>Ga0100402_1003147_pt1 | contig 18148 bp, 14 predicted proteins | sample CryGeyme20150102_FD_80419 | JGI IMG/M metagenome (GOLD analysis project Ga0100402, IMG submission 80419) | Groundwater microbial communities from Crystal Geyser aquifers in Utah, USA - Crystal Geyser metaG 2015-0102 | ecosystem: Environmental > Aquatic > Deep subsurface > Groundwater | place...
ATATTTCAGGCTACAATTTCAAAACATTCTCCGTCTTTTCCCAAGGCCCCTACAAAGCCAGCAGCGAAGCGCTCAGCCATGCCATGATTTACGAGGTGCACCCAGATATACAAGCCGTGATTCACGTACACTCTCATGCCCTGTGGCAATTCATGAAAACACGTGGCGACCTCGCCACCACTGCCGAATACGGCACCACCCAAATGGTCGAAGAAATCGCCGACCTCTATCAATCCAACAACCCATTCAACCGCAATGCCTTCGTCATGTTCGGCCACGAAGACGGCATCATCACCTTTGGCCGTAATACCGCAGAAGCAGAACGCTCGCTTTATCAAATTGTACAAGATTACTTATCAAAACCGTGAGTCATTGTAGTATTTTTGAACCGCGGAGTACGCAAAGTTTTTGGGGTTCTCCCCCTTGTTATAGCTGCGCCGGAACGTCAGACATAACAAGGATTAGCGCAGTATCACGCCCCCTTTTTATGGCTGTAAGTGAAGGATAAACGCAGCTATGTAAGTGGCAGCTTTTGATTCGCGCCATCCATGGCGCTCAGGGCAAGCCCCGCCCTTCGTGCGCCTAAATCCGCTGTCCTGCGGATTTATGGTTCGTTTGAAGGTGAATGCGAAGCATGAGAAGCTCCCCTGGGAGATTGGCTGTCCAAAAATGAACAATAAATACCTCGCAATATAATAATGGAGGCAACATGCTTGCAAAATTCGAAGCATCAAAAATTAAAACCGAACTAGAAGCATTAAACCAAACAAGTCATAAGCCTTGGGCCATCCAAGATGAAAAACTAAGCAAGACCTTTATCTTCAAAGACTTTGTCCAAGCCTTTGGCTTTATGAGCCAAGTGGCGATATTGGCTGAAAAGCAAAACCATCACCCCGAATGGAGCAATGTGTCCAACACTGTACACATCCACCTCACCACCCACGAAGCTGGCGGCATCTCACAACGCGATTTCGATTTGGCCAACGCTATTGAGCGCATTCACCCATAACGCTGCCAACGGCATAACTCTTCCTTGAGCAATAAACCTTCCACCTTAGAGTGCCACTCGCGCAATGTGCGCTTTAAGCAGGAGCAGGATTGAATATGCAAATGAATCTCGATTTTTCTAAAGTTAAGCCATTGGATGAAATGGTAGGCAAAAACAAACAAGAAACAGCATCGTCTCAAGCGTTTGCCGAAGAGGCGATGGATTATTTAAATGAATTCAGCTGGCTCACTGGCATTAAGAATGCCTATTTCGGCATTGGTCTTGGCGATATTTTTGCGGTGTTTCTTTTTGAAATCGACCCGGCCGATGAAGAAGCCGATGATTTTGTGTGGGTGGTCGTTGGCGATATTCCGCCTGCTTATATCACCTGCGAAAACGCGCCCAACCCCGCTACTGCGCTTGATGGTTATATAGATGCTATGGCTTTGTGGGCAGAGGCTGCATTGGCTGGAAAAAGTGTGGATACATTGATTCCTGTGCCCGTTCCTGCCACCAAAGAGGCCGGCTTGGATTTACAAAGCAGATTGGAGTTTCTTAGTGAGCATGTGCTGTCGTTATACGAAGCTGATCTCAAAGTGGCACCATCAACGCACACAACACATTCTCGGTGAATGTTGTTTGTACGGTATGGCTGTTGCATTCGATGGGCTTGAGTAGAACATCAGCGCTGCTTTATGCTTATCAAGAAAAGGAAAAACATGATTAAAAAAATATCGCTTGCTGTGTTGATCACTTTTTTCGTGGCTGTTGGCATAGGCATTGCAGTTGTAAAATATAATCAACACCAAAATTTAGCTTTGATGTTTGCAGAAGGCCTCGATGGCCGTTTGATTGCGCATAAAGCAAACCATCAAGGAAAATTAGAGTCCATTTTTGCAAGTGGCGCGCGATCTTTTGAGCTCGACCTTGTTTTTAGGCAACAAGAGAATCAAGGGTATTTTGAGGTTGGCCATGATGAAGAAGAATGGGAAGGCAAGACGTTTGAGTCTTACTTAAAACGCGTTCATAGCTATAAAATAAAAAAAATATGGGTGGATATTAAAAACATCCAAGACTCCAATATGGCGGCGGCGCTTCACCGATTGGAGTATCTTGATAGCATTTATGGCATTAAAGCTATCCTTGTACTTGAATCGTCCACAACAAGTGCTGGTTTTAAGGCATTTAGCGATGCGGGCTATCATACCACTTACTATTTACCCACTGAGGCCATAGAAAAACTGCTTCAGCAAAACAATAAGCAAGCCATCGCCTTAGAAGTTCAGCGCATTCATGATTTATCGATTCAACAATCGCTGCGTGCGGTATCTTTTACTGCCTCACTGTATCCCTTTGTGAAAACATACCTGGAACCTGCTTTGGCGAATCAAATCGTTTATCACACTTGGAATATTATTAAATTTAAAGAATTCCATGCGCTTGAGAAGCTGAAGGAAACGGCAATTTTTAAAGACGCTAGAGTAAAAACGATTATTTATAGCTATCACTATATCTATTAACCCCCTGATGAGGTTGTGTTTGAATTGTGACCCTTGCTAAGTAGGGTCGCATCATTTTATAAGTAAAGGCTGAAGGGAATGTGGTATGTTGCTGAATAGGTGGGCTTTAGCTGTTATTTTCTTAACATTCGCGACGTTATGCTACCGCTTTTCTTTTGCTGTCTACCACCAGACGCTGTTTTCTGAATATAACCTTTGGGATCAAAATTTCGCCCTGTTTTGGGGTCTTCGCTTTGATATTGCTGTGGCCATGCCCATGGCGCTTTTATCGCTCATCATGTATCGGGTTTCGCGCTTTTTTGTTTCATCATCCTGGCACTGGTATGTACTGCTGTGGCTGCCGGTGTTTTTTATCATTCATACGGGTGACACCCTTTATTACCAAGACTCAGGAAGACATATCGGTCATGAGGTTTTATCCGCCAATGGTGATGTGATGGAGCTGATTCAGCATGCTTTCCATACTGGCTTCGCTTTAATTCTTTCAAACATCGTACTCCTTGGTCTGCTTGCATTGCTGTGGGTCAAATATACTGGAAAATACTTCCAAGACGCGATACAGATGTCGTTAATGAAACAAATCGCTTTTTCAGTCGTGATGTTGCTGGTCACGGTAGTCGGCGTTCGTGGCGGCGTGTCGGGAGTGCCACAATCGCCTATCCACGCTTATAAAATCGGTGATGCAAACCTTGCCATCATAGCGAGTAATCCTTCCTATATTGCACTGGCCATCTTGAGCACAAAAAACAAAGGCATCAGCCAAATAGCACTGCCCCCATCAACAATGCAACCCGATGAGCTATTGTTGGCGCTTTATCCAGAACCCCATCGCGTTGCACACGATTCACCTGAGCCATTCAATATCATTTTTATCTTTTTAGAGAGCTGGAATGCAGCATTTATGCAAAGCTACAACAGCCAAGAAACGTTGGCGGTAACACCCGTTTTTGATGCTTTCAGAGCTAATGCTTTAACTTCCGACATCACCTTAGCTGGCGGGCATCGCACAGTTGAAGGTGTTTTTGCGAGCATGTGCTCCTTGCAAAACCCCTTGGGCACGAGCATTGCAGATAGCCAATTGCTTCATTTACCCTACTTATGTTTTCCTGAAGTGCTCAACAAACAGGGTTACTTCACCTCATTCATGCAAGGTTCCTACCGAGATACGGCAAGTGTTGGCTCATTTGCGCAACGCTTAGGTTTTCAAGAAAGCCTCGGTAAAGTTGAGCTACCCAAAGGGAAAATAGCCCATAACTCTTGGGGGCTACAAGACGATGATTTGTATGATGCCCTTTTGGATAAAGCATTATTGCAAAAAGAGCCGTTCTTTTTTGCTGTAAACACCACCTCTACCCATGACACTGTCGTGCCGCCCCATGCTACCCCACTTTTAGACGCAAGAACCAATGAAGAAAAACACAAAAATGTCATGCATTATGCCGATGAAGCGTTTGGACGGTTTTTACAGCGCTTTCATCATAGCCCTTTGGCTAAGAACACCATTTTAGTGGCGATGGCTGACCATACAGCTCAAATTCATAGCAGTTATTTGCATGAGTATATGGTGCCTATGGCCATTCAAGTGCCGCAAATGAAAGCCAAGCGTATTCCATATGCCACATCGCAGCGGGACATCGCACCCACCTTATTAGAATTGTTACAACTCCCTCCAGAACCAAGCTTCTCAGGCAAGTCGCTTCTCTCATCCGATGTGTTTTTTGCTGATTATTATCATCATCAACACTTGGGCTGGATAGAGGGCGATTACCTGCTGAGCTTGAATTTGACCAATGGGGATGAAGCCTGTTTCCTTTGGCGCCAAGACCTAGCTCTGAATCAGCCTATATCGTGCGAGAAAAGCCAACATATGAAGCAACGGGGCTTGGGCTTCACATCAATGATGCAAGAGCACCTTTTTTCCGGTACTACAAAGCAATTTTTAGAGCGTAAACAACCATAATCTTGGGGCTTGTTTCTCCAGCTTTGTTATACCTAAACGTTAGCAAGTAGCCATGGATTCGCAGCAAATACTTAAAGCGCAAGCTCGATGCGAAGCTGACCCAACCAGACATGAGCAAGCGAAGCATCACCAGATGGATGGCTAACATATTGCACCGCAGGGTGAATACGCGCATGGTCGTTGACGCTGAGATTGTAGGTGAGCTCATAGGCCGTTTCAGCGGAAGCCGAATTGTAGATGCTTTGATAACTTGAGCTAAATCCAGCGCGCCAACGCAAGGCCGATGGTATCATCAGCGCGGCCAAAGAAGCCACCTTGATGCACAAATCCCAAGCCCAAATAATTGGCAATATCATTACGATCAGCCTGGGCAAAGCCAAGCTGCAAGAACACACCATGCCTGCCATCCAAATCTTGGTTGATAATGGCATAAACACCCGTATCAGAGGCAAACGTTTTACCATCTGGCGCGGTCTTTTCAGCGCTGTGCTGCCAAAGTCCTGCTTTGTAAGCTGTGTCCTCTTCTTGCCAAGCTGCTTCTGCAATCAACATCAGTCCTTCCAAATTTTCAGCCCATTGGCGCGTGGCTGGATCGCCATCATACACAGCTAGGGCATAGCTCAAGTCGCCTTGTTGGACACAACCGTGCGGACAAACCTGCTTCTGGAAAAAGTGAAGTGGGCACGTTGCCTGATATTTCAGGGCCAATACCAAAGGATGAGTTGAGGAACAACGCTGCATAATCAGAAACATAAAATTCAGCGTTCAAATCATGCCAACCGAACAACACCGATGTCGTTTCATTCAAACGATGTTGATACCAAAACTGCTGCAAACGCACACGCGAAACATCAGCCTAGACGTCTGCTCTGGTCCGAAATGACCAGAGCACGTGATAAAAAAATTAGACTTTGCCTTTGCTGCGATCAGTTGCCAGCAGCATATACATCGCTGGCACCACAAACAGGGTGAACAAGGTACCAATCGACAAACCTGTGAAAATCACAATACCCATCGACTGTCGACCTGCCGCCCCTGCACCACTGGCTAATACCAGCGGCAACACGCCAAGCACCATCGCTGCCGTGGTCATCAACACCGGGCGCAAACGAATGGCTGCGGCTTCTTCAATGGCTTCGCGCTTTTTCTTGCCGGCAATTTGCAAATCGTTGGCAAACTGCACAATCAAAATGCCATGTTTACTGATCAGCCCCATCAGCGTCACCAGCCCTACCTGCGTATAGATGTTCAGGGTGGTAAAGCCGATATTGATAAAGAGTAATGCCCCCATCAAAGCCAGCGGTACAGTCACCAAAATCACGATAGGATCACGGAAACTGTTGAATTGAATCGATAAGGCCAAGAACACAATCACGATGGCAAACAGCATGGTGTATACAAAACCACCAGACTCTTGCTTGAACTGACGTGATTGGCCGGAGTAATCGATGGTATAACCGGCAGGAGCTACCTCATACAAAGCCTGCTCCATAAAATCGAGCACCTGCTGCTGAGAAATACCTGGCGCATAAACCCCTTGCACAGTCGCAGAGTTTAACTGCTGGAAGTGGTTAATGGATTCAGGCACCACTTCATGGGTAATACTTGCTACCGTAGAAGCAGGTATCACCGTGCCATCACCTGCACGGATGTAATAATCAAGCACCTGCTCTGGGTTTTGCCTGTCTTCCTGCAACACCTGCGGAATCACGCGGTAGGAACGGCCATCAATGGAGAAGTAGTTTACATAACCACCGCCCAAAGCTGCACCCAATGCCTGACCCACATCTTGTTGGGTTAAGCCAAGTGTGCTGACCATATCCCTATCCACGCGCAAGGTGGCCTGGGGTTTATCAATTTTCAAATCACTATCAATAAAGAAAAACATGCCCGAAGCCTGAGCCTTAGCGACAACTTTCTGAGCCACTTCATTTAAGTTTTCAAAACTATCGGTGGTTTTGATAATAAATTGCAGCGGCAAGCCTTGTGCACCAGGCAACGGCGGAAATTGAAAGGCTGCAATATGCGCGCCAGCAACCGTATTCCATTTTTCTTGCAACACATTCTGCAATTCTTTGGCGCTACGATCGCGCTCATCCCAAGGTTTAAACATCACGCCACCAATGCCTTGGTTGATAGTGGGCAGACCCGTGAGCTGAAACATTTGATCATATTCTGGCAATTCTTTGGCCAGCTCATGCACCTGATGCGAATAACCCAACATTTGTTGCGATGTTGCATTTGGCGCACCCTGAATATGAGCCGCCACAATACCCTGATCTTCTTCAGGCGCCAATTCAGAAGCCGATGTGGCAAACAAGAAGATGGTGCCAGCCAGCAATAAGGCACCCATCACAATTTGCACAGGCCATGTTTCCAATGAACCATGCAAACGGCGCTGATAACTGGTATGCAGCTTATCAAACAGACCATCAATCTTGTGCACCAACCAAGTATTATCTTGATCCGCCCGGAAAATTTTCGCCGCCATCATCGGTGATAAGGTCAAAGCAATTACCCCAGATACGGTAACAGCTCCTGCAAGCGTAAAAGCAAATTCAGAGAACAAGGCGCCGGTTAAGCCACCTTGATAACCAATGGGCAGATACACCGCAATCAACACAATGGTCATGGCTATAATCGGGCCACCCAATTCGCGTGCACCCATCAAGGCTGATTCAAGCGGTGTTTTGCCCTCTTTCATATGCCTGTCCACATTCTCAACCACAATAATCGCATCATCCACAACCAAGCCAATGGCCAGCACAAATGAAAGTAACGTCAGCAAATTGATGCTGTAGCCAAAGAATTGCATCACCGCAAATGCGCCAATCATCGACAATGGAATCGCCACCAGCGGCACAATCACAGCCCGGAAATTACCTAGGAAAATAAACACCACAAAAGCCACTATCAGCAAGGCTTCAGCTAATGTTTTGACCACTTCATCAATCGAGCTGTGAATGAACTTGGTGCCGTCATATACAATCTCGCCCGTCAGGCCAACCGGCATTTGCGCCTGCATTTCAGGGAAAGCAGCTTTCACTCTATCAATCACTTCCAGCACATTGGCATCTGGCGCGACATTGATACCAATAAACACAGAATCACGACCATCAAAAGCAGTAGTTAGATTATAATCTTCAGCACCCAGCACCACATTGGCTACGTCTTCCAAGCGCACAATGGCATCACCATCTTGGGCAATCACCAGCTGCTTAAATTCATCCACCGAATGCAAATCCGTTGCCGCTGTCAGCGCCACGCTCACCATTTGGCCTTTACTGTTGCCAAGGGCTGTAAGGTAGTTATTGCGCGCTAAGGCAGCATTCACGTCAGTTGCTGTTACATGAAATGCAGCCATGCGCTGCGGATCTAGCCAAGCACGTAAGGCAAACTGACGGGCACCAAAAATTTGTGCCTGCTGCACGCCTTCAATACCATCAAGCTGAGGTTTAATCACCCGCACCATGTAATCGGTGAGTTTATTGTTGGGTAGGTCTGTACTGAAGAAGCCCATATACATCGCAGCAACCGTCTCGCCCACGGCAACCGTAATCACTGGCTGCTGCGCCTGCGCTGGAAGCTGATTGAGCACCGCATTTACTTTCGAACTGATATCGGTCAAAGCGCGATTCGAATCATAATTTAAGCGCAAGGTGGTGGTAATGGTCGATACACCACTGATGCTTACTGACGACATATAATCAATGCCACCAGCTTGGCCAATGGCTGATTCAAGCGGCTGGGTGATAAAGCCCGCCACTGTTTTTGCATCTGCGCCATAATAGGCCGTGCTGACTGTCACCACAGCATTCTGTGTTTCAGGATATTGGCGCACCTGCAACATGGAAATGGCCTGCAAACCAAGCACAAGGATGAGTAAACTCACTGTCGTTGCCAGCACAGGCCGACGAATAAAAATATCAGTAAAATTCATGGTGAACCCTTAACCTTCCTGAGGTGTTGGCGCTTGTTCGTTGGCGGGTTCGTGCGAATTATTAATGATCAACGGCGTGCCGTTTTTCAGCTTCATTTGACCACTGGTCACCACTTGCATACCCGCTTCAATGCCACTGACAATAGCCACTTGATCCCCTCGCGTTGCACCGGTTTGAATAAAGATTTGTTCGGCTTTGGGAAGACCCATTGTACCATCTTCAGCCGCTTCACCTGCTTTGACCAAGAACACCGTTGCACCATAAGCATTAAAGGTAATCGCAGTTTGAGGTAGGGTAAGGTAAGACACGCTTTCGCCAGCTTTCACCTTCACTTCTGCAAACATGCCCGGCACCAATTCACCGTTTCGGTTATCCAGCTCAGCTTCAACTCGTATATTGCGTGTATTGGTGGCCACAACAGTGTCGATGGCTCGAATTTGCCCAGCAAAACTTCTTCCTTCGTAGGTGTTGGTTTGCAAGGCAACGCCTTGACCCACAGCCACAACAGCCAATACTTTTTGGGGCACACTAAAATCAATCAGCATTTTCTCAGTATTTTGCAGCGAGGCAATCTTTTCACCGACTTGCATCAACTGTCCGACATTGATATTGGTTACGCCCAAACGACCACTAAATGGTGCTCTGATTTCAAGTTTACTCACCACCGCTTGCCATTGCTTCACATAAGCCTGTTTGGCTTTTAAATCCGCTTCATCCATATCCAATTGCGCTTGCGAAATGGCTTTGACTTTCAATTGGGCTTCATCACGTTTCAACGTCTGCCTGGCCAGCTCCAAAGCTGCCATTGCAGCATTTAATTGGGCTTTTTCTTCAGCACTATCCAAGACCAACAGCAACTGACCTTTTTTGACCACGTCACCGGAATGAAAAAGAATTTTCTCAATGGTTCCTGCACGTTCCGTCACAAGGTCTATGCCTTGCACAGCGCGCAACGTACCCACAGCCCGCACTTCCGTTTGCCAAGCATCAAATCTTGCTTCTATCGCCGTCACCGTTGCAGGTGGCTGACAGTTGCCCGCGAGCCATTGGGCCATCATGGTTGCTTTAAATTGCTGGAATCCTGCGACACCGCCAAAGACCACTGCCACACTGATTAACATGATAATCATTCGCTTTTTCATGCTTATTTCTCCGATGCCGCTACGGGCGCTGTATTGTTTTCGTTGTTTTCTAATGCTTTGTTTTGATTCCACCAGCCGCCGCCAAGGGCATGTATCAACGCTGCACTATCTGCCAATTGGCTTGCTACAGCCCGCGCGCTGCTTGCTTTGCTTTGCATATACTGTTGATTGGCGTTAAGCAGCTCGATGCGGTTGACAGCGCCTGCTGCAAATTGCTCCTGCATCAAAGCCAGCAAAGAAGCCGCTGCTTGCTCACTATCACTGGCCAAGCCTACTTGTTGTCTGTCGGTATCTAGCGCTACAAGGGTGTCGGCGACATCACGGAAAGCTTGCAACACCACATCACGATAATTGGCCAATGCTTGATCATAAGCTGCTTCTGCTGCCCGTTTTTTCGAGCGTAATTCTCCGCCGCTGAATATCGGCTGGAGCAAGCCTGCACCCAAGCCCCACACCGCACTGCCAGCCCCAAACAAGTCGCCCACTGTGGCGCTTTCTGAGCCATAACTGGCCGATAAGGTCAGGCGTGGATAAAGATTGGAAGTCGCCACGCCGACATTGGCGCTGGCCTGATGCAACAATGCTTCTGCAGCGAGAATATCGGGGCGTTGACGCACCAGTTCCGATGGCAGGCTAAGAGGCAAACTTGATGGCAAATGCAAATCAGCAAAGGTAAATTCTGGTATATCATTAGCCGATGGTAGTTTACCCACCAACACTTTGAGCAAGTGGCGCGTTTGTGCCAGTTGCTGTTGCAATCCTGGCATGGCTGCTTTGGCTTCGGCCAAAGCAGCTTGGCGCGTGAGTACAACCCACTGCGTTACCGCGCCCAAAGCATATTGCTGCTCTGACATCAACAATTGCGATTCACTATCAGCGATCAATTGCGCAACAGCCTCGATTTGCGCTCGTAAGGAAGCTTCATTGATGGCTGCTGTTGTTATATTACTTGCCACGGTCAGACGCGAGGCTTCAAGTTGATACGCAGCGTAGTTTACCTGCGCCTCTAAACCCTCAAGATAACGGCTGCTACCGCCAAAAAAGTCCAGCGTGTAAGAAGCGTTCACGGAGGCGTTGTGTACACTATATAAGCGCGGGGGAGTGCCAAAAGCAGCGCCAGAAATTTTTTGTCTGCTGCTTGATACCTTCGCATCAATAGATGGATAAAGCGCAGAGCCTTCTTGGGCACCAAGGTTTTCCTGCATTTCTTTCAAGCGCGCATCAGCAGCAGCGACGGTAAAACTATTGGCCAGCCCCTGCTCTAAAAGTAGGTTGAGTTTATCCGAGGCAAAGAGTTGCCACCACTGGGCAGGCACATCTGCGCCAAGCTGTAGTTGCTGGGTGCCTGGGCTTGGTTCGGCAGACACATCCAATAACATTTCCATCTTAAGCTCAGTGAATTGTTCAATTTTCACTGGTTCTTGTGGTTTAAAGTCGGGGCCAACTGTGCAACCCGCCAGCAAACTGATAGCGACAAGATTCGCCCCTGTAATCTGCCTTAAATTCATGCTTTCAACCCCTGATAAATTAACGATATCAAACCATCAAGTTCGGCTTGCAACACTTCGATGGGCTGATGCATATATGTTGGAATGCAGTATTTAAATGTTGCTACACGAATCGCAGCCGCCGACTGGGCAACATCCATATCACGCATTTCACCCGAAGCTATGCCGCGCTCTAGAATGGATTCAATTGCTGCTTGCACGCGCCCATCATATAGCTGCACGACTTCCTGGTGACGCTCAGTGATCAACCCAACCAGCTCATTCAAATGCGGACTGTTGCAGGCCATACCATGGGTCATAGCAAGGCGTTGATGGCAATAACTTGCCAACTGCGTGACTGCGGCGTCATGGATATCCACAACTGCTTCGCAAGCTGATGCTTTTTCTTCCATTTTTTGTTCTGCGCCTGCCAAAGCAATGGCCTCTTTGTTGGTGAAAAAGCGATACACATTACCCACGCTCATCTCGCAATCCGCTGCAATTTCGGCAATGGTGGTTTTACTATAGCCATAATGGGTGAAGCGTTTACCGGCAGCTTCTAAAATGAGTTCTCTGGTTTGATCAATCATGGCGGCAATCAAACGCAACTGAATAATGAATGCAAGTACATTATATTCATTATTCAATTATGGTTATTACTGTATATGATAGTTCAGCCTTACCACCCATCATCAAAGTTGCACTTACAAGTTGAATCCGTGTGTATTTAGTAAACTGTCACCGTAATTTTAGCCATAGACCTAACATTTCATTTGCATTTCAAGATTCAAGACCTGACACCTTTTCTCAAGACCTGACACCTTTTCTTCTAAGTTGAGTTAGAAACGTGCACAGTAGGGGCAAACTGAGGCCTGCGACAAATATAATTAAACTCTCATGTTGTTTAATTGTATGAGGCATGTGTATTGGCCTATCGCCTCAAACACCGGCGCAGATTTGCTGCGTCCGCGTGCTTTGACTTGTTATGTGCTTTTTATTAGAACTCAATTGCGTCAATCTCTTTCATCAATCTATCCGTTTCTGAAAGTGCCACAATGATTTTTTGATAATGCAAAATGTCGTCAAACTCCAATTTGCGGTCTTTACGGTCTTTGAGCCATTTTTGGGCTGGTTGATAACCACCAATGTAAAACTCCCAAGCTACTTGCGGAACATTGTCAAAATACTGTGTGTCGTTGATGTAAACTTTACCGTCTTTGTATTTGGGTTTACCTACCACATTATCGCCATCCATTGGGTATTGCGTAATGTATTGCTCCACTTTTGGACTTTCCAATAAGTGTATATGGCGTATTTCTCCGCCCAATTTTACGAATGCCCAAAAAGTATTTGAATCCTTTGGATATGGTATTTTCGGGAAGTCAGTTTTTAAAAATTCTTTGTATTTGTTGCGATAGGTTGGCGAATGCAGAATCGCATAGATGTAATCTACAATGTCAATTGGGGCAAAGGTTGTTTCGTTAGGTTGCTTTTCGTTTGAAAAATTCAAACCAATTTTTGTTGCTATTTCATTGACTAATTCAAGATTAAGGTTTGGTATTCTTTCAGTTGTTTGTTCTATTGTTTGTTGTCCTGAATTTTCAGGATATAAATAAAGTGGAAAAAGGTTTACTCCACCACGTCTAAACACATTAGCGTCAACGGGATGCTTTGAAACAGTGGTTAAGCACCAATCTATAGCGCCAACGGCTAAACCTTGCCTACCAATACCCAATAAAAGATTTTCTTTGTTTAAAACATTCTGAATCAATTCCTTTCTTGGGTAGTCCATCATTACATAACTAAAATAGCAAGGTCTATCGTCAAAAGGTCTATAACCACAATGAACTACTTTGTTTTCCCAATTTATATCAGTTTGAATCTCTTTTCTTGCTTTTTCAAGTTTCCAATCCCTATTGTCCTTAATTGAATACTTTTTGTATAGTTCTTCGTTGGATATTTCTTTATTGATTAAGTCTGATGCTCTTGATTTTATATTTTTCGAATCAAAATCTACAGCAAAACTATCTCGGTGAGTTTGAAAACCCATTACATTAACTTGAAACAGATTTGTTGGATTGATGCCTTCGTTATATTTCAGATACATTCTTTCATCAATGTTCTTAAACAGATAACTGTTTTTGAATGGAACAAAATTGTTGAAAGCAACTGAATTTAGATTATTATTTGATAGGAAGTCATATTTTAAATCTCGTTTTCCGAATAGGTCGTAATGAAATAGTTGTCCTAATTCATTAGGTTTTTTCTTCCCTGTTTTTACGAAGATGTTAATTGAAACTCCTTGCTCAATATCAAAAACATTTACATCTACTGAACCGTCTGGGGCAGTTTCTTTTTTCTTAGCATTACCGTGTAAATCAATCGTATAAATTTTGTCATAAGTTTTAAGCAAATGCCAACGCATACCCCTAAAAGTTGGATTATCTAAGAATCCGTGTGGATTGATAAAAGCCAAAACACCACTTCCATTTTTTTCAATAAAATGCTGGCCATATCGCAAAAACTTTACATAATCGTCATTCATGAATTTTGAATTTTGTTCTTTGAGTTTTTCTTTTCCGCCTGGTTCTTTTTTGTAATCATCCATTAGGCTCATAATCCACTCGCCTTTATTGGAACTTTCTCCGCTGTATGGTGGATTTCCAATTACACACATTACAGGTGTATCTCGTTTAATGTGGTTAGCTTCATTGGCTTCTGTACTCAACCAATTGGCAAATAAAGTTCCTGTGTCTTGGTGATGTTCTTCTAAACTGTTGGTCAAATAAACTTTAAATCGTTGGTTGGATGTTGGTTTAAATCCTGTTTCGGTCAATAGTAAATCCAACTTTAAATGTGCCATTGCATAACTCGCCATTAGCAATTCAAAACCGTTCAAGCGTGGCAATAAATGGGTTTCTACATAATTGCTCCAAATACCTTGTTGTCCTTGAAATTTTTTGTGAATGTGTTTTACCACTTCTGCCAAAAAAGTTCCTGTTCCTGTGGCTGGGTCAAGAATCTGTACTTTGTGTACTTCTTGCTCCATTTGTTTGTAGCCTGTTACCGAGCGCTTGTCAGGTGTTTGGCTATCAACTTTTATAGTCGTTTTACTAGTGTCGGCTAGACCTTGTGGCAAATCGAATTCTGTTTTTAGAATGTCGTCAACTGCCCGAACAATAAAATTGACTACGGGTTGTGGTGTGTACCAAACGCCACGTGCCTTTCTTAACTTTGGGTCGTATTCGCTTAGGAACGTTTCGTAAAAGTGAATTATTGGGTCTTCCATTTTGGTGGATTTCCCGTAGTTCTTTAAAATTTCTTCTACGTTACAAGCCAAAAAGATTTCTGTAAGGTTTTCCACTACCCATTTGATGCGGTCGTCAATGTCTGGTCCGGCAATGTAGCCAAAAAGCTTTCGCAAAAACGGATTTGATTTTGGAATCAATTCAGCTGCTTCTTGCCGACTAAACGTATCTAATGTTGGATCATGTAACCGCGCTGCAAACATTCCATAAGCAATGGTTTGAGCATAAACATCTGCAAATCCTTGTGGCGTGATGTCATGTATTAAAATCTCCTTGAACGCCAACATTTGCTCTTTCAGCGTACTGTTTTCTTGATTTTCTTCATCACTGGTTAACGACTTTTCAATAATATCAGAAAGAAGGCGGGCTTTGCCCGCCATCATTTCGGCTAATTTCTTTGGGCTTTTTATCGTTTGTCCAACGTGAACGCAAAAGTCTTTGATTAGATTTTCAAAGTTGCCAAAGTTGTTAGGCAGCGGAACGATAGTTCCGTTTTGTATTTCAGCAATTGCAATTTTTGTAATAAAAATTCCGTCAATGTATAAGTGGAAGTCTAAATAGTCGGTAAAAATTAAATTGTTTAATGAAGCTTTATAACGGTCGAACTGTTCTTTGTTTCCCGTTTTCTTTGCTCCTTCAAGGTCTTTGTCACCAATGTCCTTAGCTTCAATAAAACCTACTGGGAGTTCTTTTTTTGTCAGAATGTAGTCGGGTGCTCCGCAAGATTGTCTTTTGGGTTCGTTGGTCGCTCTTATTTCTGGCACCAAACTTTCTAACAGTTGTTGCAAATCACCCCGATAAGTATGCTCAGTGGCATTACCAAGTTTGTATCGTTTATTTATGTTGTTTAGGTAATTAGTAATACTCATTGGCTTCCTTACTTAGGTTTGATAGGAGACGCACATAACGTTTGAATTAAGGGGCGCCGTTAGGCGTCCCGCTTGAATGATGGGTTAGGTGGCATTTACCACCAGACTTATTTATTTTTGGATAGCAAGGTGAAAAGGATTTGTCGCTACGAATGGATAGTTCAGTTTCTTTTATTGATGGATATTCATTAAGTAACCATTGAATAATACTTTCGGCCTCAGCTTGCTCTTCGGAACTATATCCACTAATTAGATAACGCACTTTTCCTTGGTATATCCGCTTCGCTAACAGAGGGGCGATGTTATTCAGAAGAGGCCCATGATTTTCAAAAAGTACGAACTTTTCAAACTCAACTAATAGCCCCCAACCATTGGGGTGTTTTGTTTTTTTAGGATTAAACCCTATCCAATTAACCTTTCCATCAATATCGTAGCTTTTGGCTTCATTTCCTACGCCACCTACTCCAATTACAGCATCAAAATCATGATTTCGAACTTGCCCCATACAATCATTGATACCGAAACGCCCTGAGATGTCTGGGTCGCCAGTGTGTGTACGTTTATAGGTTAAAATTTTCATGTGATACCTAACTAGGTAATACGTGTACTTGCTTTTCCATGTATTACCCTCCTATATACGCCCTGACTTTCCGCAATATTGCATATTAAAGAACAAACACGGACTTTATGTTAGTTCCATGACGTGAGTGTAGCAGACAGTATCACGGTTGGCGAATGACCGTCGCTTTCTGCCCTTCAACTTTTGGTATCAATGGGGGCAGACTCGATTGATTTTTATCGCTATCAATGGGGTCAGACTCGATTGATTTTTATCGCCGTTCAACACTAGAATTTTACACTATCACCACTGGCAAGGTCACAACCGTAATGGGAGGCTACTTTGAATCAGAATCAGTGGCTAAATTCACTGCAATACACAATCACAAAAGAAGGTTTGTTATTGGTTATTTTAGATACGCATGCTTAATTTTGCGAAGGCTAATGAAAGCTTTGCAGCAAAGATGCCGTAATCAAATGCCAGCCATCGACAAGCACAAACAAAATGATTTTCAGCGGCAGCGAAATCATCACGGGTGGTAGCATCATCATACCCATACTCATCAACACTGAAGCAACGACCAGGTCGAGCACCACAAACGGAATATAGATTAAAAAGCCGATTTCAAAGGCTGTGCGAAGCTCTGAAATCACAAAAGAAGGAATCAAAACATGCATCGGGGTATCGGTGGCTAATGCAGGCTTTTCCATATTTGCGGCGTTGATAAAGAGAATCAAATCATCTTCGCGGGTTTGGCGCAGCATAAAATCACGAAGCGGTGCTATGGCTTTATCCAAGGCAGCTTCCTGCTTAAGCTCTTCATTCAAATAGGGCGTAAGCGCTTCAGCATCAATCTTATCCCAAACGGGCATCATGATAAAAATGGTCATGAATAAAGATAAACCGACCAATATCTGAGTCGGCGGGCTTTGCTGGGTGCCCAATGCTTGGCGCAAAAAGGCAAAAACAATCAAAATACGCGTAAACGAGGTCATCATCACCAAAATGGATGGCGCTAATGCCAACACCGTGAGGCCAGCAAGAATTTTTAGGCCGGTAAACCATGCATCCGGATCTTCAGATTCTCCCAAACTGATGGATAACGTCGGCACATCGGCTGCTGCCAGCTGTGGCAACATCAGCAACAATAACAAAGCCAACCATCTAAACATCGCTTTGCTCAACTTTTTCGGGAATTGTCGTCTTGATTGTGCTTTGCTCAATATCTGCAATCTTATGGATGCCGCCTTGGCCAACACCCAATAAAAAATGTTGGTCGCCATAAGCAATTTCAACCACTGAATTTTTACCATCCAAATGCAGCCGTTGCACCACTTGCATGCGGCCTGCCACACCTGCTTTCACTGGCAACTGAAATTTACGAAAAAACCAAACCAGACCAGCAAACATAGCCAAAACCAAGGCCAAGGCGCCAATGGACTGAATCAGTAAGGTGGCAAAGCTGGCTTCTCCCATGTTGATTTACGACAAGCTCTGAATGCGATCGCCTTGCGGCACCACTTCAATCACACGAACGCCCAGTTTTCCATCGGCAGAAACCACTTCTCCGCGCGCGAAAACCCTGCCGTTGGCCAGAATATCCACGGCAGCATTGGCCTCTTTTTTCAAATCCAACACCATGCCCCTATGCAATCTGGCCACCACATGCAGCGGCAATTGCACCCGCCCTAGCTCCACGCTCACATCCAGCGGCACATGCATAATCGCTTCCATATTCACTTGCTGGGGGGTGCCGCGATTACCATCCCCTTTGCCACTGGCTGCATCTTTGATGTGTTGCTCTTGATTGGAATCACTCATGATTTACTCCCTATTCATCCTGCGCCAGATGCACTGTGAGCTCAGCAGCCAACATGCCATCTTTGCTGCCTGGCATAGCCCGATACATGGGCGTGCTGCTGACCCAAAGGGTGGATGGTTCATTTTCACTTTTGCTCAGCGGCAAAAAATCACCCGCGCGCAAAGCTAAGAATTGTTTGATGTTTAATGTGCACTGCCCCAGCTCAAGGCGCACAGTAAGCGGCACTTGCTCCATGCTTTTATGCAGGGCGCGCTCCCATTCCTCATCCATCGCTGCAGGCTCTTCAGAAATCGCTGCTCGCAAATTATCCAAAATGGGCTCAAGGAATGTGCGCGGGTAATGCATACTGATATTGCCTTGCAATTTATCTGAGACTTGCACTTGAAATTGCACTGAAAAACAAATCTCACTGCTTGGTGCCACAGCCAGAAATTGCGCGTCAACATCAATCTTAGCTAGGGTATAACGCATACTCATCACTGGCGCCCACATACCTTGCAGCAGCTTTTGTAGCGATGCGGCGATACGTGTAGATAAGCGCATTTCAACAGG
>Ga0100402_1003149_pt1 | contig 18135 bp, 18 predicted proteins | sample CryGeyme20150102_FD_80419 | JGI IMG/M metagenome (GOLD analysis project Ga0100402, IMG submission 80419) | Groundwater microbial communities from Crystal Geyser aquifers in Utah, USA - Crystal Geyser metaG 2015-0102 | ecosystem: Environmental > Aquatic > Deep subsurface > Groundwater | place...
AGTGAGAGGACTCTGATATCACTATTTGATATCAGTCAGTCCTACTAGATACTACTAGTAGTGCCTTGAAACGTAGGATTCATAGGACCCATAACCAGTGGTTTAGGTACTTTCGCCAACACCAGGTACTCTCTACTACAAGTATCAAGGATCGCATGAAAACGGAAAATTTAACTTCAACCCTTTCTGCTGGTTTAGATTAAATGTGCGCTCCTTGGTGAAAGGTGAAACTGGTCAACAGATCGAAACATCATAAGATGAAATCACTGGAGGATCGGGAGCATAGGAGCGTAGCATCTTCATACATGTACTTCAGCTACAGTAGCTAGTAGTATTAGACTAGTACTAGTACTCCTGCTACTGCAAGTACAACTATAACCAGCTATTAGAAGAGTACAGTAGTAATAGAATACTAGCTTGTGCATACGCTATAATCAGGTCTTTTATCTTTGATAACCTTGCAATATCTTTCAATTTAAGAGGAGTTTAAGAGAGTTGGCTTGCGGATACGGCAAAATACTACTTTACCTGGTAGCTAGCTTCCACATTCTCCCCTCTTCCCCGTCAAGATAGTCGCCACTGGTTGATTGGACACATACCTAACAAACTACAGTAAGCACCATCAACTTACATAGCATGCCTTCCTCGTCCTTTATCTCGAGTAATGGCGACTCGGCAGTTCGTCAACTTACAGAAAAAATGGAGACAGTTCGAGTAGAGGATGAAGCCATGGTGGATGCTGACGCGGGAGCATCCGAGCGATCCCAGCCGGCCACACAACCTTCATCTCAGCAGCAACCACCATCACCACCAAGAGGCAGCAATCCCAACAATCGTCGCCGTCCGTACGATATCACTGTAGAGGCAGGTCCTGCTGCCGATCCTATTGTATTTCCCCAACCTCAGATACACCGTGGTAGACGGGCAGAAGTCTGCTGTTACAACCCCAAAACACAGGACCATGAAATGGCAAAAAATGTCCTCTTTCGAGACTTTTCGCGAGAGTTTGAAGACGGGGATGCCAGGGTTACCCAGGCCTACTGGCCGGTGCCCTATAAGAAACCAATTCGAACCATTATGGGACACGTGGAAATATGTTTGATCCTCAAACGATGCACGGGTAAAGACAATACAATTGGCAGCAGCAGTAGCATGAGCATAAAAAACACCAGCACGGACACACCTCAATTTGATGATAGCAGTAGCGATGAGGAAGAAGACGAAGAAGATGACATTATTTTCGAATTGACGGACGAAATGGTAGCCGTAAAGGTAAATTATTCCCAGCGTATGGAAGAGTTACGGCATCGTCATGCGGAAGATCCATTAAAAGAAATTGCAGCTATGCAGATCATTGGCAACGAGCATCCAAATGTCATGGGATGCATCGATGTCTTATTTGATGGATCATCACTTAATGTGGTTATGAAGTATTGTGGATCAGGTGATTTATTTGAATTGTTGCAGAATAGTATTCGAGATGATCAGCAACCGGGTATGACCGAGCCCCAAGCTCGATACTGGTTTCGGCAGGTCATTGCAGGTCTCAAACACATCCACAGTGTCGGTATTTGTCATCGAGATTTATCCCCTGAAAATGTCATGATTGATGGACCAGGTAGTCTCATTATTGATATGGGCATGGCGATTCGCATGCCGTATACGGATCCGGTAGACCCTTCCAAGGTCACCGACCGAAGTCATGGTAGTCAACGACGCATGATCCGACCTCAAGGCGCTTGTGGAAAACTCCCGTACATGTCTCCGGAAATTTATCGTCACAAGCATAGCTTTGACGGAGACGCCGTCGACGTGTGGACGTGCGGTACGATTTTGTTTTGTATGGTAACCGGTAACCGGTCGTACGAACGTCCACATCCCAGTGACCCTCAATTTTACTGGATGACCAAGGGTCTCACGCAGCTCCTTGGCGATTGGAACGTCAAGCTAAGTCCAGAGGGAATGCATTTGCTGCAGCACATGCTCCAAATAGATCCCGCAAACCGTCTCTCGATTGACGAGATTGAAAATCATCCTTGGTTTGCGTTTCCTGATGAGCCTCAAGATGCAGATGACATGGAATTTCAGCTATAAACATGCATCACTGTTAATGATAAGGTTTAAATCAAGGAAATTTACTTTTAAAACCTGAGTCTATCTACTGGCCGATGGAGAAATCATACATCAATAATCAGAGGCTAGCCGGTGAAGTGATTATTGTTGAGTTGTATGTTTGATCCAAAACTTGGTTTGAACGACACGAATTCTTTGTAGTTTCTTCATTCATTCCATCATTGTTCCGACCTCAATCGTTTTCACTAGTTACAGTAGTAGTCCCGCAACCTATTAACAGTAGTTTTCTCCAGCTAGTTCTGTGTTGATTCCGAATCCATCAAACATCTAGAATATCTTTTCAATGTCGTCTTCTGTCATATTTGGCTCTATTTTGACTTCGCCATCGCATCCCTGGAATGTATTCAAGACACCTGCAATACGTCGGAAACAAAAACAAATTAGATCCATTCAAACATAAAAACATTTAAAACGAAAAAGTATTCAGTTTGATGAATTGAAGTTGGCTTACCATTCTTGTGCATCCCAGCACGTCCTTTCTTCATAACCGAAGTGCCCTCGCCGCAATAATAAAAGGATACAAATCGACCCTTCTTATTCAATCGACACCCACCAAATACAGGCTCGTTATCGGGAAGTTCCTTGGCGCAAGCTTCGAGACCGCCATTTCCTTTTTTCAGGAGACCAATATTTGTCTTGCTACCGTTTTCGTATCCAGCAATTAACCAATCGACATCCTTGTTGCCTTCGTCACGGATTTGCGCCCAAGCTGCACGATGAAAAAAGGAACGGAAAATGTCACGTACGGTGTAAGTGTCAGAAGAAGAATAAAACAGAACCAAGCAAACAAATGTAACGCAATCGTTCTATGGGCGGTACTCAATCAAAACAAACAATGAAATGCAATGCAATGCAATGCAACGCATTGCATAATTCAAAACAGATAAATGACACATACTTTCTTCAAGAATAGGAAGGGGATTGACTCCACTCTTTTTTGTTTGACCTCCCGATCTTGGGTCCGTCTGAAGAGTTCCGGCGATCATCGGTGTATTGCTCATTGTGAATAGCTAGCTTCTGCAACTCTTAGAATATTAATAAGCGTGAAGATTATAAAGAAGCCTCTGTCAGATTGAAGGTTGGCATAAAAAGGTCATATATTATTGCTTTCGAAATCGCGATTTTCAATTATTTCTGGTGTTAACAAAAAAAAAAGATCAGTGAACCCTAATCCTACTGTATTTTCTATCATGACCTAAATCTATGGGGCCAAAACTCGCATTTTTTTTAACAACCTGCCACCTGCCACTCCCGAAGCTAATGAATACAGAACTTATGTTACTATTACCGAAAAGACTGTCGAAAATCTGCTACCTTTTGCCGCATACCAATCAGGTCTGAATTGACCTTGGCGGCCACATCGGAACCTCCAAGGCGATCCTGAAGGGCTTGGACGCGTTCGGTCACAATGGTAGCCGACGTCACGCCAACATGAGCGCCCTTCAGTGCCGTAACAGGATCAAGGCCAAACTTTTCCAGAATAACCGCTTGTTCTGTTCGTTTCATACCCTTTAATGACATGACCGTCTGCAAGTCCAACGCAGATCCACCGGTCCATTGGACCTTGAACACATCAATGAGGAGATCAGCAGGCGTGCCAACCAATTTGAGAAGAGTCTCAATGCGATTAAATTGCTTCTGAATCATCTTGGTGTACAACGCAGGCGCAATCGTCGAAGCAATCTTTTTGGTAGAAGAAGATCCAGATGGATTCCTGGGCTCTAGAACTGGAAGCTTCAAAAAGAGCGTTTTCAAACTGTACACGTCGAGCAGGAGCTGTTGCGTGCCTTGTTCGTTGATTTTCTTTAAACGAACCAGGGCATTGTAGTATGTCTTGGTAAATGCCAAGGCAAATTTATCGCAAAAGCTTCGAAAATGTGGCGTTGGCAATAGTCCTCGGCAGGTTGTCACAAATGGATGAATTTCCTGATGCATGGCCCTCGTGTACGAGCTCTCCTCGCCCACCATATCAAAGGTCGCCCAGTTAGTCTGCACCATAAGCTTCCAACCATCTTCCACTCGATTACCCAAACCTGACACCAACACACCTATGGCCCTGGCTGTGACGTCGTGGAAGACTTCCTGCTGCTGCATCATATCAATCTTATCCCGGTAGCTGTCATCGATTGTATCGCGGATCAGATCCTCCAAAGCCTCGACAGTATCGGCACAATACTCACAGGTACTAATGACGTGACACACGGTGGTTTCCTCTCCAGGAGGAATGTGAAACGTAGAGGACGAGTTGTTCGGGTCCCCTTTCTTTCCCACAGCACCAAAAGCAGCCAGATTTAAACCTCCCGAAACACCTGTCTGAGTGACTTGTTGTTGTGGAAGTTTTCCACCTAAAACTTGAGCATACTTTCGGATAGCGCCCTGGAAGGCTTCGTACAAAAGGAAAAAGGCGTGCCCTCGTGACATGGCGTTGCACCGCGTAATACTTCCCTTGATGTACACAAAAAGTTGGGTGGAAGATGTGTAGACTGGCAACTCTCCACGAGTGTCGACCGTGCGGTCGTCGATGGCATTGATGAGTTGCTCGTCCATACTTTGATCTTCCAAGGCAATGTAAGGTCCCATGAATTTTTCAAAGGCGACAGAAGCTACTCCCTGTAAGCTTTCTACGGGAACTTGTTCGGTCGATGCTGCGCCTTCTTCTTCTTCTTCCTGTGGCTGTTTTGCAGGAGTTATGGAGTCGCCATCTTTGGACGACGACGATATAAAGACAGTTCCAAATTCTCGTGGTAACCAGGCCATTGATTCCTTTTCAAAAACAATCGTCTTTTGCAAAGCCTTGAGTAAAATGGTAGCGTCGTTGGCGGCCGGATCCTTTTTGGGTCCCTGAAGCAATTGCAAAAAATGATCTCGTGTCTGAGTATGTATAAGATGAGAATGACCAGTATGGTGTTAGCAAGTAATTAATTAAATTCAATGACAACATCACAAGAAGGGAATGACATTCAGTGAATAACTCACCATCACAAGAAAATTCCGACATAAGGAATATTGCAAGTTCCAATAATTGGGAAATACATTGGGAAATTGTTGATTGATTTTGGTAATGCGATCACGGAACCAAACAAAGCGTTTTTCCACCGACTCTAGTCCGTACAAAGGCAAGGGTTCTGGTTCTGGATTTTGCTCCACCTTGAAACTGCTGACTCGTTTTTCTTCCTTTTTGCCCTTGACAACGGGCTCGTAGAGCTGTTTGTATTCCTTGAGTTGATCTTGACAAAATTGAATAATGAACCTTCGTCGTTGATCATGTCCCAAAGCGTCCATGAGTAGCACACCACCAGACATGACTGTGGGTGGCATGGGAGGTGGCCAATTCGATGCGTCCGTTCCATCGATGGGTGGTAATAGCTTCCCTCCTTTTTTCGCCATGGCCGCTTCTACTTGCAGGGTCTCTGGTACACCCAAATAGGCAATGCGAAAGCCACGAATCAATCCCAATCGCAAATGTTCTTGCAGATCTGATACCTTCTGACTCAATCGATGCAACGGTTCCACCTTGTGCGCATAGGCTTCAAAATGTTTCAACAAAAGCCGGGTCGCATCGACCAAGTGTGCTGCCGTTTTGTAATCTGGAAAGGGAGTTTGCAAACACGCCAACCGCAGCTGTTCAACGGCATGAATGAGCATGTGAAGTCGCTTCAATGTCGTGATGGTCCGTTGCAAGTGTTTCTTGGCCAAATCCATTCGCTTCATATCGCGGGTAATTTCGAGGACCGCTCGTTCGCTCTGCGATGCCTTTTCTTGGACCAAATGAATTCGGTTGATCAAGGCTTCCACAGAAGCTTTGGAATCTTGCACGTGTTTTCTTGTCAGATTGGCAGTCTCGGATTGTCGCTGCAAAGCATTGCTGATGCGATCATCCAGTCGTTCCATGCGATCGTTGACAGCCTCCCGGAGACCGGGCAATTGTTGCACCAAGACCTGTTCCGATGTGTAATGACGGTTCAAAAATCCAATAGGATCGACAGTTTGATGTTCAGTGTCTGGTGCAGATGCAGATGCATCCTTGCTCTCGTTATTGGAACTATTCTCCTGGTTGTTGCTACTACTACTATTGTTGTTGTTGTTGTTGGCCTGGTTGGCAGACTTGGCATTGGCATGATGATTCGTGACAAAGGAATCTAACGTGTCCAACAGATAGTGTGGATCTGCCGCAGAAAGGCCTCCGGCACCGGCGATACGAGATGTCGCGACTCGCGGAGGACTGAGTGGGGAGGTCACGGTGTTATGATTCACCGGATTAACGCCGTGTGACTTGGGAATGCTGTGGATGTTTCCCTTCTTGGGAGCCGGCGAAGCTGAGACAGCGCTCATGACTAACCCTTGGAGATTATTTTGCGGTCGAATCTATTGATGAAGGTACTTGGTGTTGTGTTGTTAAAAGGGGGTAGACAAAGGAGCAGGATATTTATTTCAAGCAATTCCTTACACGAAAAGTAGGGATATGTGAGAAGCTAGATAGAGTGTTGGGATTAGAGAGGGGATTGGCATTGTTTCTTGTTATCTGAAAAAGAAAACCTATGTCCGGAGCGCAGGCCAGACGACAACCAGACACTGTTTTATTTCATTTTTACGGGTTTCGCTCTGTGCAGGCAGACAAAGGATACACCACCAGCACCATGAAAATCGACCGCTACTAGCTACTAGTAGTAGTAGACCTGCAGTCTACTAGCTACTGTACTAGTCTACCTGGCACTACTAGATCTAGTAGTCTACTACTAGCTAGTAGAGTGCTAGATATTATTTTATTTTTTGCTTCCTACTAGCTAGTAGTACGATAGCTACTGTAGTAGTAGAGAACCAGGTAGTAGACGACGACACCAGTAGTAGCCATTGTAATGAAAAAATAATGAGAAAAGCAAGATTTTCTTACTCTCTAGTAATTCTCAATAAAATTCATGACGTCATATTAAATAAGTTGTTTACGCATACAAGACTCCAAACGGTAAAAAAAAAGACCAGAAGTCCCGCTTACCGGTACTATGAACTACCATTAGTACGACTACCTGGTACTAGCTAGCTAAAGCAGCGGTACCTATTACCAATAGTCTACTCTAGCTAGAGGTAAATAGAAGAGTAGTTATCTCTATCCGAGGACAAACCTAGAGTAGACTTAGTGGGCCCAGAAGCTAGCTGGAGTATAAGACTGGACTTAGGCCTTTAAGGTTCTCCAACTCTACTACATGGTAAATACCAGTATTAGTAGCAGTAGCTACTCCTCCTACTAGGTAGTAGTAGCAGTACAATACAGTAGGCAAAAGTGAAACCGCACGTGCTAGCTTTAGCAAGTTGCTGTTTTACACATTATGAGATTTTTTCCTTCTAAAATCAAACTGCCTTGTTATCAGCTTTCATCTGTTTGATTTCCTTTACGACTAACTTCCACGTTGGTCTCATCATTGTTGGACCCGAAATCGAAATCAGAAAGCTCAAAATCAATCGCAACAAATGCAGTATTGTTGTCGTCTAAAAAAGTTGCATTGCTCGTCTGATTGGTTCTTGAGCGAGACAATTCTAATCGAAAAGAATCGGAAGGCGATGCCGATGGGGCGATCAATGTTGGACTTGGTGTCGGTGTGATTGTGGGTGCTGTCGTTGGCTTAGCTGTGGGGCCTACGGTGGGAGCAAATGTATTTGGTTGCAGAGTTGTCGGCAACGTCGTGGGAAATGGAGTAGGAAACTGGGTGGGGAATAAAGTGGGAAAAGGAGTAGGGGATAAGGTCGGAGGAGGGCCTACTCTAGGATAGAAGAAAAAAGGAACCGTTGTTTGAGCGTTTCTTTCGCTCAACGTATAGTAGCCGGTTGCGTCGAAATCAAAGCAGATGGCTTCCCCTTGACGTTCTTCCGCATACGGAAGTTTTGTGGACTGATCTTTAAGGATGGCATCGGATAAATAATAATGATCGTTTCTCCGCCAATAGTAGATTGTGTCGTAAGATTTGAGCAATATTTCTTCTCCAGTCCGGGATATGTCTCCGGCAGTGATGGTTCGGTGCGGGATCTCTCCTACATTCATCAACTGCATGAATTGGTCACCTGGTGCGTAGATCGTAGCTCTTGGCGTGACGTAGACGGTATTCATAGAACCATGTTTTCGTATGATTGTAATGTCGCCTTGAAGAGGATCCACTAGAAGAGCCTCGGAATCTATGTAGTCATCCGAGGTTGGGTACGTGAATGTTAGTACATCCACCTTCACACCACTCAGGTCTATTTTCTCTCCATTCTGGGGAGCCGCAGGCTCTGGCAGGCGGTATACTCGTGTAGTGTCTCTTGATGGTTTTGCAAAATCGTTGTTTCCAATATCTGCTACGTAAATGTACGTGAGCGTCGAGTCTGGGCCAGGTCCCACAGCAATATCTTCGAAGTCAGTATTCAGCACGCCCAAATTATATCCACCAAGATAGGTTCCGTCTTCAGAAAGTGCATAGATCCATGGTCCGTCGCCACTGTCATTGTGTGCCCAAAGAACGCCTGGATTTCGCCATGACGGCGCCAAGCCCGAGCACTCTTTCAAGTCCGCGGCGCTTATCCGGGCAACGACCTGACCTCCCAGGAAGGGCTGCGCAATAATCTGTGGCGTCAGCAACGACACGAGCAGTAAATATCCTAGCAGCATCTTCATCTTGTCGCTTTTGAACGTTTGACTACTAGTAGGCAATGAGCGCTGCATATTATTTGCTCGTTGTTGGCCGTCGTCGCCATTGGCGCACGTACCTCTCGTTGGCCGATGGCCATAATTGTGGATGAAATATTGTTTCGCGCTTAGCTGATTTCCTTCGACGGGACTCGGTGATTGTGAATAAAAACAGTCCCTTGTCCAGATACGATTCAGGAAGTGCGAAAGTTCTCAATACCTGGTAATTAAAGAATTAATGGCGCGGGCAAGGGAGCAACATAGATATTACGACGATACACATCTAAATGTTTGACTTTTTTCGTCGAAGGGGATGCTGTACAGAGTACAGATGATGTGTTTGATTTGCTCACTCAATGCTTTATCGTGCAGTGGCTGCAGGTTGCATCGAACATATCAAAGACGAATGGAACGACATTTGATTTTCAATTATCAGCAATCAGCATCATAATATGGTTTATGGTTTGAAGATCAATTACAGCTAGCAGCATGCGAGCTCAACATATGCCCGTCTTCCTCCATGACAGAGAAGAAGCACATGGTGATTTTTCAAACGGATCCTCAAGAAATACTGCGACGGACTGCCGGCTTGTGTTGTGCACTGCTTCAAAGGTACGCAGGTATTTGTCCATTCCCGATTGTTGTATTGGAGGCACTGGTTGGGGCTGGGATGAACGTCGTGGTGATAAGCTGTGAAGTCTCGTGTCCCTGATTCCCGACCACCGACTGATGGTTGAGACGGATGCCTCCTTCTTGTACCCACGCGATTTGCCAGTAGAACAAATAACCTCCAAAACGAATCGTAGGAAAGCACCAGCAATTTTAGATCATATCTGTGAAGCGGTGGCGGCATGCCAGAGACAAACGGTAGATCATGTCGCAGACATAACGACAAGAAATGCTATCAAGTTCTTTCAGTTGCCTCTCGGCGAGACAATTGAAAAAGTACTAGCAAGTAGCGAGCGGTAAAGGACGCTTTCGGTATCAAATCGGGGGATACGTTCTACTGTACTAGTACTGGTTAAAAGGCCGCTGTTAGAAAGTACTGCATAATTTTTCACTCGAGTTCAAACCATCCGTTGTACCATCGATTGATAATAGCATCATTGTGATTTCCTAGAATGTAAGTCGTAACTACCCATCACCATGCCTTCCCCACGATAAATAGATGATACTAGCATCCGACGAAGGTTCTTGGGAACTGATACTTCTTTTGATTTTGCTAGGCCTTGTTGTCGTTTATCTGAAGATTGTCTTAATAGTGCGTCCTTCAAAGTTGTTGCGAGTTGGGCGCGAATTTGGTCCGGCGAGGCTGGAGGATTCTCAGCCAGATCTTTCAATTCATTTAATAACGTGTCGTCAGTTTGCAGCTTGTTACCATTGACGACACCATAATTTTCCAGGGAACTGACAGCCCCAGAAGGGTCAATGCGGTACAGCATGGGATAAGACGAGTCGCCACCACTATTATCTAAAGTGGGTAAGTGCGCAATAATGAGAGTACATCCAAATGGTCGAGATCCTGGTTTCATGGTATACTCTTGAAACAAAAGCGATAATTCTTCCAGAAATATGTCAACAGGTATGAGTTCGTCGTAGGTGTATTCGTGCTGGACAGCCATTTGTTGTGCGGCTTCTGCCAATACTCGACCATCTGCTGACAAACCTGAATGAGCCACCAGTAAATTGGACGTGACGCGAGCAAACCGAGCTGTTCCATCATCGTGTATGAGCGGTGATGGCAGCACTTGTGGTGCGGCAAGAAACACGCCTTGCCGTGGAAGGGCAATGACAGCCACCGGAGTTCCCAGGGCGGCTGCCTCGGCGGCATAGTCAACTTGTCCCAGCTTTCCGGACGGATCAAACGTTGACAAGGAAAAGGAGTGTCTCCCATCTACATTGATCCATCCATTTGCGTGGCACTGGAATCTAATGACACTGGATAATATCATCATGAACAATATTCTTGAGAAGGAGAAGACTGAAGTTGTAGGAAGTCGTGGTAGTGATCGAATCGCCATTTTTGTGTTTGGCAGACAGCGGCAGGCAAGGATGTGGAATGTGGATATGTGTGATGGTGGATGGTGGATACTAAATCAAATGAAATGTCGCGGGCGACTAGAAACTAAATTTTTCTGAATAGATGTTTATCTATCGAGCTAGGATTTTGCAATTTTTTATGAAGAGGTTGTCCCGACAAGTTGAAACAATGGTGTGCTCAGGTATTACACTCTTAACTAGTCTACTCTACAGTGGCCAACCTTGTTTTTGTCTTTCGTTGTCGTTGTTGTTGAAAGTTGGATTTGGGTTTAGGGGATCTTGTCTTCGGAAAAGATGTGCGACTATTTTTGAAAATATCTTTGGTAGGTCATGAGCTTACCTTGGCCGTCCACTCAAAGACCTGTACTCGACCATTATTCGACAAGAATAATATCATAATAACGTGCCGAATGCTGATGCCTTCTAACATACCTACCCCATTACACATTTACCTTTTCGACATTTTCTAACACCACGACACAACAAAGCAAAATCAGCAAATAAACAAACTAATAATGGTATCAGAAAAAGCATTTCCCTTGGCAGATGCCGAACTTACCGTCGCACTATTGGAACTGGTCCAACAGGCTACCAACTACAAGCAAACGAAGAAGGGTGCCAACGAAGCCACCAAAACACTGAACCGGGGTATTTCCGAGTTGATTGTCATGTCGGCTGATGCCGAACCAATCGAAATTTTGCTCCACTTGCCGTTGCTTTGCGAAGATAAGAATGTTCCCTACGTCTTTGTTCCAAGGTAGGTCTTTCATGAAGATGGTGCAGACATGACAATGCTTGTCGGTGATGCTATGATTGAACTATGGCAGTATGTTCTCTTTCTAACCTTTGTCCAATCTCTGCTCGTGGGTTTCTTTTCAGTAAAATTGCTCTGGGACGTGCTTGTGGAGTGTCTCGTCCTGTCATTGCATGTTCCATCACCACCAACGAAGCGTCTCAGTTGAAGAGTACCATTGAAGGTATGAAGGTTAAGATTGAACAACTTTTGATGTAGTTTCATATTACCTATACGCCGAAAGCGGCCAAGTATATGTATGTTGAGCTGGAACGAAATAATGAAAGGGAGGATAGTGCTGTGTGTGCGTGGATGGATATAATTATGGTGTTCTTTGGTCACGACAAAAAAAAAAAAACGTATCGCTCTCTCTAGGCATGCGAGCCAATGGAAACTTTGAAAAATAAATGTAACTGAGGAAAGACAAGCGCAATAATGCATCAATTCACCATAGCGGGAGAACGACGAAAGGATGGATGTGGAAGAGAATGAGTGCAAGGAAAGACTCTTTCGTGGATGACTTTGATTTAATGAAACTTTAAAACGTCCGTACTGCTACGCGGTCGGTCGATGAATCTCAGTGATCACCCAACCAAAACCGAGAAGTTGGTTGGGTTCGTGAGGGAGGAGACGTCTTGATTCTATTTTAATAAGAAATTAGAATATTATGATATACCTTTGTATCCAAAACAGTATCCGACTAGTATAGCACTTTTGCTGTTATTAGACGTTTAAAAACTATTGTGCGGAGGTACGAGGACTTGAAAAAGAGCAGACTAAATGTCTCCCCAAGACACACGACTCTTTTTTTCTTTTTTCAGACAAAAAGGATAACCATTCCATACGCATGAAATTTGGTTTAGAGTAGATCGTCATCGTCGTCGTCACTATCATCGTCCGACATGTCACCCCATCGCAAACTGGCTGTATTTGTTTTGCTACTGTTTTCCAAACAATCCATAAGAACGTTGTTCTTGTTTTTGGCAGGACTGGCTTCGCTCAAAACGGAAAAAGGAGAATCCATCGCCGCATCATTTTCCGTCGCAGGTGCTGACTTTTGAGGTGTTGTTGTTGTTGTCGAAACGTCCACCAGGAGACCGTTGGCCACGGCCTGTTCAATTTGACGAGATTGAGTGCTATTATAGTTAATATTTTTTGCGCCCGACGTTCCATCCGTAGATAGAGTCCCAGCTGCCGTGGACGACTTTGAGTCATCTGCAATACTGCTTCCAGTAGCTGCAATATACGTATCAGCGGCATCCTTGGGATCGTAATAATGAAGTGACTTGCGCCTGACATTATAGTTTTGAATAGATTATTGATTTGATGAGTGAGTGGTCGCTGATGCAGAAGAAAAACATAGAAACATGTATTTGGTACCATGACAAAAACAGTATATACATATATATGTATATGTATTACTTATATATATATGTATATATATATAGGCACAGACGCAAACAATATATACGTAGAAACCTTACCACGACTTTACAATGCCCTGCCAACGCTTTGCGGGAATGTCCAACGTATGATCGGGCGTGCTGGGAGTTTTCATGGACCTGCTGCGGCGTTTGTCTTTGGGAACACGACGCAAGTATTCGGCATAGCCCAAGGTATTTTTTCCCATTTGAATTTGCTTCCGTCGTTGCTGGATCCGACGAGCGTGAGAAGGATCGCTCTGATCAAGCTTGGGAAAAACGGTGCCCAAATCCATGGGACAAAAGACCTGTTTGGTCGTCGTGCCGTCCTGTTTGTCGTTATCATTGTTCTTCTTCTTGTTGTTGATGTTGTTGTTCTTGTCTTTATCAAAAACCGCGTCGTCATTGGTACTGATACTGGTGGTATTACTGCTTTGACCACCATTGAATTTAGCACGCTTACTGACATGCCAAGGCGCTCCTTGGGTGTGCTGTTGTTGCTGATTGAAAAGACGACGATTGCCACGTCCATCACGCTTTTGACCTCCCGAAGGAGGGAATCTGTTCTTGTTGTTGTTGCTGTTGCTGCTGTCGTCATTACTCTTATTATCATTGCTATCTCCACTCCTATTTGTAGTAGTAGAATTTGTGGAAGTAGTACTTCCTCTCTTGGAGGACATTATTTTCTCACGTGGACTGGTGGGGGTCAATAGAACGGCGGAGTAGTTCATGACTTGTTTTACTTTTTGAGTTGCAAGTCTAGTAGTGTGGTTGAATAAAGAGAGAAAGTTTTAATGAATGATGCTTTTCACAAGAAAATTAATGAAGGGTGTGTGGCGAAACAGTGTTGTACGGAGTATTTTTTTCCAGAAATGAAAATCATTCATCATCTGTGATGGACGCCGGCCGGCCTCGCTTATGAATCATGAAAGGCATTGTTTGATAATAAGGCGCGAACATTGCTTCAGTCCACCTGAGCACTTTTTATAACACCGCGCCTGGGTGGATCCAAGCCAGTGAAAAAGCAGCCACAGAAACTTTTGAGTGTATTATTTTTTTCGTCGTCTTTTAATTTTTTAATTTGTGACACTGCAACACTGCAACCAAACAAGCAGAGTCTCTACCCGTCGACACACTTTTAGCATTGCCGTCGAGGGATTTTTCAACGAGAGAGGAATTACCTTTCCCAGAATAGCCAGAGAGCTCTACTACAGACGACAGACCATCCATTATGCGTATTCGATGTATGACTGATGGATCCAATCGATTTCGACAAAGTCTTCAAACTCGATTACTGCAGCAACAGAGACAATACCAATCAGGACGCTCCTGTCTGACCTTATTGACACAGGTTTCAGTAATACCATGTGGTTCAGTCAAGCAGGATAAGGAGGAGGAGAAGGTGGGCCAATGGCATCATCATCATCATTATCCCAGATGTTCTTCTCAACAATATCAACACTATCATACAAAGGTACAAATAAACACCAGCAGCAACAGCAACAACAGCAGCAACAACAACACAATTTCCATCATTGGACAAGACTTTACACCAAATCGCAATCCATTTCAACATCAACGGACACAACTGGTAGGCGTTCCTCGGAAGTTTCGCTGTAACCTTGCTCGACACAATAATAATTCTGAGTTGCCTCTCTTTCGCAGACGATGTTTCAGTAACATGTTACCCAAAAACAACCAAAGCAATAACAATAGCAATAACAATAACAATGATGACACCACCAGCAACAACAATGAGAAGCAGCAGAACAAGCAAGACATCGTGCACATGAGATCGCGTCGCTTTTGGACGAACTGGATCCGTGCCTTGCAATCTCCTCCCAATGCCATTACCATCACGCGCATACTGTGTTCGCCTCTCCTTTCGTACTGGATTATTTCGGGACAGCATGATATGGCCTTGGCTGGATGCATCATTGCCGGTGCTTCGGACTGGTTCGATGGTTATCTTGCCAAACATCATAACATGTCGACTGTACTGGGAGGATATTTAGATCCCATGGCCGATAAGGTTGTCATTAATGTATTAGCGGCAAGTCTCTGGTACACCTCCATTCTTCCTACACCACTGACAGTGATTTGGTTCGGTCGAGATATTTTATTAATTATTGGAACAGCTACATATGCTCGGATGAATTCCAAAGACAGTACCGTGGCTTTTGATCCGACCGTGACACCTCTCAAAGTCAATCCTACCATGATTGGCAAGTGCAATACGGCACTACAATTTCTGACCTTAGGAACAGGCATTGCTCTGCCTCTGTACAATGTACCACCAGAGTTGTTTACCGGTCTTTGGTAGGTATCAGATTTTTATTCTATTTTTGTTGGGAGGTTTTGTAGTTTGGGTTTGTTTCGACTTGGACGTTTTCCTTTACCGCTATGCTTGACAATGGATCTGCCTGCATTTGTCACTCACTGGCGTGTGTTGCTCTCATATTATTTTCTCTACCCTTCGTTGTCGAATTTCTTTCGAAAGCTATTTGACAGGATTCACTACCATTGCCTCTGGACTATCCTACATTGACATGTCAGCATTTGATGCAAGTGGCAACATTCAGGAAAACGATGACGACAATGATTGGGAGACCTCCAAACGTCCGAACAACAAAAAGGGATCACCTCCTCCGAACAAAAACAACGAAACAAAGCAATCTTTAAAGTAGTTGGAAGTGGAAGATTTAGATCGACTTATCCAGTGAGGAATGAAGAAGTGAATACGCAGGAGAATAGAGGAGTTGGCAGTTTGCGAAGGACCTTCTCTCTCTTTTTAGGGGTCAGGCACCATTCAATCCGTAAGTGTAGGCAGAGGGCTAATGTCTGCACTTTAACGTTTCACTTCTTCTAAAAAAACTACGAACGCGCCACTTCTTTTTTCGCTCCCGGTATCGTCTGCGACTACGTTGAATAAAGAATCTTACCAGGTACACCGCCGGGTAGCTGCTGGTAACCTTGACGCAAAGCTACAGACACGCGCATTGACAAGCTTAGTTCATCTTACCCCCGCAAGTCTTGATGACCATTAGGTTGCCCTCTGTGGACGGCGCGCAGTGTTCAGCCCTAGAAGCGAAGTGTTCGCTTTCTGGAGGCTCACCCATCTCGCTCAGTCCTTCGGGGACATCAATGGAACGAGCTGCCACTTTTCAAGCGTACGCACGATCCAGGCAGTCTAATCCACGAATGATGACAACTGCTAAATACTTTAGCTAGTAGACCTGCTCCTTTACAACTAGAGTGACTGTGTCTTGCCAAGCTCAATCAACGTTCATTCAAGTGATCAAGGATATTGTTCAACGATGCCAGCTACTGAGACATTATAATTTAGAGTACTAGTATACTGCGATAATATACCGTCTTCGAGAGGATCCTATAGGAGACTACGTAGAATTACTCCTAAGTTCTACAGGGAGCAAATCCCTACCAGGCAAAACCATGAAGTCCTGTGCACTAAAATCACAAGGGAGCTTTAAGCATGCTTTTATCTAGTGCATTCCTGTGAATTTAGTGGTAATAGTATTCGCACAAACACATAGGAGTAATTCCTATTCGTATTCATCATGTCCTCCTGTGCACTAAAATCGCAGGGCTATTATAAGCCTGCTTTTAACTAGTATTGGAGCCCTGCGAATTCATGTGCACACTGTGCACCATATTCATATTCGATACGTCCTGCTGTGCAATAATAAAATTGCGGGGTTATTTTTAAGCCTGCTTTTTAACTACTGTAGCTAGTAGTGGAGCCCTGCGAATTTACTGCGAAGTGGGATTTAGTCCCTCTTTTATTGCTAAAAATAATTCAGGTTCAAGAAGGGTCTCTTTTTCAGTGATTACGAGGGACTCTACTACCTACCTGGCACTTAGCTAGTAAAAGGGGGAATAGATCCAAAGGTCCTCTAAATACTCTATGCAAAAAGTCTACTTCGTGTGTACCTGGTACCAGGGATATGTTACCACCATTCCTGGGATATGGAGTTATCCCAGGGCTGTGTATCCAATTTCCCGGGATATCCATATCCCGGGCTTGTTTGACGATTTTCGAATCACCAATTCCGGGATATTGAAAAATCACGGGATATATATTATGCTCATATTCAGAATGAATAGTTTAATGTTACATCATATTTAGATGAGCGTTGTTTTGACTTTTCTTAGTTTTGTACAGCTTATTTCTATAGTGGTACAGTATGGGTAATTAAAAATTCGCATTGTCTCACTTTTTCTGTAGTTCCTACTCCATTTTTTACTTATGTGTCTGTTCAGCTGGGTGGGGGGGTGGGGACTAGTATTTTACCGTTGGAGGTGCAAATATTCCAATAGTGTATTGAATTAAAGTGGTACAGCAGCTACCGGTTAAATACTAGCTTAAAAGGGCTTGACCATTTTATTTTAATGAATTCGTATAATGACATTATTGGAGATCGTGGTATACGTTTATTCGAATTTGTGTATTAAATTAAAGTGGTTCAGCACCTACCTGTTAAATACTAGCTTAAAAGGGCTTGACCATTTTATTTTAATGAATTCGTATACTAATGACATTATTGGAGATCCTATACGTTTATTCGAATTTGTGTATTAAATTAAAAAGGTTCAGCACCTACCTGTTACTAAATGCTAGCTTAAAAGAGCTTGTCCATTTTATTTTAATTCGTATAATGACATTATTGGAGATCGTACGAATACACGAATACAGGAATACACGAATACAGGAATACACGAATACACGAATACAGGAATACACGAATACATGACGAATAGACGAATACACGAATAGACAAATACACGAATAGACGAATAGACGAATAGACAAATACGTTTATTCGTATAATGACATTATTGAAGATTGTATAATATTTAATTCATGTATTAAATTCAAGGGGTTCAGCTGCTACCTGTTAAATGCTAGCTTAAAAGAGCTTGACCATTGACTACTTTAATTTATTGAGGAGAGCCAATGCACCATAATTTAATAAAATTGCACTGAGATAGTAATTAGATCAACTGCTGTTAAAAATAACTGTTCATAATACATAAGCCCCAAAAAGTTCTGTTGGCCAAAACTACCCCGGGAT
>Ga0100402_1003151_pt1 | contig 18125 bp, 16 predicted proteins | sample CryGeyme20150102_FD_80419 | JGI IMG/M metagenome (GOLD analysis project Ga0100402, IMG submission 80419) | Groundwater microbial communities from Crystal Geyser aquifers in Utah, USA - Crystal Geyser metaG 2015-0102 | ecosystem: Environmental > Aquatic > Deep subsurface > Groundwater | place...
CCGATTTCTCCCGATGTGTTCCTGTTTCTGAGTGGGAGACGGGATGGGGCATTTCGGGTCATTCCGGTGACGTCGGATTCGGGTCTCCTTGTCTCACGTTCCCTTCGGCTGGCTCTGACGAGACAAACACTTTCTTCGTGTGTGTGCTGAGCTCTTGTATTACAAACTACTCTACAACGATCACTAAAACTAGACTAGTCTACGTAAAAGACACAAGTTTCGCCCCCCCCACCACCACCATCATCATCATCACCACCACCACCACTTCCTCAAGCAAAGAAACAAAAGGGACTTAAAAATTAATGCAGCAGGAAGAAGCGGCAGCAGCAGCAGCTGCGTCGTCGTCGCTACAAAATAATAATAATAATAATAATGCACTGCTCAGTCGTACTGCTGATTATGATGATAACAATAACAATATTATAGTTGACAGTAGTAGTAATAATAACAATGACGACAATAATGATAATAATTACAACGCACTCCTCAAAGAACAAAAGGAACAATTTGTTACGGGTCACAGTGGAACGTCACCATTCGAAATTTTGCTCGTGAGTTCTGCTGCTCCCATTGGGATATTGCTGTTTCGAAGCCTACGAGCTTTGGAAGCCTTTGTTGTCATTCATGATGGTATCGCTGGTGATGGTGGTGGTGATGATGATGATGATGATGATGATGGTGATGATAATGTCCAAGTGGAGGGCAGCAGGAGTAGTAGGAGTAAGAGTAGTAGCAGTATTGTTGTGGAAGCCATCGTACTTTGGTTTCCCTTACTCATCTGTCAGACCGAGTACTTGTATCCTTGGGGTATAATACTGCTCTGTATCCAGCTTCAAATGTCAGCATGGATTGCAATATATATTTGGTCGACGCGACGGTGGATGAAATTGAGAAAGATGGATCCCAACGACCGTGACAATGACGACGACGCTGCAGCAGCTGCTGCTGCTGCTAGTGCGAATACAAGTACTGGAAAGAATAGGAAGAAGAAGAAGAAAAATAGTACCTCTACGACAATGGCCAGATTGGAATCTGTACAGGAAGAGGACGTTGTGAAGGTAAAGGACAAACACGAATTGAATTTTACTACTAGTACGGTACAACAACAACAAGAGCAACAGCATTTACAATCAGAGCAACGAATAATGAAAGATGTCATGACAATTTATCGATCATCCATGCTCTACATGACATTTGTGGCGATTTTAGCTGTGGATTTTCACGTCTTTCCCCGTCGATTTGCCAAGACAGAAGTGACAGGTTATGGCTTGATGGATCTGGGAGCAGGATCCTTCGTCGTGGCGGCAGGACTGGTATCACCTCGGGCCAGAAGACGACGACAACAACAACAACAACAACAACAACATGAAAAATTTGGCAAGCGAGATGTAGTGCGCATCTTACCACTCTTAATTATTGGTTTTGTTCGATTAGCCACCAACAAAGGATTGGAATATCAAGAGCACGTTTCAGAGTACGGTGTACATTGGAACTTTTTCTTTACGCTGGCTTTTGTGACGCCTGTTGGTGCACTACTGGATGGAACACCCCATTGGACAGTACCAACGCTCTTACTTTCGCTATACCAGTATATGCTGACCCAGTTAGGTGGTCAAGAATTTATTGAAACAGCTCCACGGACCCACTGCAGCAGTTGTATTTCTTCGTCATCCTTGTGGTGGTTATCATATATTCTGCCGGTAACAGGTAATGACAACATGGACAGAAGCAGTACTGTTTGGCATCAGCTGTGCACTCTCTTTTGTGCCAATCGAGAAGGAGTTTTAGGATGCATTGGATACTTGTTCTTGTACCTATTTGCCGAATACTTGGCATACGCGTTTGTGTGGATTCCATCTCCGTCGACAACAATAGCAACAACAAGAACAAACGCAGCGGATACAACCAAAACTTTGTCTCTGTGGATGTTGACGGGTGGCTTGTGGCTTTGTCTCTGCATCTTGGTGGAAGGTTTGGAAATCCCCGTATCGCGCAGGTCCACCAATGCAAGTTTCTGCGTTTGGACACTGGCGCACAACATGACACTGCTGGCGGCAATCCACACTTGTTATTGTCTGCACAACGATGAGGAGGCAGATCAAGACGGCCAAAGCAGCGGTGCCACTCTGCCGCAACAATCTACTACACCAACACGACCGAGAGTCCCGATTGTATTCCAGGCCGTGAATCGACACGGCCTCTTGGCATTTTTGGTGGCAAATTTGTTGACGGGAATCACGAATATCTCCATCAACACTCTGGAGGTCAGCGACCCGGTAGCACTGCTAGTGCTTTTTGTTTACCTCTGCGCAGTTGGGGGCTTTGCTCTCGTCTTGCACCATTTTATGACGCGTACAGCCAGTAGTACTGCAACAAAAGAAGAGGAACACGACGACCGGGGAAAGACGAAGACAGAATAAATTCTAACTAAAAGAAGTTTGCACTACCTAAATGAAAGTACCAATCACCACCACGTGCGAAGTGCAAATGCCCTCCCTCTGGTGCTATAGTTCCCACCCAACAACGTGTTTGCTACTGATACAGCGCCAGAGACTTAGCCATAACTCTACTATATTATATGCTGCCATATTTTTTCCCACTGTGAACCGTCCTTCGGCTAAAAAAATAAGCTCCATAACTTTTAAATTCAAGTTCTCATCGCGTGCCCTTGTTGTCTTTCCCCAAATCACTTTCCACTTGGTTGTGATGATAATTCCTTAAAGAGCGGAGCTGATGAAATTTCCAATTCGTGCAAGACGAATTCGTTCGCTACCCCCTTGGCACTTGCGGATTCCCAGGCTTCTCGAAGGTAGAATTCCTTTTCCCGAGGATTGGCCAATCCACTCAAGGCACGCATGAGGAAGACGTACATGCGCGACGTTGGGTTGTACGATTTAGCTTTCAATTCATTCTTTATCACACCATTCCATACCCGCACAGCTAATTTTGAGCCGAGTTCTTTGGCTTTGGAGTTTTGGTCATGATGGGCGCAAGCTCTTAACGTATGACTGTATGACGATGCGTCTGGTATGACTTTGTAGTTTGTTTTCATATCCAACAAGAATTGAACGGCATGCAGTGCCTTTTCGGGATGATCGCGAGAGCCGTGAGCATTGGCCCAGGTACATAAAACATCATTCCAAGCTTCGACAGATGGTCGTTTCAAGTAAACCATTCCCTTGCGCTGATGCAAGTCCAAAAGCCGAAGCATGATATCTTGACTCAACCATGGCAAATCCTGGTTTTGGACGGCATTGCATCCCTCGCTTGATACTCGAAAGGACGCCAAAGCTCTCAAAATTATCACATATAGTTCAAAAGTCGGGACAGGCAATTTAGCAGGTCGATGCTTATTTCTGTTCCCTTGCACAACACTGGACTCTTTTTTGAGGAGCACATCCGGTACAAAGTCCCAGAATAGTTCCATTGTGTGAAACACAGCTACAGCTCGCATAATTCTCTCTCGAAACTTCCTTGCATCACTATCAGCAATCTCATTATTTGCATTCGCCAACAGTCGACCAATGGCATGATGACAGCGTTGTAGCGTGATAACTTCATCGTTGTTGAATCCATCATGGTACAGTATTTGCAATTGACGAATCAAATGCCGACTCGCAGCGTCCAAGCCAGGATCGTCGCTGAGTGGTTCCAACAAGAGAGGACTTTGCTCCTTTCGATCATTGTCGCCAGTGGCCACCATTATTGTAGAAGTGATATTATAATCACTTGGCACCCTATACTCTGCGTTTGGAAACCAGTCAACCCAGTGAGAGGATGTGTCGTAGGCAGATTTAATTGCTGGCGGTATAGTGAGAGAATTGTTCTGTGGTGTCAAGGGATCCTGCTCTGTAGCCTGAGTACTGAAACTGCGAAAAGAATTTCTTTGACAATTCAAATGGCTGTGTTTTGTCTGGGAACGAAATCCGAAACCATTGCTGATTGGAGAGGTGCGTTCTGTAACTTTCAATCGCGGCGAAAGAGTCTTGTAACAATCCGCGTCAAAACCTTCACAACTCTTCCTGTTCAAGTCTCCTTTTAAAAATTGTGCATGTGCCCTAGTCATTGGCAATCCAAACCCTAACCCAGCCAATGGCGAATTGTGTAGATCGACCACCGAAAAAGGGATTGTGCGACGTACCGCCGAATAGAATTGTGCTGATAGAGATACTGTCAGAGGAGATTTCGAAGAACCTGTCCAAACGAATCGACGACGGAGCGGGTCGCACGGGGACCCGCCATGTATCACCAGCGATAATTGCCGATGATGAAGCATGTGTTGCTGTTGTTGTGTCCATACGATCAAAGTAGCTCTACTTCTACTGCCTGGTCTACGAGAGACCAAAGAGGTCAGCAAAGGAATGGTACGAAGCATTCTGTAGTATGGTATGGCTGCATGTACAAACAACAACCCTTGGTTCTCTTGTCCAAAAAGTCACTGTACTATGTAGTATGTAGTATTGGAACGAGGGGAGAAAGAAGAAAGAAATCAAAATAATAATAATGCAAACGAGTAGACTACGTAAAACTGCTCTAACGAAAGTCTTGTCCTCCTCTCACTCCACGTAGACTACAGAGTAACAAAACGAGCAGTCTACTAGTAGTAGCTCGTCTACTACTCGTAGCTAGTAGGAGTAATACTGTAGTAGTCTACTACTACCATACTAGTAGAGAGTATTGAACATTTTTACTGGCTCTCCTACTCTAGTAGTAGTAGTAGTAGGTCTACGAGTAGTAGTAGTTCTCGGTTACCGTTACTTCGGTGAGGAGATGACGACATACGGGACAAGGTTCGTGACTTGTCTGTCCTTGATCCGTCTTCTCGAAAATGACTTCAGTATTCCAGTATTGCTTTCTCACCCCACATCATCATCATCATCATCACGCTCAACTCTCAACACAAACACCAACAACAAAGGCTCGGTGCATATTATAACATATACAAAAATGGTGAGTATTAGTGAAGTCTCTTTCTTTTTGCAATGGCAACAAACATATCCTTGATACCGTTTCTTGTCCAAAAAGGATGAACGAGGAGGAAGAGGGAAAGAGTCCATAGAGTTTGCCCTGCCAATGGCTCATATCCCAACAACATGGACAAAGTACCAGTAGGGATGGCAAAATGCCGCCGTTGACGATCCTCCCACACGTCGAATGTTATAATAATATTATTATTGTTATATGTCTGCTGCATAATATCGCCTGTTTACTCACACGATTGCCTACTGTCCTGGTTTGTATCAGGCTACTCAACGACGCGCCGCTGCTCGAGCCGGTGCTGGCGGAGCTGGTGCTGGAGGAGGAGGAGGAGGACGTCCCGCCGGAGCCGGAAATAATATTTTGCAATTCTATACCGATGATAGTCCAGGTCTACAAGTTGGTCCCACGACAGTATTGGTAGCATCTTTGAGCTTTGTGGGAGTGGTGGTATTGCTTCACATTTGGGGAAAATTCCGCCTATAAAAAAAAAAAAAGATAAGCCAGCAAATTACAAATGAAACACAAATAGCAGCAGTTCTTATTATTATTTGGATTGGTTTGCAACTGCACAAAGCATGTTCCAACAAGAGTCATCAACCATTAGCTGTATGGAGGACTGCTCCCCCTTTTTTTTTAAAGAGAAACTGGATGACGTTAAACTACAAAAATCAAACAAATCAAGAAAATGAAATCTTCGACCGACGTTGTTATGTTTGCAAGCTTGTGTCACATGTTTGTATCTTGATTCGTTTTGTATGCGAGGCATTGTACGGACCAAGCATCCGTCGTCCTTCTAAAATGACGTCTCGTTTGGACGAAAAGAGGTGCCATCAATTTCTTCTCTACTTTATGGTTCATTTTCTCGAAAAGCGCGACTTTTTTCTTTTGATGATGCACTGCCATAGGTCCTAGTAGTCGTCGATCTGTTTACTGCTAGCGCCTCTTGCTTTGTTCCGGCTAGGCTGGTGTAACTTTCGTCGGTTTTTGACCATGATAGTCAGGCTTGCTTTGATTGTAGAGGCCCAAGCACTACAAGACGCACGATCAGTAAAAAAGGTACGAGAACACGCAACATGCTTCCCTTCATCTATCACAGCCTTCAGCCAATGCCTCGCTCTCCATCATGGCAGCGTATTATTTTATTTTATTTTTGCGTTTCCAAGGGCTTAGGGAGCAAGTGTGCGATGATGTATCGCAGTTTTCCGATGTACTACTACTAGTTTCGTAGTAGTAGCCTACCAGGACTAGTAGTACTACTACGAAACTAGTCTACTACTACTAGTAGTACTATGATGTTTGTTTGATTTTGTATGTACTATGGTACCAGTACCACGGTATGTGTCTGGTTCTGGGCCAATCCGCATCCCATCGGATTTTATCTGTGAAACTTCAAACAAAAAATAATAATTCGGTACCTGACTACTAGACTACTTCTTGTATTCAGCTACAGTACTCGACTTCAGTACTACTGGTGACAAAGCCTCTCTCTGCCTACTCCATTCTGCTTCCCGTAGTAGACATCATCCCAACAACCTATATTAATCAGTGCTTTAATTTCAGCTTTAACTGTCTAATGTCAAAGCGATCACTGTTGGTTTTGGCGCTGGGGGTGTCTTTGAAATGCGAGCAATGTGCCCATTCTTTCGTCGTTGATAGCAGCTGTATGAATTGGCAGCGGAATGGTAGTGACAGTATCAGTCTTCCGGCTGTTCGACAGCCGCGAAGAAACCTCAAAAAGGTATGTTAAGTTATGCATTTGCCGTTTGCCTACATATCGTATTCACAATTCATATGCACGGCGAACGTTGGCGGTGCTTTCTTTGGGACAGTATTTATTACAGGATGCGATCTTTCCGGGCCTGGATGCCTGACAATTTGCTCTTGTGCGTTGTTCAAAAACTCGTTACAGCGTAAAGGACGGGACCGAAAAAATTCGAACGGAAAGATTTCTGATGATTGGACAGCACATGACTCCAGCGGTGAAGGTTGGGAGACAAAGCCTCTCATTGCGGCAAGGCGAAAAGAAGCAGGGGAGGACTTCTGGATCGACCCAAAGGAATTGCAACGTGAGAATGAACGACGGCAGGCTATAGCTAACAGAATTGCTTCTGAAGGCGAGATGCCACAAGAAAAGCTACGCTCTGAGGTTGTGGCGCCGTACAAACAAAATTGGATTGGCATCATATCTGCCTTCTTTGTTGTTCTTGCAATCATCGCGAAATCATTTCCCCAAGCTTTTGAATTGCCATCGATTGGATTTCCGGATTTGGATGCGGCAGGAGACCCGATACCTGTACAGAGCACCCTGGCAAATAGTGCGAGAATGACAGCAGAAAGATTGATCGAATCTATTCCATGAAAGCAATAGCTCAGCAAAAGCTCAATATTATAGTCATCATATACCAGCAAATATTTGCTTCTCCAGTGATTAGACATTGTCTTGTTTAAGTTCAAGAACAAGACTGTTTTGTTTGGGATAAATAGAAGTGCAGCAACCAACAGATTCTAGTACGTACAGTGGTTCAGAAAATATTATAGTGCCACACAGTAGGCTGTCCCCTGTAAAACTTTTTCAAGTTTTCGTGATTGCACGGTACGGTACTTTGTCAAGAAGAAATAAATGTGATCGACGCCGGGTTCCTGTGCAAACCTTGAACCGGATCAGAAGCGTAGTGCATCAAAACAGCCGCTGTTGTATTGGTCTTCCCAACTTTTTACTGTCGTTCTTGAGCAACAGGAGATTGAATTCATCCGGAACACAATGTTGTGAACCGACTCTTGCTCCCTTGATCTCTTCATTGGTCATGGAATTTTCCAGTGGTCAAATCTTGTCGAAGACACACCATGCTATTGTAAAGCGTTGCCTTTGGCAATACATACGTATTTGTTCTTTGTCGCTGACACTATCGACATGGCAAATAAGTACGAGTATCTTGATATGTGGCTCATTGCTCGCCTTGCAAGGGGCATCGACACTTATCAGAGGTATGATTTTTTTTAAATCCGAAAGCAGATTTGCAGAACAGTCTCCTGGCCTGGCCTTGACAAAGAATCAACCTACTACTTGAGGTACTGGTAACTAGAGGTATTATCCTACTGGTAGTAGTAGACTACTAGCTACCTAGCTACCGCCGCTTGTACCGAGCACAGGCCTCGCTCGTGATGAAAGTCTACAGTACGGTAGTACGATGCTGCTGATGAGCGGCAACTACAGAACGCAAAGGGAACAAGCTTTACTCAGTTCATCTGTGCGACCTAATTAATCCAGGCATAATGACTAGAGTCTGGCCTGCCGTACTACCTACTTCGAGTACTGGCCCAACAAGCCTCGGACATTGTAATATCAACAACAATGCCCCCAGCCAGCAGCACAATCACTCGAGTAATAGAGAGCTGCTTGCTACTATCCGCTAACAGTAAGTAAGTACTACTATACAAATTTGGTTAAAGACAGATTAGAGAGACAGTGCTGGGCGACAGGCTCCGCCAATTCCTTTCTGTTAAGCTACCCGCAGGACACCTGAGAAGGCCAACTAACCTTAAAAACCAACCTAGAACGAACGCAGCAACATGCCACCGGCAAAGTCAAATCCTCCCGGAGGGCCTCTGCGGGGCATTCTCAAAACCGAGAAATCGAAACCTAAAGGCGTTTCCATCTCATTTAGTGGAAAGAAACACATCAAGAAGATCCCACACCTCAACACAATGTCAGAAGAGGATATCGAACAGATTTGGTACTCACACTACGATTATGACGATATAAAAGCATCCTTCGAATATACAGTGTTTATGATGGACGCGGGGGAGGCAAAAACTGTAGAGAACGAAGAGCACACTACGCGCGGCCTCGAGATGAGGACAGAGGAGGGAGCCTGGGCGAGGTTCGAGCACAAACGAGATGCGTATAATGCGGTGCTAGACGAACAAGATCGTCAATGGAACGAAGGAGAAGATGATCCTGAGAAAATCAGTCAATGTTGCTTGGAAGTATCCGCGCCGGCAACAAAGGGGGCATTAGAGCGAGGCCTTGAAGATGAAGTCGCTGCTAACGAAGTGAACAAGGACCTGCGGAAGCAACTCGACGAGGGCATCTTCCCTGGATGCGAAAAAAGTGCTAACGGCAATAGCGGTTTATTACAGCCGCCCGATATAGTCCCGCCTCCATCACGGTCAAAAAAGAGCTCATCTGGAAAGCTTCAAAGTAACCTGTTGAATAAATTTGAGGGCAAAAAATGACGAAGATGATGGAGAAGAAAGGAAACCTAGTGCTCCCTAGTACAGGATTTCCATTCACTGATATTCTCCCTTTTCGATTAAAATATCGTTAAACAAGCAGTCCTCGCAGAAGCAACTGAGATTTTGGATACACTATCTTCAATCAGCAATTTTAGCTTTGAACGTTGTTCCATAGTCTGTAGGCATGTAATAACGCTCACGGTAGCTTTACTTCAAATTAGACTACTCGTCATTTACGACGGACTCAATCGTGGGCCAATACACGAGCACAACTGTTCAAAACACAGAACACGTAGACTATTTGGAAATGGTATTTAGCAAGAAACTCCGACCGACATGAGATATTTTGCAAGGCCATCTAGCCGATGATCGCCTTCGCCACAATACAGGCCGATGAGAACTTGGGTCAGCAACTCAGCGACGCACTGATCCCAGTCATTATTTGCTCGTCCTTCACGAAGAACGTAACCACAATCGCGTGCCATGCCTGGAATCTCCCTGGCAAAGCAAAATAGTGTGTCGCAAAGCTCCTTGCGCTGTTGAAAGGTTGATGATACGGGCGGGTACCGGTAATTGCCTCTGCTCACTGGCGAGGTGTTGCTTGACGTCTCTTCGCGAAGGGAGGCGACAGCTCGGAATTGTTCAGACTTCAAAGAAACAGCTGGAATGAAAGGAGTATGACTGTAGGGTCTGTACTGACGTTCCCAAGCAGAAGCGTGCGACCCAACGTGGTACTGTGGATGGTGACCATAAGAATATCCATAATTGGGATAACCATAGGCGTATGTTTGAGGATAAGCGCAGACATATTGGTGAGGATAGGCACGAGGAGGATAAAAATGAGCGCTCGACCTGTTGAAATGAGTACTGTTGGCAGAACTGTAGTGTCCGGCTGCTGGATGACGCAGGCCAGCGTGGTCGCGATGTGGGGACATATCTTGGGAATGTGTTGACAAGGAAGACTGAGGCGAGTTTATAAGAATTGTTGCACCATCATGCATGCTTTGAGGTGTTATAGTGCTAGCATGATACTGGGAATTGGTATAAATCGGTTGATCTCGAGCAGATCGAGGAAGAGCATCTTCTCCGATTGTTTGTGGACTTCCGTGAGTAGAATCATAGGAAACAAAGTTGTTCATCTCTGTCAAAGGTGGAGCAACCACCCCAGGCTCACACGCTTCATAGGCGTTCACCGCCGAGTAGACTTGAACGCCCATATTGCGCTGAAGCGACTGCCGGAAAGTACACTTGTGGTTCTGCTTGGGTTGTCCACAAAGCTTGCACCTTCCGTCGAAATAATATTTAAAAAGTGAGCGCATGCAAGGGAAAATGAGCCGACAGCATTGCTAGTCACATATTTTTTGCATACCTGTACTTCGTCTTGGAAGCGCTACCTTTCCCATCTTCAAGAGAAGATAAAGAAGAGGTGTCCAATTTCCGTTGTTTGTTTGTACCTTGAGATATCGCACCAGAAACTAAGTTGGCACGACTTAATTCGCAGCTTTCATCTACATCGCTGTAAAATGCATGACGTTCCGGGCGAAGTTCATCAATGTCACCGGGCACTTGGGAATCAGCATCCCAGGAGATACGTCCATTAGTGACATTGTGGCGCTGAGAAGAGAGCTTGTCGTATTGAGGCTTGTTGGAGCCGCAATCTTTGCGACGAAAGATGGAAATTGGGCCATTTTTTGTCGAATTTAAAGTACCTCCAAAAAGACAGACAGAACTATCAACGCGGCGCTTGGCGACAAGCACATCTCTTGAATCTTGTTCTGGTGACTAATGATCATACAGAGAAAACGCAGCGTAAGTTAAAAAGCGGACAGAGCACATCGGCAAAGAGCAAGAAAAGCACCAAGGTATGTCCTTACCCTGGCTTTGTCACAGAACTGGCGAATATGACCGTTTTGATCAAGATTGACAGAGACACTATTCGAATCCCGGAGGCACGGAAGCAAGTAGGTGAAGCTACTCAAAGCCTGGTGACTGGATCGAATGACATAAATAGGATTAGATACTGGTCCTTCTCCTCCAGGAATGCTTCTGGCTTCCTTCATACTGGAGCTGCACCCACTCGGCAAAAGGCCAGGGCCCATCTCGCACTGATGACGTTGACTCGTTTTTTTCTTTTGCTTGCTGTTATCCATGCCAATAACTACGGTGTGCCGGAGTAGGCTAGGATGCATTGACTGCTGCCGCGACGTTGGATGTGTTTTTTGCTGATGCAAGTGACTTGGATGAATCGATCGACGTGGGGAGAGCGATGGTGTCTGTGCAAGATAGACTTGAGAGCTAGTTTCAGGATTATTACCACACTGGTGGTTAATACTATTTTGAGGGCTTGATGTACGATAGTGTGCATTGCTGATAGGCTCTAGTTGAGTCGTATTCATGGGCGGCAGCTCTGGCATCCGATCACCAATAAGGTTCTTTAAGGATGATAATGTATCTATTCCTGTAGACTTGGGACTCGGGTAGTTGCCGAACACATTACGAGAAATGGGAGATAGAATCTCATCTTGAAGCTCTTCAAATTCTTCAACAAAAGACCCGAAGGATCCGCTGCACAAGAAATGCGATCCATCGGATTCATCCCGCCGGTGATGTTGTCCACACTCCTGCAGAAGAGAGCAATGTTTTGAAACAGGTAAGTGAGAAAATCAGTATGCAGCTATGTAAAATGTCGCCGCTGGTTTCTTGCTTTTCTCGGTCTCACCTGGGACCGGTCGTTTTGCGCGCTTTTCCATGGGGCATTTGCTGTCTGGTCAACTTCCTCTCCCGACAAGCAAAGAACCTGGCTTTTGGTATTAGTTTCGTAGATATTACGCTCGTCACGTCCTTCATCATATTCTACACTAAGGTGGTTTATTGTGCTGGATAAACCATAGTGGTTCTGAGTACTGCCGCGCCCTTTCTCCACGCCACCATTGTCATGAGCGTTCACTGAATCGTTGCGTGATTGATTGGAATCTATTCTTGCTTGCGGTATTGATTTAGAAGGATGCATGCTTGAATTAGTTTGAAGAGCTGGCTCCTGCTCGTTATCATCCATTGTTCCTGCCATTGCCGTCCTTCTTTTCACGCCATATACCACAGGGCCAGGGCGAAAGCGGTGAGAATGCTGTCTGTCGCAAAACATACCATAACAACAGCTTTGAACGTACCGGCGAATACTATTGACCAGAGAAAACAATGACAAATGAAGTGATTGTGATTGTAAGTGAACAGAATCCTTGCTTTGTTGTGGCAAAATCATCATTCGAAGCTTATCGCGGAGTTCCTTCGACTCCTATAGCTCCAACAATTTTTGTCGTCCATGCTGCATACACCTACAGTGCGTTGCGTTCAAAATTTCGGTGAGTTGCTTCGTTTATATATAGGTGGAAGTTGTAAATGAATTTCAATGACATGTCGGAGAGTACAAGTGTGTGTCGGAGTAACAAAATAATGAAACAAAGACTGAGTGGAGTGTACGTTGTTTGCGCTCAGATTTTCAGAAGCAAAAAAACTTCTCTGAACTATAGACGCATATTGTTCTTACTGTCTCGGAATAGAACGCACAACTGTTCCAATCCTCTTGATACTCTCATCAACTACTCTATTATTTACTGTATTTATTCAGGCGGACAACAACTAAATAATAACTTCTGAAATCAATCATCATCCGAGCAGCAAAGCTCACTTGTGACGACGTAACAGCAACGCTGCACCCAGACGGACAGACGGATCGTAACGGTACTCAAGTCAGACGGATGTCAGCGGTACTCAAGTGCAATTGTTTACCAGTAATCACTTTACCAGTACCTGGTAACAGTGGCAGGCTACGAAAAATCTGGTAGTTGTAGTACCAGGTACCCACAGTACTAGGTACCAGGACCTGGTACACTGGTATTCGTATTATTCGTGATACCAGTAGCGGTATTAGTGAAATGACTGCTCCTTTCTCATGTTGTATGCAGTTTACTCGCCAGGTCATGATTGAAGATTCCATGAAAGGGAAGAAAAGACTTCTGTACATATTTTTATACACAGATCAGTACGGTAGCTTCGACAGGAGTAGTAATGGAGTGCTCCTTGCTACCGAGTACTGTACCACTCATCGCTCATACCAGTAGTACCGATGGGGGGAGGAGGGCCTTTGAAAACTAGAAGTCCAATTGATTCGAGCGGTTGCCAGTCTTAGTACTACTACTAGCTACCAGGTAGTCTACTAGTGGGACTGTCCTATAAATGAACGCCTACTCATTAGGAGTCATTGTGACTGTTCAAGTTGCGCAGGCTCTTGACTTTTGACCATCTACTAGTAGACTACTAGTAGACTACTACTCTACTAGCTAGTAGTAAAGAAGAGGAGTCAAACTACGTAGTACCAGGTACCACAATGGAAACATCACAATAAACAAAAACAAGATTTATCCATCAATAACACACGTGAAGTTCAGCTCCGAGTACCAGCTATCCTATTCCCCGCCATGGTTGCTTATTCTTCAGATCTCAGCGGTTCTTCGTCACACGATGGAAGTGCCCGCGGAATGGACACAGCAGACTGCAAGGACCTCTCTGGCTCCTCTACTAGCCACACGAGTACAAGCACCAGGTCAGGTAGCAGCGAAACCGTGGTTAAAAAATCTGTTACTTTCGCTCCTACTGCGAAGGTGAGACAGTTTTTCAAATTAAGTAAGGACCAAGCTACGGAATATTGGTACAAACCTGAAGACCTACAAGAAATGAAGCGTTCATTTCAACGAACTATCGAGTGCATGACAAATGCGACAATAAGAGAGGGGGAGAATCTAGGGGAAGAACATTGCACTCGTGGTTTGGAGTATCGAACCCGTGCTGGGGCCAAGCAACGCATGAAGAACAAGTTCAATGGTATGGCGGCTGTACTTCACGAACAAGATCGTCAGAATTACGAAGGCCGTCAAGACGATCAAGCTCTTGCCAAGGCCTACCAAAGTGCGAACTTCCACTGCATAGCTGAAGCTCGCGCTTTGGGAGAACAAGATGCACTCGACATCCAAGATTACATTTCGACCAATAATTATCCTTCGTTTGACATAAAGTTGTCGTCGTCGTCATCACCGCCCTCCAATAACGCATCGAGGCGTCTGGGCGCGCTGTCGTCTTCTGGAAGCTTTCACAAGCGCGGCTTTAGGGGTATCCGACGGATGCTCAGTGGGAATTCGAAGTCTCTTCGTAAAGTTCAAGATACAACGGCAGTTCCAGTACAATAACTAACTTCGGTGATGCTTTAGATGAAGATAATTATGAATTCGCTATAGTTTACGAATCTTCGACAAAGACGTCTAATCCTTCATCCGTCGCCAGAGGCGGGCAGGCCGTGGAGGACAGGATTCTCTCTTGCGGGGATATTCTCTGGCCCGATTATGGGCGAACTGAAAGAAACGATGGCAATGTATGCCTTTGATTTCTCATGCAGCAAACACAAGTAACAACACTGCGAAAATCCCTTTCGTATTTTAGCGCTACAAAGATTAAACGATGTTTAGTGAGTAGCCACAGTACAAATTCAGGTTGAGCCTGCCTTGTGATGAAGCCGCACCATTGATTGACTTCCACAATTTGAAAGCTTTACATATCCTTTTATAAATAATACCAATCAAAGCAAAGAGGAGCATGCACTGCACTGAGCGTGTCACATTATTTCATTACATAAAGGCAGATGCACATGCGCGCGGCGGAAAGGGAGGCTACAATTAAAATTTTGACTTGCATTTGCAGGGAAAATTTCAATCGCAGCCATTGCAATAGTTTGCTATCTCAGCGCGTGCTTGAAGGAACGAGAGCCAATCAGACAAAATTAGTGCTCAATACTAACCTATTTTGACTATCGCCTATTGAAAAGAGCAACTATACTCTCGCGCAGCTTCAGCAAAAATCCCAGCGAACTTCGATTTGCTGCACTCTACCTAAAAAGAGTTTACTCAGAAAGCCGGATTTTTAAGCTATCAGATAGCAGAGCTTACCTAGACAAGAGGGGGCGCCAGAGGCCAGTAGGCCCAACAAGCAACAGGCAAGGCACTATCATGCAGGTTGTTGGTTCAATAATAGTGGCTCGTTCGTTCATTTTGATAGCTTTCCTTCTCTTCATCTATTAAGTAGATCAATCTATAAAGTAGATCAATTATTGACAAAGGCGCAGCGACAAAACTACCTCGTGGTAATTCGTCAGAAAGAGATAGATGCGTATCATCTATTAACCTCAGATTTCAGTCTCTCGACGACTCCTGCAGCTACTACTGGCAAAATGAATGACCGTGCGAGTTCATGAAAACTATTACTGCGGCACTCGAGTACTTAAGTCGGCCATGAATGATTTTTCCCTCTACAGTCACAATCTGATTAAAATGCCAGGTAACAGGTACTAACGATTAAATAATTCCTCCCACTCAGTCATTCAGCTTGGATGCAATGACGACAAAGGTTCGGTATTTATCGGCGAAGAACAGCTTTAATATGTCTTGTGACTTGAAATGGCAACCATCGGATCCCTGGATATGGTGGCCATTTCGATGCTATCACAAGTGCAGCATCGAATGGAACATAGAACATACCGTAGAACGCTACTAGTAGAACAGACATACAAAGTAAAATTATATTTGAAGAGGCAAAATAGAGCAATTCATCATTTGAGAACATCAATACACTAAGAAAAGTTAACGCAATGGCACCAGCAGTTTCGTATGGACAGCGCGACGTTGACGATGAAGAGGCTTCGGTATCCAAGAGTAGGGCTTTTCTCGGCCTGGATCGCCAGGTACGTCCAGTGTCCAGTCGCGCTCATATTTATATCCAGTTGCTCCCTCACGAATCGGGCCCTGGTTGTATTACAAGAGCGTCGTTTCGTATGTTAGCTCACGGCCCCGACTTGCGTGAAGATGATGTCCGACGAAAAACGAAAACAGCCCATTTTAACTCACCTTCATTTGCTATTTGCTCCCTTCATGGATATCATAGAGTTCCTCTCGCAGCATAAAAAAAATTGGCAAAGTGATTCATGAGACAAAGAGCTTGTTAAAAGGAGCTAGTCACCACATGAACAACATGAGTCATCTTTACGCCATGGACGGATCGAATGCTTCAGAAAGCAGCAGTAGCTACGAAAGCGAGGGCAGTGACGATGATGCCTCTGTTTCCAGCAAGGCGTCCGTAGCCTCAAAGGCGTCCAGGACTATAAAGAAATTGGGAGGTAAACTCCGTGGGAGTATGAAGGTTACCGGTAAGAGACGAGACAGCGGCAACAAACACGCTGGTAGTACTGCCCAGACGAAAGATTACCAGGCGGATGGCAGCGAAAGTGATAGCGATGATGAATCCGTGTCCTCCCGTGCCTCTGCCGTCGAGCGGGTCAAAGCCAAGTGCAGCTTGGCTTTAAAGGTTGTTGTAAGACGTCGGAAGAGTAAAGAAAAAAGTGGTCTTATTGAAAGTGGTGGTTACGACAGCGATTCATCGTTGTCCTCTGAAGAAGATCTGTTTTTGACTCCCACACCCACTCGAGGACCTCATGACAGGGCTCCAGTGTCACGAGGAACCGAATTCCACCATGGTGATAAAAATACCACTCACCGCCAGGAAAAGAAAAAGAAAAATCCCTTGCGTCGTTTAGGCAGCACCGGCAATCATTGTGGCCCTAGGGATATCCCTCCTGTGAATCAACCGTCCAAAACATCCCGCCGTCATACTAGCCCTGCAGCTGGGAAAGATATTACCGCAAAGTTCTGGAACGAATACGGAGGCGACATCGAGAATGGTCATGTATCGGATTTGAGCGACGACGAAGAAATCAAAGTTGAAATTCCTAAAGGATCAGGTACCGTGTATCAGAACAATTGGTCCATGAATGTGACGGAAGAAATGTTGAAAGAAATGAGCCACAGAGCCGCTTAAACTCGAGCTTAAATTAGCTGGCTGCCTACCCAACACCACTGTCTTCATATAACGACACTATTGTTTATTATGCCGGGTACTAGTAGTTGCTTTAGTTGCAACGTCTTTGCAATCCTCTCTACTAGAAAATTTGCCTACAACCGAGATATACTGTGGTTTAAAATTCAAAATTATATGCTGCGCATGTGTCTTTCCATTTCCGCCGAATCCTTTTTGTACCAGCAAACGAAAGCAGCATTCTATTATCTGTACACATCATATCAAACGACAGTCGGTGAATTCAGAGCTGGGTGAAGTCTCATCAAGTGAGGCTGGTAGTAGGAGCAGGTTGGGAGGCATGATGTTCACATTGGTATGAAATTGGAGGTACGATAATGGATGGGCCTTTCGCGACAACTGATAGTCTCCCTACTATGCAGCTTTCGGCGCCTTGATCAAGACCAATGCTTATGCCTTAAACGGGTCGTAGAGCGTGCGGATGTGCAGAAAGATGCGAGCCAGAATGCCTGTTCTATTCAAGAATGAATAAATAAATAAAAACTTGAATATCTAATTTACAGAGATCACAACTATGGCGCCCGCAGGGCCGATGGACCACACCCTCCAAGGAGGATAGGATCTGACACGCAACCGAGGGTTAAGTTACAATTGGTGGGCTTTGGAAGTTGAACATCATTGTTTGATAATGATTTGCTTGGGGCTCCATGCCCCACTTATTCAATAATAAATACTCGGAGTAAATCATAAGAACAGTGTACCCGTAATATTCATATATTTTTTGGAAGATTGCATTGCATCAAATAAGACGTGTTACTTTGGTCAAATTTTGTCTGCTCGTCAAAATCTTCGAGAATTTTTTTGACTAACTAGATTGCTGCTGACTGTTAACGTTGGCTGAATGTTAACGTTTAAGGGATTCTTGACATTTAACTAGTACACATGCAGTGCCACCTAAACATTTTTTTACCCTGTTAAACACTATGTGACATGTGACC
>Ga0100402_1003152_pt1 | contig 18120 bp, 13 predicted proteins | sample CryGeyme20150102_FD_80419 | JGI IMG/M metagenome (GOLD analysis project Ga0100402, IMG submission 80419) | Groundwater microbial communities from Crystal Geyser aquifers in Utah, USA - Crystal Geyser metaG 2015-0102 | ecosystem: Environmental > Aquatic > Deep subsurface > Groundwater | place...
ACTGTCACATTGAACGACAATACTGATGATGCTGGGTCAACCACTGAGAACTTTAGCCTGCAGGTCACCATTAATGCTGGCCGCGGAGTGACAGAGACCTTCAACATTTCAGGCTCGAGACTCGCTCCGTAAAGAAGCATCCGCTAAGATACTAGGATGACCAAACGAAGCGCAAACATTCTAAAAGTCGTTGTATCATTCGCCATCTTTGGTGGGGTGCTCTGGTTTGCCCTGCAACCACGCGACACCAAGCTTCCCACCATCGAGGATCCACGTGGAAAGTCTCTGAATGAACTCCTTGCCGAGGATAGAAAAATCATCTTTGAACAGAAAAAGGCCTCCCCTTCTCGCACCTACAACGCCTTAGTCCGCCTTGGTCAGCAACGCGAAGAAAAGTTCCCAGAGGCCATCAAGCCGCTACTAGCCAGTCCCGGCGATGATCCACTCATTCTGCGTGGTATCGCTAGAGGCATCGGGTTTTTTGATGATGTTGTGGCTCTCGATACTTTGAAAAACCTCTCTGGGCATCCAAACCTAGATGTCCGCAAAGAGGCCTACACAGGGCTGAGCTACAAGAGAAGTCCTGCACGATTCGAAACGCTGCTTCAACGCTTCCAAGCACTGTCCCCGTCTGATAGCGAACGTCTTGACCTGGTACGCCCCCTACAAAAAACAGCTGCCGGGAATGATTTAGCAAAAGTAAGATCAATCGTCGTCGACACCTGGCTAGAAGCCCCCAACAACCGAGCGCAAATTGGATTTGTCATTTCACTCTACCCCAATGATATTGAAGTCCAAAAACAGCTCGTGAAAATGCTAAAATCCCCGTCTGAATTCAAAGCGGTTTATGATCTCGTGGTCAAAGCTCTTGCCAGTTCACAAAATCCGGAATTGAAAAAAATCGCGTGGAAACTCTTTTCCGAAACCAAAGACAATCGAGTCAGGGGGAACTTATTGAGCAATTTAAACAGACTCTGCCCCGAAAATCGTATTAATTTTGTTCAAGAGGCGCTCAAGGAGCCTGGGCAAGGTAGTGTTGTCCAAGTAGCTCTCACGCAGCTCGTAGAAATGAAACACCCAGAAACTAAAAAGATCTTGGGTGACATTCTTGGACAAGACGCTTATCCGGCAAACCTCAAATCCTTCGTAGAGACTTCGTTGATGCCTCGCTTAGATGATGGCCGCGCTGATCCCTGCCAAAGAAAATAGTCCACTTGAAACTCCAGTCAGAAAATTGACGCAATCACTAGGTCACGACGCTTCCTCCAGAAGAAATCTTTGAAAGGCACCGCGTTACCTACAAAATTCTTCATATCTTCATAAAGTCTTAAAGATTTCAGCAATAAAGACCGAATTTTCTTATGTATGAGAATCTCTGTACCATTTCTGGTGTTGTCTGTCTTTGTATTGAGCGCTTGCGGTTCTACGACAGTTCAGCTCACCTCCCAACCAGAAGGCGCTAACGTCTTCTTAAAACCTTTAGGATCAGGCTCGCAAAAAAATGTCGGAGTAACTCCCCAAACTTTGAATCTAGACGAACTAGCTGGCGAGTTAGGTGGCTCTGGTCCTATATGGGTAGAACTCACAAAAGATGGCTACACCAAAACCAGAGTTTTGCTCACTGATATGCTCGGCACAGACGTCAGCATCAGCGTCGATCTCGAAGAGATACCAGGTTTTTTCAATCAAGACATCGCTAATGAGGTTGTGGGCTCTCTCTTTACAGCCCAGAAACACATTCGCAATAAGCAATACAAAGAAGCTGAAGAGATCATCAAAAAAATAAAAGAAAAATCCCCAAATATTGCGGCGGTGTACGAGCTTGAGGGTGGATCACTCTTCGTACAAAGCAAACGAAAAGAGTCTCTAGATGCCTACAAACAGGCTTTTAAAATCAATCCCAAAAACGTTGATACCAAGCGTATGATTGATCTCCTTGAGAAAAATTTAGGAGGCAAGCCATGAATCGGCTAAAAAACCTACTCTTTACATTGATTGCAGCGGCTTCCACTTTCGCCATGGCTCAGAACGAGTCCATCGGCTGGCAGAAAGTTCAGTTAGAAGAAAAACTCAACAAAGCCATTGCGACCAGACTTTCACTGAGCTTCGCTCCAGAAAGCTTTCAAGTTTCTACCTCCATTACTCTTTCTTCGGTCGCCCAAGAAAGCTTCGCTGCAGATACCACTCCTCCAGCTGAGGAGAAATCCCCAATTCGTGCTCCAGCATCCGCTCAAAATTCAGCCAAAACCTCCATGACCATTCAGATTCCAAACATCGGTGAGATTGAGGGAATGGGAGCTGAAGAGTTCCTCGATCTTCTCACACTGCAATCCATACAAGCACAGGAATACTTCGATTCTCCTGGAACTGGACGCTCGCCTGCGAGCACTCCTCTAGCAATGCCGTCGGCAAAGATTGCAGATCTTTTCCAAAGCATTGCCTCTATTGATATCACACTCTTTATAGATGAGAGCTTAAGTGATGACGGCGTAAAACTCGCGGAACAAATCGTCAACCGTCAAATCGCTTCCTTCAAGAATCTCAATCCAAAACTTACGACTGAAAAAGGCAAAATCATTCCTGAAAAAACTCCTCCCTCACTCATTGAACAACTCAAGGAATGGGCAGGACCTGCAGGTCAGATCGTGTCTGTCATCCTACTGGGTATTTTTGCCTTGATAGGCGTCATCATCTTTTTTTCAAAATTTAATAAAATTGCCCAAGAACTTTTAGGAGTCGCTCAAAGTGTTTCTGATTCTATGCAAAAAGCATCCGATGGATTCGGCACGCTTTCCGAGGCTGCGTCTGGGGCACTTAGTGGTGGATCGGGCGATGGTGCTAGTGCCGGAGGAGCGTCTGCTGGTAGCGGCACTTCCGGAGAAGCAGGCCTAGGCGGCGGTTCTGCGGGTGGCGCAGCTGGTGGATCAGGTAGCGGTGCAAGTGTTGGCGCCTCAGCCATGGAACGCCCACAACGTGAACTCGTGGGCCTTAGTCGCTTCAAAGATCTATACAAAAGCAATGAAGCAGCAGCTATTAAAATTCTTCTTGAGTCCCTAGACTCAAGAGATGGAGCCGCGGCTTCCGCCCTAACATTCATCGCACAGAGTGCGAGCCCTGAAGAACTCACTGAACTCATGAGCAAAATAGATCAACGGGCAAAAGAGAAGTGGAACCGCGTCTTAGAAACCGCACCGACAATTGATCACTCTGTAGCCGGTGAGCTCTACTTAGAAAAAGCTCTTGCTCGCAGCATACTTTTCGTCGAATCAAAGCTCGGAAAAACGCTTGAGCAAGACCTCGAAGAACTCGGACCTGAAGAACTACAGAATCTGGTCAATAAGAACGCAGAAATTGCCCCTGCTCTTTTCAATCTATGTCCCCCTTCGGTGGTTTCAGAAACAGTTCTCAACCTTCGAGGAGAAAATGCTGACGAGATCATCCGGCTTGCTAGTAATTTTGATGTTTCTCAAATTGATAGCGTCCTCGATGCCGTAAGATCCGCAGTCTCTGAGGAAGTAAGCCGAATGAAGATTCAAGGCCCGATCTTCACCCGAAGCATCCCAGACCTCATCGCGCAGGCTAGCGCCGAACGTGAAAAGTTATTGTTCCAACTTTTGGCAGAAGGTCAGAACTGGAAATCTCTCAAATCAACATCTCAGGAATACTTTCCCTCGGAATTGATCGGAGAGCTTTCACCCGAATCACTCAAAGAGATTCTCAAAGCTATGGATACCAAAACTCAAGCCGCTGTTTGCGTCACCGTAGAAGAGACCCTGTCTCAGAAGCTATTAGCTTCCATGGGGGAACCTGGCTCACAGGCACGCGACGTACTCGATCTCGAAATGAGCAACATCACGCAGAATGAATCCCGACTAGAAGCGACAAAAGATGACGCGGATATTCATTGGTCAAAGTTCTTAAAAACCGTTCGTACCCAGCTCAAAAAGAACAAAAAACTCGAGAAGGAATCTCAACAGATTCTTGCCACCTGGATCGATCGACTTGTTTCAGAATATGAAGCTGGCGAGAACAAAGAGGCTGCTTAATGCTCCAACTCAAATCACTTGCTGTTGCCCTACTCTTTCTCTGGACTTCGAACAGCTTCGCCGTTCCGAAACAGATCTACTTCAAGACTGGCATGCTAAAAGGCATGTACAGCGGACCTAGGTCCGTAGGTTTCACCGTGATTCCCACTATGGAAGCAGAAATGGAATTTTTTTTCTCCTCAGCAAAATCTGAAATCGTAAAGTTAGTCAATGCTTACGATCTCAGCGAAGCTAAGAACAACTACACCTATATTGGCTATGGCAATCGCTATTACCTCGGAGGCCCTGCCATCAATTTTTCTGCCCAAGAATTTGGAGTCGACTACAAAAGTGGTGTTGGAATGCGCTACTATGTGGGATGGGACGCGGGCATCGCACACGTTCTTGTATTAGGCGCGACAAGCTCGCTTGACACAACAAGTGCCCTATTTCAACTGGGCATTACTGGCGGGCTCATCTACCAAATCAGTCAATCACTCGGTCTCGACATTAGCCTTGGATCAACATATGGATTCGGCTTCACAACAGTAAGTGTTGGGGGATTATCCCTGCGAGGAATGTTCGGCGTCACCTACTTTTTATAAAACTTAAAATCTTTTCTTGAGTCCAGGTGCTTGGCAATCCCTCAATTCTACGACTATCTTTTGGGTTGACGATGACGGGAACTTGAGTCTTAGTAGTCAACTCTCTCAAGAGCTCCACGCATTCAATCATTTTCTCTTTATCATAATAAGATAGGTCCACAAAAAAAAGATCATCTCTATCGATAATGTCATCTTCGATGAGCTTCCCAATTAGAGGCGTCAGCTGAGAAGGTTCCTCTAAAGTATCAGCATAAAACAATAGGTTTGGGACAGGATCTTCAACCGAACTAGCGGCGATCCGCCTGCGGAGATCTACACAATCGTCGTTGTCTTTATGGATTTTCATGCGATTCAGGACCAAAATTTTATTGAATGGCCCCTCAAGTGAATATCGCATAACGAGCATCATCCCAGCAAAGGCGATCGCCACCCCAAAAAAATAAACCACTAGTCTTTTATTCATCTATGGCTCAGATCCTTAATTCTTGGCAGCTTATTTGGTCGCATTAGAATCTACATGATATCCAATAGCTGCCGAATAGTAAAAGCCGCCTTAACATATTAAATCACAAGGCAACGGGACACATCGCTATTCCTAGATCAGAGTTTTTCCAGAGAAGGCATGGCCAAGATCTTCTTAAATTGCACGATCTTGGAAAGAAAAGCCCGCTTGCTATAGCGCCGCTCCCATCTTTCAGGCACAAAGACTTCGGCCAAATCCTGTTCAATATAATTGATGTAGTATGGCTCGTGATAATGGGCAGGAAAATTTTTTAGAGAAGCATCAAAATCTGGCTGATCACCTTTCTGAATGGAATCCACAAAGATCAGAGAGCCTCCAGGTTTGAGCACTCGCCTTATTTCTTCAGAAACAATAGATCGAACCCTTTGAGGCAATTCATGGAAAAGATACACGCAAACTATAGCGTCGAAAGTCTCAGCAGGAAAGGGAAGAGACTCCGCATTGGCCTCCACAAAATCCACACCCGTGTAGTCGCTCAAATTCTTTCGAGCTTTTTTCAAATAATACGGACTCAAATCACAAACTGTTAAATGAGAGTCGGGAAGATTGTCTTTGATCTCTCTAGCGAAAAGTCCGGTGCCAGCCGCAAGATCTAGAATCCTAACTCGCCCACCACCGGCTACGCTAGCCATGAGCGGGATCAGGGCTTGCCGCCTCATCGCTGCCGCCCCACCCCCGAAAAGTGTCTCCACTTGGTAATCATAGATCTCAGCCGACTTTTCACTAAGCCAACCTTCACTTTGATAATGAAAAGCTTGGGAATAATATTTAGGAAGATCGAGGCCTTTTGCTCGGCTATCAACGACGACATCACCTTTTTGCTCTCTAGACTTTACTGAAAATAAATCCAAAAAAGCCAATCCAGTCGCCTTAAGGTCGTCCCCTACATTGAATCGCTTAAATTGCTTTGAAGAGTAAACTCCCTCGGCCATCTGATCAGCATCAAGCCTTAGTAGCTCGCGCAAGTCTTCTACTATCGCCTGAGGAGAAGGCATTTTCTCACGGATCTCTTTGCTAGGCCTTCGCCCCAAGAGCAAACTGGCAATGGTATACTGACTCAGAAAATGCACCGACCTCGCGCCAGAGATAAGACGAAATGTTCTGGCAAGAGCAGATTTCTTGAAGCCTGAAAAATTTTCGAAATCTATGGTTTTCATCGCTATCCTACGCCTGAAAAAACGGTGTGGGATCTATATACACCCGATAGCTCGACAGCAAACCTTCCGGATCTAAGTCCATGAGAGTCATAAAGCCCAGAGATACTTCCGCACCTGACTTCTTCAGGTAATGAACCCTTCCCTCACAGTAGATCTTGTTTTCAACCTGATGAGCATTGAGCACGTCATGAGCGATCTTATCTATCTGCTCGTAGATAGATTGAGCCAGCTGCGCGATGGCATTTCGCCCCTTCATGGGACTGGCGTTGGCAAAAACCATTTCACCATCATCAGCAAAAAACTTCGAAAAGGCTTCGGACTCCATTCCGTCAACCACTCGGTAAAATTGTTCCAAATCAAAATTCGTCATAAGATAGGAGATAGCCCTATTCTGAAAAATGTGCCATTTCTGTTTAAGACTTTAGCCTTTCTGGACTATTATGGAGGACAAATGAATCTTTGGAAAATCTATCTATTCATTGCGATCCTCTCCGGCTGCACATCCTCAGGGTTGGAGCCGAATTGGGATGCCGCAAACAACCCATCCACCAGCACCCGCCCCTTCGCGAAGCGGAGTGCTTCAACAAACTTCAGAGTCGAGTTACGAAAGATCGGTGGAGATCAACGCCAATCAAATAACATCGATGGTGATGTGACCATTGTTAAAAATGGAAGACGAGTGAACGCGAGACCTTCTTTTTCGTCTAACTCACGTCAAACTCTAAGTCGCTCTAGCCATTCAAGCTACGTCTTGGCCCAACCCGGATATCCAGCCAACTTACTATACGACGAGCAAACCATAGTCTTTACACTTGGCCGCCCTCGCGGGGAACATATTCAGGTTGCTTTTGGACACGCTAGTCCCACCAATACCTTGAACACATCCGTTAGCGTCCCGCTTGGTGGTTGGTATCCGATTGGCAGTATTGGTGGCCTAGAGAATGATGGCTCAAGCAGCTCAAGGCTTGGAGCTAGCTCCTCCATGGGACGCGAACGCAGCTCCCGCAACAATCAAACAAGTTACGAGATTCGGATCACACCTCTTTAAAATTCCTGCCCCCAATCTCTCGCGAGGGCTCTTTTTCAAGTGGAAGGAGAAAATACCGTCCCTCATTGGTCGCTATAAAGTTTTCCACCAGGCCCTCTTGTAGCACGGATATTTCGCGTCTCTCTTCCTTCTAGTTTGTGGTTTTGACTTTATCATCTGAAGACGAAAATCTAGCTAATGCTTCAAGATCTCCGTTCAGAGTTTTTTCCAAAGAGTTGCCATAGCGTCTAAATGGCAGAACACATAGGTCTGAGGACCCAAAAGGTCCTTAAATTAAGCAAATTTTAACATACGGTATTTCATGCTATTTTCTATTATTTCAAATATTTAAACACTTTTTTGATTTCACCTTCATTAAAACATCATCTCAAGACAGCAGTAAATAAACGATGATGAATTTATGAAAGCTTTGCTCCTGAGATTTCTCTTTGTGTTTTGTGCGTTTTATTTGCCTATTGAAGACTTACGAGCTCAAACAATCACCCTCTTAAGCGATGCAGCGGCTCTTCAAATCATCAAACAAAATACCCACCCTGAGCGTTGGAATTTCATCATGAACGAGGCTTCGCCCAGAGAAAAAGCTCAGTTTTTAGAAACATCCAAAACTACCCTTTCACAAAGACTCAACGAAATAAGCGGAACGAGCGGGCACAAGGGAGCCACAAACAATCTACGCAATGGACAAGTCACTTTTGTTGAGGGTGTCGATTATATTCAACGAAATGGAAAGCCAACCTACATTCCAAGTGCTCGATCGAGCTCTTACTTTGACAACTATCTCATGGCTCGAAATAAAGGGCTCACAACAAGTACTGCGCCACCTCCATTAAAAACCGTCAATACAGGCTCAATCGAATCTATAATTAGAGGAGGAACACAAGGAAAAAGCGTAGCTAACTCCGCGACTGCTCAAGCCGCCAAACCGACGGCTAAAGTATCTTCTCAGCCTAGGGTTAGAACGTCGAATTTACAAAGAGCCCAGGATGGCAAACTAGGAAGCAACAAAAAATACGTACTAAAAAAAGCCGATCTTGATCTAAAAGCAGCAGAAGCTGTACGCCAAAATTCTCAATACTCCCACGCAAGACGAGATCAACTCGCCAAAGAAACTCTTGGAAGAGAGTTGAGTCCCAAAGAACGTCAGGGAGTACTAAAAGCACACAATATTGGAGCTAGACGCGAAGGTGCAGGAGTATACAACTACACCAGTGAAGAAATCGCTAGAAAAGCTAGAAAGCTTAAGGCGGCTGGTTTCTCTGCAGATGAGCGCCGTATATTGATGAGAAACGGTGTTGTTGGCCAAATGCCAGGTCAAGCCCCCACTAACACGACCCAATTGGAAACCCAGCGTGTCGAAGCCGTCAAAGCTAACAAATCTGCTCAGCAGGAGCTTGCCCATGCCACACGTATTTCTGAGTCGGCCAAGCAAAAACTCATCCAGCTTCAATCATCCGATTCCTATGTCAGTCAGTCTGAGCTTGCACGTGCAGAAGGCCGAGCCAATGCAGCCCAAGACAATCAATACCTAGCTCAAAGAAATGCCGAAGCCTCAAGAGTAGAAGTGAGAAGAGTTGAAGATAGAATTTCTCAAGCCGAACTTGCGCACCAAGACTCCTTAACCAAGCCAAGAGTAGCCTCTACTTCGAGCGCTACACCAAAAGCAAATCCTAGCGTCAGTCCGCAGCCGACCACTAAACCAACACCAGCTTCGACACTTTCTTCAGCCCCCGCACCCGCACCCTCACCGAGGAATGCTGCCATTGCATCAACATCTCGCCCGATGTCTAGCCCACAAACTAACGCTCCTTATTCCGGCCCTATTTCGCCGGACATCACACCAAGTGGCCTTGCTGGGCTCCAACTTGATAATGAATATTTAGCTGCAGAGAATCAGCGGGCCCAGCTTCAAGATCAAATCAAAGTACAAGACGCGCGAATCGCGAGTGTTCAAAGACAGCAACAAAACCTCTCAGAACAAAGTAAAATGGCTAATGCTGATATCACAAGAATGCAACAAAGCAAAGAAGTTTTTGCTAAGCCTATAAGTGAGGATGCTTTCTACAATGCAAAAGTTACCGCTGCAGAAAGCAATGCACTCTTAGAATCAACGAATGCTGAACTAAAGCAACTTCAACAAGAAAGAGCGGTCACGACTAGAAGACTCGAACAAACACGAAACTCCATAGACGCTAAGTTTGAAAATGGCACTGTATTCGCTGACGCCCCCCAGACTACACGCCCAAAAGCGCCTAGCATAGATGCACCAGCTACTTCTCACTCCACCCGAACAGGAGGCGGAGTTGCATCGGTTGCCGCTGCAGGCGAGATCGGAACCATGATCGCTACTGGCGAGGTCACAACAGAAGGTGCCGCAATGACAGGTCTTGGCGTATTAGACGCAGGCAATGAAGTAGGAGCCGCAAAGGGTCTGGTCCCTGGAGGTGTGGGCAATGCTGTTGCTAAAGGAACGGGTGTTCTTGGCGGCGGATACGCGGCTATAAAACAAAGTCAGGATGCGACAGATCAATGGCTAGAATTCGCCGAGACGAAGGATGCCGAAACCGGAGTCCTTGCAGGAGTCAACTCCGTCGGAGCATTAGCCAACGCGACTAGTGTGATTGGAATTTTAACAGCACCTGCTCTCGTTTTACCCGCCGTCACAGTGGCGGCTTTCGCGGGAACTGCAGTCACGGTCAATCAAGCCAGCCACGCTTGGGCTGACATGATCATTGCCAAGTGGGAAGAAGAAGCCTCACGCATGAGAGCTGAAAAGGCAGAACGGCAACTTGAATATACAAGAGATCGTGTAGAGATGAGAAATAATTTACGTAGAGAACTTCAGGGAACTTCTCCTGCCGCATTCAATTGCCAAGCCTATGCTCAACTAAACGAAAATATAATAGAAACGATTCGCGCAGAAGAAAAGCGAGCTCAACAGTATCAATCTCAGAAAGACAATGTTGGATCCGCTTGGTGTTTTCAAAGAGCTGAAGAAGCCCGGGAGTCAATCAATAGACTTGTCTCTGGTGCTGATGAGAAGATAGGCTTTGTTGCTTATTGCAATGCCTTACTACAAGCAGAAAAACTCTCTGCTGAAATACAAACAGAAATTAGTAAAAATCTAGGAAGTGCCAACTCATTAGTAGAATTGAACCAGAAAAATATTGAGCTACAAGAAACAATCGCTAGTTCATACAACGATTTGGAGAATGGAAGCATCGGTATTGATACAATATTAGAAATGGTCACTTATGGTCCTGGACAATCTTATGGTGGAAGCATCGATCAAGGTGGAATGTCTTTCATGGGATACGTAAACAAAATGAGTGAGCTCCAACAAGATATGAAGCCTTTAGAGCGAGCTCCACGGATGAAAGGCGCAGCACTACAAGCGTTTCAAGAAGAAAACGCGCGCAGGCGAGAAAACTACCTACGCTACGAAAATGCCAAGAAAAATGGTTCCTGCAGAGCTTTTGTTAATCGATTTGATCAATTAAGAAGAAATTTTTATCCAACAATAAAAGCTCTAAACAACCGAGGAACAGAATACCAACAACTTGCGATACAATCGCGCGAAAATCAAGGAACATTTCAGCCTCTTTCCCATGGCAACTCCACAACAAAAAATGCTTTCGAAGTATCCTCTGCATTCGATGCTCAAGCAACTCAACAGAATACTGCCTTTGCGTACGACCCTAATCAGCCTTCCACCCCACTCAACGTATCAACAGGAGTCACCAAACAAAATGGGCCTGCTCCTGAGATGAGCGCTGAAAACTCAGCATTCAATAATCCATTCGCCGTACCAGGTCGTTAGTGCTCCTCCCAAAAAGGCGTAGAGTCAACGTAAGCTCTATAGCAGCTCGAAATCTTCTCCTGTCGACGAATTGAGGTGAGTCGAGAAGACTGGTACCGACGGGGAGAATCGAACTCCCAAGGGCTTACACCCGGTGGATTTTGAATCCACTGCGTCTACCAATTCCGCCACATCGGCACGCTATTGCATCGTGGTGCCAGTTCCTGCCTTATTTTATAGATTGCTATTATAATAAAATAATGGGACGCAGGTCGGTAACGCCTTTCCAGAGTTGCGAATACTTGGAAAATTGCATTAATGAGAGCTGGTAGACTCTAATTTTTTGGCATTAGTCTTGGATACTGCAGCCAACAAAAGCCCAAGCAGAACTAGGATACCCAAAGGCTTAAAGGCATGAGAATACATATAAAGCCGTGAAGGCTTAGGATTGAAATCTGAGTACGCAAGAGACACTAGAAAATATCCTAAGAACAATATCCATCCTGTTTTCTTCCCAGACATACCTGCCTTATGAAGAAAGAAAAATAAAACCAAGATCAAGGGAGTATGTAATATATAAGCATTCGACTGGCTCAAAGGCGAAAAAAGATTCATATAGGCGGCTCCCAAAGCAAAGGCTAACAAAAACCCTAATGATCTGAAATCGCTCGATACCGACATTGCCTTACGAATAAATAGAAAGAGAGCTCCAGCAAAAAGTGCTCCGAAGAATACTGAAACCATTTGCGCTGTTTCAAATGAAAGTTCCAGTCCAAAATTTTTATACAAAAAAGTATAAATATGCTGAAAATGAAGCCAATCCCTATTCATAAACTCCCATAGCAAGACATTTTGTCTTTCGTAAAGTGATCTCGCAGCGTCAACTCCATACCATGCTAGAGGAAGCAAATAGGCCACCCCCAGAGAGAAAGCAAACGAACCTGCAAACTTAGTGGCGCCACTCCAGTTTCGGCCGCAAAGCGGAACCAATAACGCCAACCCCACAATGGGTAATGGCTGAAACTTCCAATTCGTAATCCACCCCAACAACAAGCCCGCAAAAATCTCTTTGCGCTCCAATAAAAGTTTAAGAGCAAAAAGCAAAACTCCCAGCATAAAAACTTCAACTTTGCTTGCGAGAATTCCTCCCGTCATCTCCGAGGCAAGAAACAACCAGAAAAAGTTGCGAAACGGCATCTTCCAAAGATCAAAATCAAATTTTCTAAACATGGTCGCATTGAGAGAAAACAATCCCCAAAGAAAGAACAACCAAGAAGTTAGCATATAAAGCAACAGGCCCCAGAAGAGAGGTAGAAAACTAAAAATAGAAAAAAAGCTCAATCCGCAGGTTAAAGAATAAAAGTACGGCCCTACGCCCCAACCGAAGGTTGTTCCGTAAGGATCACCTTTCTCTAGAATCGCCTTAGCTGCACTTGTAAAAATTCCGTAGTGTCCTCCGACAGGACGACTCATGAGAGTTACAAATGAAGAAACCGAAATCAGAATAAAAAGAGAAAATCCCCAATGATTTTTTATTTTTTGCAGAAGTGAAGTCACAATTTTTTTTAAGATTTTTGAGCGATAATTCTTAGGTTATTTCCAGCCTTTAACCATCGGTGCCTAAGCTTGGAAAGAAAGCTCTGATTGAGCAAATCTTTTCTTGAGTAGGTTTCCCAATCTACAATTTTTAATCCATGACGCGCTAACAAAGCCTTTACTGGCCCTATCGAAGGTTCATACAAATGATCGGGAGTTCTCCAAAGTTTCCAATCATCTTTCTTCAACCCAAGTCTTTTTAAAATTCGCTTTATCCTACGCTCAGGTGAATTGTTGGCTGGAACTTGTAGACACAAAATTCCACCTTCTGCCAATTGCTCAGAAAATTTTTCACACCAATCATTTGGGTTTGGAATATGCTCAATAACATGAGAGCAGTAAATGACATCAAAAGGACCCTCCTGGGCCACCTCTCTTGTTTGATGATACTGTCCAGCGAAGCCCGTGATTCCCAATACTTTAGTCATAAACTCGACCATAGGCTTGGAAATATCTATACCAACAGCGCTCCATCCACGTTCAACAGCGGCTAAACACATAAAGCCAGTGGCGCACCCGACATCCAAGAATCGTCCCTTTCTTCCATATCGCTCCTCAAAAAAACGAACGACGTCCATATTTTCCTTCAACATAGCAACATCAGAAGGGTTCAAGTCTTCAATAGTCAGCCTAACGTCTGACTCATGAGCATCGGGGCTTTTTAAAATTTGTTGTTTAAACTTATTAAAAACTTCATCGTTGTCAGCATAAGAATCATAAGCAATCCTTAGGAACTCTTCGTCATATCGAGGTCGAGGATTCATATAGGCCAACGAACAGCTATCGCACTCAACTGAATGATATCGATGGTCAGGACCAAACCGTTCAATCAAATGAAAACTAACTTCCCCACAAAATGGACAGTTCGGAGTCTCCCAATGCGTAGGGATATATTCCTTATCTAGCTCTTGTAACGTGGTTGGCATATGCGAAAACCTAACCTAGGCGTGCATTCTGTTCAATAATTTGGAATGTGTTTTGAGCAATTGAATCGGGTAGAACCGTAGAACCAGAACCGTAGAACCCGAACTGAGTCGAGAAGACTGGTACCGACGGGGAGAATCGAACTCCCAAGGGCTTACACCCGGTGGATTTTGAATCCACTGCGTCTACCAATTCCGCCACATCGGCACTTTTTCAAGTGAAGCCATGGAGATAATCTGTCTTCCGCTAAATCTCAACTCAAAGTTATAATTTTATTCGAAAACTGCCTGACATTTGAGACTTTCCGTATGAGAATGGGACCATGGCAAAAACGAAGCAAAGGTACAGCCTAACTTGGCGATTTTATAGATGGATAAGACGCTTCGTGGCCCCCTCCACAAGAGAACTCCTAAGGGCAGGAAAAGTGGCCCAATCCCTATGGGACTCGGCCACCCTCCAGCGCAAGCAACGGCGTTACTTCCGCAGTGCCGGCGAACGAGCCATCGAACTCGCTCGTGACGGACGCGTTCAAGACATCCACATCGAGCGAATTCTAGCCAAAGTGGACCGCACCGAACGCATCTTGAAACGCCAAGATATGCTGCTGCGCGGCTACCAGCAACGCGGAGATATCAAAGAGGTTTTGCGAGATGACAAAAAGGAAAATAAAGATCAACTGGAGCCCGTTTAGTTGCGGGCGTCAAAAGCTCGGATACGAGCAGCGGGAAAATCAAGGAGCATGCTTAAGCAGGCTCGCAGTAAAGCAGAGCAATTGAAATTGCTAAAGGAAATTAAATGGGACTTGAATCCAAACTAGGCGAATCCATTATCACAACAAAACTAGACGACCTCATCAACTGGGGTCGGGCCAATAGTCTTTGGCCGATGCCCATGGGAATTTCCTGCTGCGCGATCGAGATGATGGCGACCGTTGGTCCGAAGTACGACATGTCCCGCTTTGGAAGCGAGGTCCTTCGCTTCTCCCCGCGCCAAGCAGACTTGATGCTTGTTGCGGGAACACTCACTTACAAAATGGCACCGGTTGTTCGCAAAGTTTACGATCAAATGATGGAACCTAAATGGGTCATCGCGATGGGAACCTGCCTCTGCACAGGCGGGATGTTCGACAGCTACCCCGTTGTTCAAGGTCTCGACAAAATCATTCCTGTCGACGCTTACATTCCTGGTTGCCCCCCTCGCCCTGAGGCCCTGCTACAAGCCTTGATGACGATCCAAAACAAAGTGAAGAAGGAGCGCGGCACCAATCCTCCATCGAGAACGGAAGAAGGACCCTACGTTTCCCTTCCGAAGCTCACCACACCTATAAAGAAAAAAGAAAACAAAACTTTGGTTCTCAATATGGGACCACAGCACCCAGCGACTCACGGAGTTCTTCGCCTCATCTTAGAAGTTGATGGCGAGACTGTGGTTCAGTGTGTGCCGGATATCGGCTACCTTCATCGCGGCTTTGAAAAGATTGCTGAGAACAAACGCTTCCATCAGTTTATTCCATACACAGACAGGCTCGATTATTTAGCACCGCTCTCAAACAACGTGAGCTACACGATGGCTGTTGAAAAACTCCTAGACATCGAGATCCCTCGCAGAGCTCAATACATTCGAACCATCGCCTGCGAGCTGGCTCGTATCAGCGCCCACCTTCTCTCTCTAGGGACTTACGCCCTCGACATTGGAGCTGGCACGGTTTTCTTCCACACTTTCGACGAGCGTGAAAAGATCTATGACCTTATCGAAAAACTAGCGGGCCACCGTTTCACAACGAGCTACACTCGCGTGGGTGGAATTTCTCGCGATGCTAGTGGGGAGTTCCTCAAGGAGACTCGCGAGTTCCTTAGGCAACTTCCTCAGACTCTGGACGAAATGGAAAGCTTACTTTCCGGCAATAGAATTTGGATTGACCGCACACGCAACGTGGGCGTGATCACTCCAGAGCTCGCCCTCCAATACGGAGTCACCGGACCGAATCTTCGTGCCACTGGTATTAAGTGGGACCTTCGCAAAGACATGCCTTACATGGCCTACAATGAATTTGATTTCGATGTTCCCGTTGGAACCAATGGCGACGCCTACGATCGCTACATCATTCGAACGGCAGAGATGCGCGAATCCATACGAATCATAGAGCAGGCTATTGACGGACTTCCTGAAGGACCCATCAATGCTGACGTTCCTGAAGTTGTGATTCCAACAAAGGATCAAGTCTACACTCAAATGGAAGCTCTCATCTGGCACTTCAAGATCATCTCTGAAGGATTCAAAGTTCCTCCAGGACAGATCTTTAGTGCGATCGAAAACCCTAAAGGTGAATTTGGTTTCTTCATCAAAAGTGATGGCGGAGCAAAACCAGTTCGCACTCGCATCCACAGCCCAACATACCGAAGCGTCCAGATTATTCCTGAACTTGTTCAAGGAAAGTTGATTGCAGACGTTGTTACTACCATTGCTAGTTTGGACCCCGTATTAGGAGAAATTGACAGGTAGGCTTTCGCTTAGAGTGAAAACCAACTCAACGTCAGTTATCCAATTCAAGGAGCAAAAAGTGTCAGAAGAAATCAAGACTGTAAAACTCACCATCGACAACCAAGAAGTAGAAGTTCCCGCGGGAACGACTGTCTTGAAAGCCGCAGAAAAACTAGGCAAAGAGGTCCCGCACTTTTGCTACCATGATGGCCTCTCCATCGTTGGACAGTGTCGCATGTGCTACGTCGAAATCGAAGGCATGCCAAAGCTCATGACCTCTTGCTCCACCACGGCTGGCGATGGAATGAAAGTCAGCACCGATTCTCCCCTCGTGAAAAAAGGTCAAAACGCAACTTTAGAATTTGTCTTACTCGACCACCCGCTTGATTGCCCTATTTGCGATCGCGGTGGTGAGTGCAAGCTCCAAGACTACACTTACGAACACGGCCCTTCTCGATCACGAATGATCGACCAGAAGGAAGAACTCCTCAAACACAAATCCGTCAGCAAGGAAGTCATGCTCGATCAAGAGCGTTGCATCCTCTGCACACGCTGCGTGCGCTTTTCCTCAGAGGTTGATGGCCGCACGGAGCTCGTTGTGAATGAGCGCGGGTCCCACTCCGTGATTAACGTTTTCGACGATCGCCCGATGGAATCAAAATTCTCTGGCAACGTAGTTGATCTTTGTCCTGTGGGCGCGCTCACAGCCAAGGACTTCCGCTTCAAGGCTCGTCCCTGGGAGCTTCGTGAACATGATGGCATTTGCTCAGGTTGCGCTGTGGGGTGCAACATCGAAATCCACACGAAGCACCGTGGCCCGGGCATCCCTCGCCCAGACGGCACGCCATCCAAGCCAGCCGTCGATCGCTTGATGCCGAGAGAAAACAAATCCGTGAACGATTGGTGGATGTGTGACAAAGGCCGTTGGGGCTACCACTACCACAACAACGATGCCGGCCGTGTCATGGAGCCCATGATTCGCAGAAGCCAAGACGCCGGTCTTAGCAGAGTTAGTTTCAAAGAAATGCAAGTCATGCTCGACAGAGCTTTTGAAATGCATAGCGACGCGTGGAGCTTCTGGGCAACAGACTCCGCAAGCCACGAACAACTCGAATGGCTAGAGAAACTTCAAAAAAGTTGGAGCGACCGAGGCCGCAGGGTCGATGCCGGAATCAACAACAACGCTTTCGGAGCGAAAGTTCTCAAAGCACTTGATGCGAAAAAATCTAGCCCGTGGTTTAGCGGCGAAGTTTCCTTCGACGGCATCACAAAAGTGATCAGCACTGAAGAGTCCTATCGTGACTTAGAGGACCTCGCTCCGATCGTCGCGCTGAAGCTCGGACAGAAGGTTCGTAATGGCAAGATCACCTGGGAGAAACGCAGTCTCGCGAATTTTTCACAGGGGGCAGACGATGCAGCAACAACGGCCTACCTAACTCCCGCACCAACTAACGATGCAGAACTTGCCGGGCTCGAAAGCCTTCCAGCTAGCGCGAAAACATTGATCCTTTGGTCAACATTAAACGCTCGCGGCCTTTGCAACTCAGGCATTGCACCCGTGGAATCTGTTGCCAAAAACCTTGGCACAGCCAAGGGCCCTGTCTTCATCGCCGCACAAAAGCTGAATGCTGATTACTCTCCAGAGTTCCTGGCTTTCGTGAAGTCAGCACCTTTCGTAGTGGTTATGGACGCTTTCGAATCGGAGCTCACGGCCCTTGCTGATGTGGTCCTACCGGTGGAGTCTTTCTACAATTGCCGCTCCAGCGTGACGAACATGCTCAATATGAAGCAGCTTTCCAAAGGCATCAGCATCCAGCACCCGTCCATCGAATCCATCCGCAAAGGCAGCGAAAGCCCCGTAGCAGCCAGCCTCAGCCTGCTTTAGGTATCCGATACCTGTATCTGGCACCAGAAGCTAAAGCCTTAAAAATCAAACTCTTGGACTCACAAACCGAAGCTAGATGA
>Ga0100402_1003156_pt1 | contig 18108 bp, 15 predicted proteins | sample CryGeyme20150102_FD_80419 | JGI IMG/M metagenome (GOLD analysis project Ga0100402, IMG submission 80419) | Groundwater microbial communities from Crystal Geyser aquifers in Utah, USA - Crystal Geyser metaG 2015-0102 | ecosystem: Environmental > Aquatic > Deep subsurface > Groundwater | place...
CTAAGATCCGACTTATCCGACCGATCCGACCGATCTTTTTATGAAACAAGCACGCCCCAGCAAACACACACCGACCACCATCAAACAGGATGGCTCCCGCTTCTTCTTGCATCCGGCGGATGTGCGAGGCTTCTTTACGCGCTGGCGGCGGATCTTTGCACTGCTGCTGATCGGGGTTTATGTCCTGCTGCCGTGGATTCCGGTCAACGGGCATCCGGCCGTCTTCCTGGACGTGCTGAACCGGCGCTTCCATCTCTTCGGCCTGACTTTTGCTGCGCAGGACCTCTGGATGGCCTTCTTTTTTATTACCGGACTGGGCTTTTCCTTGTTCTTCGTCACCGCGCTCTTCGGGCGCATCTGGTGCGGCTGGGCCTGCCCGCAAACGGTCTTTCTGGAGCATGTCTATCGGCGCATCGAGCGCTGGATCGAGGGCGACTCACAGGCCAGGCGCAAATTGGACAACGCCCCCTGGACCGGCGACAAGATCTTCAAGCGGGTGCTCAAAAACGGCATTTTCCTGCTCATCTCGGCGGCCATCGCTCACTTATTCCTGGCTTATTTCATCTCGATCCCGGAGCTCTACCGCTGGATGACCGGCAGCCCGACCGAGCACTGGGGTGCCTTCGTTTTCATGGCGGTGGCGACACTGATCATCTACGGCAACTTTGCCTGGTTCCGTGAGCAGCTCTGCCTGATCATCTGCCCCTACGGACGGCTGCAATCAGCATTAATCGATGACGACTCAGTCATCATTGGCTACGACGAAGCACGTGGCGAGCCGCGCGGCCCGGCCAAGCAGGAGGGTTTCGGCGACTGTATCGATTGCTTCCGCTGCGTGCAGGTCTGCCCGACCGGGATCGACATCCGCCAGGGCCTGCAAATGGAATGCATCGGCTGCGCCAACTGCATCGACGCCTGCGATGCGATCATGACCAAACTCAACCGCCCGAAGGGACTCGTCCGCTACGACTCGCAGGCCGGACTGGCCGGCCAGAAGCGGCGCTTCTTCCGCCAGCGCATCTTCATCTACGGTGCCCTGATGCTGGCCGGGGCCACCGCCTTTACCCTCTCCGCCATGCAATTGCGCAGCGCCAATATGAATGTGGTGCGCATGGCCGGTGCACCCTATTTTGTAACCGATACCAGCGTGCGCAATCAATACATGGTGCGGGTGATCAATAAGACCAACGAGACGAAGATTTATCAGATCAACACCCGCTCGCCCTTCGAAAACTTTCGCGTCAACGGTAACGAAGAGGGCATCACCGTGCCCCCGCTGGGCGAAGAGGTGCGCCCGGTCATCATCTCGGTGGATCGCTCCGTTTACGCAGGCGGCTTTCCGCTAGAGCTGAGCCTGATCGACCCGGATGGTGGTATGATCATGACCCGAGAGGCCGAGTTTCTCGGCCCCAACCCGCAAATCCTGGAAAAGTATGGAGCCGGAGCCAACCAGCAGGAATAAGGCCCAGCGCCGGGGAGCCTGGATACTCTGGATCGGCGTGACGCTGATGTTTCTGCTGGTGATCAGCGCCTGGGTGCTGCTGATCAAGATCGCACAGGAGAATCCGGTCGAACAGATCGAAATTGAGCGATCCGTCGGATCCGACTGATCGGACTGATCGGTCCGATCCGACAAATCCGGAAGAAAATGCCTGCTACGACGACAAGCACCTGCGCCCACTGTGGCACGCCCTTTACCCCCCGGGAGGATGAAGCGTATTGCTGTAACGGTTGCCACTACGTAGCGCAGCTACTGGCTGACAACGACCTGACGCGCTTCTATGAGTTGAAGGGCTCGGCGGCCCTGCCGCCGGTCGGCTCCAAGGCCTTCCGGGAGGTGGATGCCGCGCCGCTGGAGCAAGTGCTGCTGCAGGCGGAAGCTGCTTCCGACCAGCCGGTGACCACGGCCACCTTTGGCATCGAGGGCATCAGCTGTATCGGCTGCGTCTGGCTGATTGAGGCGATCTTCAAGCGTCAGCACGGCGCGTCGGCGGCCCGCATCGATGCCCGCAGTGGGGCCGTCGAGCTGACCTGGCAACGCGGCCACTTCGACCTGCCGCAATTTGCCCGTGCGGTGCAACAGATCGGCTACCGGCTGACACTCTACCAGGAAGACGGCCCCGCGCGGCGGGAGTCCCGCCAGCTCACGCACCGGCTGGGGCTGTGCGGCTTTTTCCTGCTCAACACCATGCTGTTCACGCTGCCGGCCTATCTGGGCATGGAGGCTGATTTTTTTCTCTCCCCGCTATTTCAACTACTGGGAGCACTTTTCGCCACTCTGAGCCTCGCGGTGGGCGGCAGCTACTTCATCCGGCGCGCCTGGCAGGCAGCCCGTAACCAGGTACTGCACATCGATCTCCCGATCGCTCTCGGGCTGGTCGTCGCCTATATCGGCTCGCTGATCGGTTGGGCCAGCGGTTACACCACGCTGATCTATTTTGATTTTGTCGCGACCTTTGTTTTCCTGATGCTGGTGGGACGCTGGCTGCAGGAAGTCGCGCTGGAAAAAAACCGCAGCCATTTGCAGCGCCAACAGGTCGGTCCGCGCAAGGTCACCCTCATCGGCGGTGCCCGGGACGGTGAATCCATCCCGGCCCGTGAGGTCACCGCCGGTTTGGTATACAGTATTGCTCCCGGCGCGATCAATCCGGTGGCCGCCGATCTGCTGGACGCCTCCGGCACGCTCAGCCTGGAATGGATCAATGGTGAAGCCGAGCCGCTGGTTTGGCCTGCGGAGCGCAGCGCTCCGGCGGGTGCGGTTAACGTTGGCCTGCGCAGCCTGCGACTGCGGGCGCGGGAAGCCTGGCCCGATAGCCTGCTGGCCAAATTGCTGCAGCGTCCCGCAGATCATTTCCGCGAGCATCGCCTGCAAAGCGTCCTCAAATACTACATCGCCAGCGTGCTGGCAGTCGGACTGCTCGGCGGCATGGCCTGGCTCGCCACCACCGGCGATATGCTGAAGGCCACCCAGGTGCTGATCTCCGTGTTGATCGTCTCCTGCCCCTGTGCGCTCGGCGTGGCGCTGCCGATGTGCGACGAATTTGCCACTGCCAGGCTGCGCCGGGCCGGGCTTTTTATCAAAAACTATCAGATCTGGGAACGCCTGCGCCGGGTCCGGCAGGTGGTCTTCGACAAAACCGGCACGCTCACCATGGATGTGCCGCGCCTGCGTGACCCGGCTGCCGTGCGCCAGTTGGACCCCTTGGCCGCGCAAGCACTGCACCAACTGGTCGAGCAGAATCCGCATCCGGTGGCGCGGTCACTGCGCGAGGCCTTGCTGGCGGAACACCCGGCCTTGTTGGGGGACAGGCGGGACGCCTATCCTAAACAACCACACTGGCGGGATGCCTGTGCTACGTTGGAAGAACATATCGGGCAGGGCGTGCTCTGGCGGGACGAGGGCGGCAACGAGTGGTCGCTGGGAAAATCCGGCTGGAAAAACACGTCACCCTCGAATGCACAAACTGCGCTGTGCCAGAACGGACTCATCGTAGCCGAGTTCAACTTCATGGAGGATGTGCGTGACGATGCGAAAGACAGCATCAACTACTTCCGTCACGAAAATCTGGATACAGCTATCCTGAGCGGCGACGCCCCCGAACGGGTGCACCACATCGCGGCCCAGCTCGGGCTCGACCCCGCCCGCGTGCGTGCCGCCTGCACCCCCGCCGACAAGGCTGAATGGATCTGGACCCATGCCCGGGAAGAAGCACTCATGATCGGCGATGGCGCCAACGACAGTCTCGCCTTCGACGCCGCCATCTGCCGGGGCACCCCGGTGGTGGATAAGAGCATTCTCGAAGCCAGCGCCGATTTCTTCTTCTTCGGTCGCAGCCTGCGCTGCCTGCCTGCACTCTTCCAGACCGCCCGCCACCGTCGCCAAACGGTGGCCGTTATATTTGGTGCCGCCATCTGCTATAATCTGGTCGCCGTTAGCCTTTGCCTGGCCGGCATGATGCATCCGTTGCTCGCCGCCATCCTGATGCCGCTCAGCTCCATCGCCACGCTGGCCATCGCCTGGGTCGGACTGAGCCGCCCGTAGCAACTTGACTTTTGGTCAAGTTGGTCAAAACTATCAATATGGAACTATCAATTTACGAAGCTAAGACAGGATTCTCCAAGGTGATCGCCTCAGTCGAGGCGGGTGAATCGGTCGTGGTTAAACGCCGCAACAAACCCGTCGCGCGCATAATTCCAATCCGCGCATCCAAAGGACAACGCGTTGGCGCATTAAAAGACCGTCCTTTGCAAATGTCGGATCACTTCATTGAGTCCGGGAGCGAGGAATTTGGAGACTTATTTGGTATGCCCAAAAAGGAAAGCGCATGAATCCAGGCAGTTGGCTTTTAGACACACACGCACTGCTGTGGTTGCTATATGATGATCCCCGTCTTTCGAAAAACGTGATCGAGCTGTCGGAAAGCGAGGCACCGCTGTATTATTCAGTCGTCGCATTTTGGGAGATCTCACTCAAGCGGAGTCGCGCCGGATTCGATTTTCAGATCGAGGATAATTGGGATAAACTCCTCCCACCCGCACTGGAATCCTCCGGCATACTTCGGATCGATATCGAAGCCGAAGATTGCCGCTACTGCGAGGATCTGCCCCTGCATCACCGTGACCCATTTGACCGCCTGATGATTGCCCAGTGCCAAACAAGGCATCTGGGGGCGATTACCCGGGATGCACAATGGAAACAATACGACATCAACTGCTTATGGTGAGTGGCGATATACCAAAAGTGAAAGCTCTACTTACCGAACAAAAAACTGAAATCCTCGCTCCCGCTGGCTGTTACCCTTCACTGCAAGCGGCCATCGATGCCGGGGCGGACGCCGTCTATTTCGGCTTGGCACAGCTCAACATGCGGGCCCGCTCGCGGCGCTCATTCCATCTCCAGGATTTGCCTGCAATCATGCAGCGCTGCCGGGATGCCGGGGTCCGTGGCTACCTCACGCTCAACACCCTCCTCTACGACCACGATCTTCTGCTCTGCTACGAACTCCTCGCAACCGCCAAGGCACATGGCGTGCATGCCGTCATCGCCGCCGACATGGCCTGCATCCTCAAGGCAGGCGAACTGGGGCTGGAGTGCCACCTTTCCACCCAGCTCTCCGTCTCGAATTTCGAGTCTTTCAAATTCTATGCCCGGTTCTGCGACCGCATTGTGCTCGCCCGCGAACTCAACCTGAGCATGATCGCCAGGATCCGCCGACAAGTGCTGGAGCACGACCTGCGCGGCCCCTCCGGTCGCCCGGTCGAGATCGAGGCCTTTGCCCATGGTGCCCTCTGTGTGGCCGTCTCCGGGCGCTGTAGCATGTCGTTGTTTACCGACAACGCCTCTGCCAATCGCGGTGCCTGTGTGCAAAACTGCCGCAAGAGCTATACCGTGACCGACCGCGAGACCGGACAATCGCTCAAGCTCGACAATAACTACGTCTTCTCGCCCAACGACATCTCGACCATCGAATTTCTCGATCAGGTCATCGCCGCCGGGGTGCACACGCTCAAGATCGAGGGGCGGGGACGCTCGCCGGAATACGTCAAACTGGTGACCCGTGCCTATCGCCGGGCGGCGGATGCGATTGCGGCGGGCAGCTACGACACCGACTTCGTCGCCGGACTGCTGGCCGATTTGAAAAAGGTGTATCATCGCGGCCACTCCTCGGGCTACTATCTCGGACGGCCCCAGGGCTGGTCGGCCGCCTATGGCTCGAAAGCCACCCACCAGAAAATCCTGGGCGGCGAAGTGACGCACTACTATCCGAAGATCGGTGTCGCCGAGATCAAAGCCGCCCGGAAAATCACGACCGGATCTGATTTTTTGATCATTGGCAACAACTCCGGCGTGGTGGAGGGGAAAATCGGGGCCATCCACCTGGATACAGGACCGGTCGAACAGGCGCAGCGCGGCGACTGTTGCTCCATTCAGGTGCCGCAACGCGTGCGTCCGGGGGATAAATTCTTCATTCACGAGCCGGTTCCCAGCGAGGTGTAAACATGGCCTTCCTCACCATCGCTCATAAGCGCTGCGAGTGCATCGGCTGCGGCCTTTGTATCGAGACGGCACCCGACTATTGGTGGATGAATGCCAATGGTGAAGCGGAATTGCAGCGGATCGTGCGCACCCGCGAAAAATTTGAATACGGCAAAGGCTTGTGCCAGGATCAGGCGCGCCTGATGGCAGCTGCGGCAGGCTGCCCGGTCAACATCATCCGCTTGGGATGAGCTAAAATCCCTTGCTCGCATAAACTTGCGAAACTTTAGCGTTCTGTTTGACTATACCGATTCGTATGAAACTTCCAAAACTCTTCCTCGGGCTATTCATCTGGCTGGCCACCATGGGGGCCGCTTACTATGTCGGGCTGAACCGTATCAATCCGGCTGAAAGCAACGGGGGCGAAAGCACAGCAGCTACTCAAACGCGCGCTCCGTTAAACAAGCAAAGGACTGAAATTGCAACACCTGCCACCCCGAGCGACCGCACCCGCGCCATCATGGCACTGAGCCAGCAGGATCTAAATGAAGCGCTGCTGCAGGCCGGAGAACTCAGCGAGTCCGAAAAACGCATCCTGCTGGCCGAAGCTTTTGCACTACCGAGCAGTGACTACCGTCGGGCGGGTATGCTGCGCGAGCTACTGCGCCAACTCGCGGAAACCTTACCACGCGACGCACTGGCCATGGCGGATAAGATCGGCTCCCGGCGAGAAACGGAGCGGACCCGCATCGCGATCCTGCAAGTCTGGGCCGAAAACGATCCGGTGGCTGCCCTGGCATGGGCCGAGCTTGAACTGGCGAACGAGCCACTCCGCAGCCAAAGCAACCAACTGCTGGCAATTTATCGCGGCTACGCGTCCGCAAATCCCAAGGCAGCCTTTGCCGCCGCGCTGGCCCTGCCTACTGGCAACAACATTCAGCAACGCACTCAAACGGCCGCACTCGAAACGATCATCGCCCAACAAATTGAGAGCGGTGGTCTGCTCGACGCAAAGCTACAGGTCGAAATGCTCGCAGACGGTGCAACAAAAAACACGCTGCTCTCCGAGCTGGTCGACGAATGGGCGGAATACGATCCGCAAGGAGCTGCCGCCTATGTGGAATCACTCGGTGCAGACGCGCCCGCATCGATCACCACCCGGCTGGTGGGTGAGTGGGCGGAAAACGACCCGGCTGCCGCCGCTGCCTGGCTCAGTGCCCGCGAGTTGGATGAAGACACCCTCAGCCGCGCCAGCACCGCCATCATCCGTGAATGGACCCGCTACGATATGGCAGCCTCAGCGGAATGGCTCAACTCCCAGCCCAGCTCCCCCGCGCTCGACCGTGCGGTCATGAGCTACACCTACCGCGCCGCACAAGAAGACCCTGCCAACGCTATGACCTGGGCCGAATCAATCGGCAACGACTGGATGCGTACCCGCATGATGCAACACGTCGCTGCCAGCTGGAAAAACGACGACCCCGATAGTTTCCAAAGCTACATCCAGAACTCCGAATTCGACCAAGCGCAGAAAAAGCAGTTGCAGGAGGCTCAACCCTTCCGCGGCAGAGGCCGGGGGTGGTAGCAGCGAGCCGGGGTATGGACATGCCTGTCCGCTTGGTGGATCCGTGAAGTGCAGCCTCAGCTGCCGGTCGCCCAGTTGAGATACTTCTCGGAGATTACATCCGGGCAAATCGCGAACCACTCGGGATTTTCGTAAGGATGGTTTACCTTGATATAGCTATTAACCTGTTCGAGCTTCTTCGCATCGAATTTTACGCAGATGCGGCACTCCGTTTTGCGCTGTAACTCACCCTCCCATTTATAAACAGACTGCACGTTTTCCTCAATCTGCACGCAAACCGCGAGATCGCGCTCCACTAGCCCTTCGGCGAGGCGGTCAGCCACATCCGTATTATCACAAGTCGTCCAACCAATCAGTAATTCACTCATGGTGACTATTTATGATCCCATGGCAACCGGACGTCAACAGGTTCGTGCGCCCAAACTTCAAAAGGTTCGAATATTTTACCGGGGTTCAAAATACCCTGGGGATCGAGTGCGTTCTTTATTGCACGCATGGCCGCGATCTCTGCCTCCGTGTGCTGCATCGACATGAAGGGAATCTTGGCCAGACCGATGCCGTGCTCGCCGGTGATCACTCCACCGAGGTCAACGACTTTTTGCATCAGCTGGTGAATGCCGGCCTTGGCCTTGTCGGCTTCGACTGCCGAGCTACGGTTGTACATGATGTGCACATGCAGGTTGCCATCCCCCGCATGCCCGAAGGTGGGGGTGGCCAAACCGATTTCCTTTTTCAGCTTCAACGTATAACGAATGAGCTCAGCTTGTTTTTCGAGTGGCACCACCACGTCCTCGTTCAGCTTGGTATCCGCCAGCGAAAACATCGACTGCGAGCAGGTGCGGCGCACCTGCCAGAGTTTTTCCGCTGCCGCCTCGGTGCGCGCCTCACGGTGGGCCAGTGCGCGGTCCGCCATAAAGTCGAGCAACGCAGTCCGTTGTCGGCGTAACTCCGAAGTGGAGCCGTCCAGCTCGATCAACAGAATCGAGGCCCGCGAGTGACCAGGGAAAATCACTTTACCGGTATAGTTTTCCGCACAACCCACGGACTGACGGTCCAGAAACTCCAGTATGGAGGGATTGTGGCCATACTTTAAAAGGGCCACCACGGCTTTGAGCGCAGTCGCCTCACTCTTGAAGGCGAACATACCGGTCCAGCGCTTTTCCGGCTTGGGGATGAGTTTGATCGCCGCACGCGTCACAATCCCGAGTGTGCCCTCGGAGCCGATCAGCAGATCGCGCAGGTTGAGACCCGAGACGTATTTCTTGAGCGGCAGTCCGAACTTAAATGGACTGCCGTCTGCTAGAAAGCCTTCCAAACCGAGCACGTAATCACGCGTCACCCCGTATTTGACACAGCGCATGCCACCGGCGTTACATGCAATATTGCCCCCGAGTGTTGAATATTTTTTGGAAGAAGGATCCGGCGGAAAAAAGAGTCCCTGCGCCTCGGCCTGGGCCTGCAAATCAGCCGTAATTGCACCAGCCCCCACCGTCGCGATCCGGGCGACCGAGTCAATCCGGATTTCATTCAGCCCGGACAAGTCAAGGGCCCAGCCACCCTTCAGCGGCACGGCCGAGCCGGTAGCCGATGAGCCCGCGCCGCGCGCAGTGACCGGCACCTTAAACTCATGGGCCAGCTGCAGCACCACCCCCACATCGGCCGCCGCCCGAACTTTGACCACCGCATCAGGAGCGAAGGAGAGTCGCAGATTGTCCAGAGAAGCCGCAAAGCAGCTCTTCGCATCGGTAAAAATCCGGCGCGGCAGCTGACGCTGGAGCGAGTTGAGAGCAATTACGTAGGATTTTTTCATGGCTGCTGGTTCGAGTCTTGGGCTGACCTGAAATCAATCGTCTAAAAAGCGCAGTGCAAGTTCGTAGATAAGATCTATTTTTAATAAACACACAGGCTGTTTATTTTATTGACTTCATGTAGCTGTAGTGTTGTATGGTGGCATGAGATCACGACGTCGGAGACGAATATTAATTACGAATAGTTCTGCGGTTTACCATGTGATGAGCCGGACGGCTTGCCAGGCTTTTTTGTTTGGGCCGGAAGAGAAGGAGGTTTTTTGCCGTCAATTGGGTAAACAGGCGGCTTTTGCGGGAGTCGAAGTATTGGCTTACTGTGTGATGAGTAACCATATCCACCTGCTGTTGCGCGTGCCGGTGGTGGAGACGCTGCCTGATGAGGCACTACTGGAGCGCTACCGGGCTTACTACGGAGAAGAGAAGGTGCCCCTTTCCACTTTTTCGGTGCAGGAATTGCGTGCGATACTGGCACAGGGTGGTCAGGAGGCGGCAGTGGCACGTGCTCGGGTGGTGGCCCGGATGGGCGACTTGCCCGCCTTCATGCGTGAGTTGAAACAGCGCTTTTCCATCTGGTTCAACCATCAGCATGGCACGAAAGGCACAATTTGGGCCGCCCGATATAAGAGCGTGATCGTAGAAGATACCCCGGAAAGTCTGACTCGGGTGGCCGCTTACATTGATTTGAATCCGGTGCGGGCCGAACTTGTTTCGGATCCCAAAGACTACCGCTGGTGCAGCTACGCCGCCAGTCTGGCAGGGGTCCGCTCGGCGCGGACTGGACTGGAGCAGCTTTTTAACAATTCCCGAAAATACCCGGAGGCAATTGCCTCCTATCGCCTGATCCTTTTCGGCAAAGGTTTCGGGACCAAAGGTGCTCTTGATAAGGATCATGGCCGGATCTCGGCCGAGAGGCTGGAGCAGATCATACAGAATAAAGGTAAAGTTCCGCTGGAGGAGTTACTGCGCGTGCGAGTGCGCTACTTTGGGGACGGGTTGGCCATAGGTTCCAAAGCATTCATTACCCAATTTTTAGGTGATCACCGGGATGTGTTTGGCAATAAGCGCAGCAAGGCCGGCACACCGCTGCCGACAACTGGCGAAGCATTTATACTCCATAGCTTTCGCAATCTTCAGCGCAACATTTATGGATAGATCCGACCTTCCGCCGCTTATAAATGTTTATTTTAAGAGTGGAAGTTGAAGCGTTGTTGACACGGTGCTTAATGCGGTGACTCAGATCTTCCGCAGGGCAACAGGCCGCAGGTGAACGCTGCCGAGCTGCCGCACTTCCGGCAGGGAGAGGTGAAAAACCACTTGCAAGTCGTTGTGTTCATCGGGATCGACCAGGGTTTGCTCAATCTGCCAGCTGGTTTTGTCTTCGGACTCGATGATACGGGTGTGGGCTTTAGCACGCGCGGCCGGATCGAGGCGGATCCACTGATGCGCTTCAAAATAGGCGGCCATGGCATTTTCGAGTTCGACCTGGGGCCAACGGGCCTGCGGGAAGAGTGTTTCCAGCGGGTAGCTTTCGACCATACCGGCGTAGTCGCGGTTGGCCAGCATACGCAGGAAGCGGAAGACTTCATCCCGGACGAGGCGTTCCAGGCTCAGGCGGTCGCGGGTGATGTCGCCGGGAATTGTTGCGGCTGCTGTAGGGGAGGCTTCGGCTGCGGGCTGGTAGTTGGGGTCTTTGAGCCTTTCCCACTCATCGATCAAGCTGGAATCGGTCAGGCACAGCAGGTTCTGCAGATAGAGAATGACCTCGTCCACCGCCTCGGTGCGGAAGGCGGCGGGTATGGTATGCACCAGCACCCGATACACATGGGTCAGGTGCCGCAGCAGAACGCCTTCGGCCCGCATCAGCCCGTAGAGTTTAACGTAGTCGGCGAAGCTGCTGTAGCGCTCAAACATCTCCCGCACGATGGACTTGGGGCGGATGTTTTCCGTGCCGACCCAGGGGTGGGCGCCCGCAAAGCGGTTAAAGGTATCGTAAATGAACTCGCGCTCGGGCTTGGGGTATTCGAGCTTTTCGAGTTCGTCCATACGGGCTTCGTATTCAGTGCCGGCGGCCTTCATCTCGGACAGTTTGTCGCCCTTGATTGTATCCAACTGGCGGCGCAGGATGACATCCGGATCTTCCAGAATCGCCTCGGCCAGACTGAGCAGTTTAAGCGGGTAATCCGGCGCAGCGGTATCCAGCAGGCCCAGGGTATCGATGCAGTAGAGCGCCAGGGTTTGGTTGAGTGAAAAGTCGTCCTGCAGCTCGAGGTTGACCCGCAGCTTCCGGGACGCCCCACGCGGCAGGATCTGGATGATGTTGCGCTCGACCAGCGAGCGGAACAATTGAAAGGCCTGCCGCCGCATGCCGGGCTTGCCGGCCTCGGCCTGATGGCAGTCGTTGATCAGATCGCGCATGGCGCGGCAACCGTCACCCTCGCGGCTGAGGACGTTGAGCAACATGCCGTGCGAAACGTGGAAGCTGGACAGCAGCGGCTCGGCGGGCGCGTGCTGGAGGCGGCTGAAGGTTTGCGCGTCCCAGTGGACATAGCCGCGCTCCGGCGGCTTTTTCCGGACCAGTTTTTTGGCTTTTTTCGGATCACCGGCTGCCTTGGCTTCCAAACGTTTGTTCTCAATCACATGCTCCGGTGCCATTGCGATCACGTAACCCTGGTCGTCGAAGCCTTTGCGCCCCGCCCGGCCACTGATCTGGTGAAAATCGCGGGCGGTCAGGATCCCGGTTCTACTGCCATCGTATTTGCACAACTGGGTAAAGAGGACGGTGCGGATCGGGACGTTGACACCGACTCCCAAGGTATCTGTGCCACAAATAATTTTGAGCCGACCCTGCTGCGCCAGTTGCTCCACCAGCACCCGGTATTTCGGCAGCAGGCCGGCATGATGCAGGCCGATGCCGCTGCGCAGCAGTTTTTTGACTTCCTTGCCGAAGGGGCTGGAAAAGGCCACGCCCTCCAGGGCCTGCGCGATGGCGGCTTTTTCCGCTTTGGTGCAGGGGTTGAGACTGCTCAGCAAGCTTTGTGCGGTATCCGCCGCAGCGCGCTGAGTGAAGTGGACAATATAGACCGGAAATTTGTTGGCCGCCTGCAGTTGCTCCAGCGTTTCGATAAAGGGGTCGTCCACATACTCAAACGCCAGCGGCACCGGACGCTCCGTGCCACAGACCGTGACGGTCCCGCGCTGCGTCACCCGCTCCAACTCGCGCTCGAAAAAACGGGTCTCGCCCAGCGTGGCGGACATCAGCAGGAAGCGTGCATGCGACAGCGTGAGCAGCGGCGCTTGCCAGGCCCCACCCCGCTCGGGGTCGGAGTAGTAATGAAATTCGTCCATGATCACATCGTGCACCCGCGCCCGCGGCCCGTCCCGCAGCGCGATATTGGCCAGAATCTCCGCCGTGCAGCACAGGATCGGTGCACCCCGGTTGACGCTGGCATCTCCCGTCATCATGCCTACCTGTTCCGGGCCGAAGTCGCGGCAGAGGGCCAGGAATTTCTCGTTGACTAGTGCCTTGATCGGGCAGGTGTACACCGACTGCCGCCCGGTGGATACCGAGAGGTAGTGGAGCGCGGCGGCCACCAACGATTTACCCGAACCGGTCGGCGTGTTGAGGATCACGTTTTTTCCCGCGAAGAGCTCCAGGATCGCCTCTTCCTGGGCCGGATACAGCTCGATCCCTTTGCTCATGACGTAATCGAGAAAACGCTCCAGCAGGGCGTCAGCATCATTCCACTTGTGTTCGGGCGCTAAAGGATAGGACATCGCTGAGGACTTTCGGCGGAATCCGCGCAGAGGCAAGCCTTGTGCGGCACCAGCTGGTGCCACAGATGCAATTTTGAGTGCGGGGTCACTTGCAGTAACAGGGTGGCGCAGGTGCGTCCCCGCACCGCAGGAACGTCCGCAGTGCCCGGCACCCCCGCCAGAAACATGCCCGAGCGTCAACCAGGCCACAGCCGCAACGTGCGCCGCGTGACGCGGTCGCGCTACCCGGATGAAATAGAGATTACCCCCGTAATTAAAATGGCACCAGCGGGGCCACAACGATTGCCAGCCGCACACAAGATCCCCGCCTGCGAAGATAATGCGATCTGCACCTGCCGCCTGCCCGGTGCCGCTACCCGCCCGCCAGCACCGGCTGGAAGCCGCGCTGCTGCAGTTCGGCCAGCGCCTTTTCTCGCACGTCCCCTTGCAGCTCAATGACGCGGCCCTTGAGGGTGCCGCCGCAGGCGCAGGACTGCTTCAAATCGAAAGCCAGCTGGGCGAGTTCGGCCAGCGGCAGGTGGCTGGCAAATGCCGAGAGAGTCGTCACCGTCTTGCCGCCGCGGCCGCTCTTTTCGCGGCGCAGCTCGACCCGGCCCTTTTTGGCAGGTGCCTTCGGCGGCCCGGCACCCGGCCTGACTGCCGGTGACTGCCTGGCGCGGGGCAAGCCGGTCGCCGGAATGGCGTCAAATGGATTGGTGCCGAACGATGCTCCGCCACTGGTGTCGATGCGTTTGCTCATACTCGATGGTGCATATCAGGATGCTCCAGCCATTCAAGTGCTTTCACATAGCTGCGGCGGCTCAAATAATGCGCAAAATCACCCGGAAGATCGTCCTTCTGTGCCCATGCGTCCAGCCGCGCAAGCGCATCGCGCAAAGTTTGCCCGGCAGGTGGCTGCATCTCCCCCGTCGCCAGCCTTAAATCATCACGTATTAACTCTCTATTCATACCTTGATATCAAGTAATATTTTCATAAATGCAAGCCTAATAAGGATTTCCTTAATTAAGCTAAGCTTATACAACAAAATTGCCAACTAAAGAATTTGAATTCCTAATGTAAGGCCGATACAGGTCATAATTCAAATTCTGCTTTTTTATCATAAATGAAACACTCCTCTGTCGCCAGCCGCTGGAATGCGGACCTCATTGACCAGAACTATGACATCTGGCTGACCCAACCCGCCGCACTGGATGCCGAGTGGCAGGCCTTTTTCGAGGGCTTCAACCTCGGGTTGAGTGAAGCGCCCCGCGGCGGCAGCGCGGGCAGCGACAGCGATCAACCGGATGAGCCGGAACGCTTTACCGAAGGCAGCTTTGCCATCAAGCAAGCGCGCGCCATAGGTCTGATTTATGCGTATCGTTCGATTGGCCACACCCAGGCCCGGATCAACCCACTGGTCAAGGAGAGTGCATCCAACCCGAGACTGACGCTGCAGCGTCTGGGGTTCGATCCGTCCGACCTGCAAAAGATATTCCATACCGGCAACTATCTGGGCGGCTTGGAAATGAAGCTCGGCGAGCTGCGCGAGCGTCTGGAGGCGACCTACTGCAACACGGTCGGCGTGGAATACATCCACATCCAGGAGACGCCGAAGCGCCGCTGGATCCAGTCCTGCATCGAGCCGGAGTGCTTTCGCCCCAATTTCGACAAAGCCAAGAAGACGCAGATCCTGCGCTCGGTGATCGAAGCGGAAGCCTTTGAAAACTTCCTGCAGACGCGCTATGTGGGGCAAAAACGGTTCTCGCTGGAGGGGGGTGAGACCTTGCTCGCCTGCCTGGAAAGCATCCTGCAGCGCTCCAAGCGCAACAAGGTGGAGGAGATCGTAATGGGGATGGCGCACCGCGGCCGCCTGAATGTGCTGGCCAACTTTCTGGGTAAATCCTTTGAGTATATCCTGCGCGAGTTCTCCGAGAACTACATCCCCGACACGATTTACGGCGACGGCGACGTCAAGTATCACCTCGGCTATGAGACCAAACGCGTGACCGAGGATGGGCACGAAGTCGATATCCGCCTGGCTGCCAACCCAAGCCACCTCGAAGCGGTCAACCCGGTAGTGGAAGGCAAGGCCCGCGCCCGCCAGCGCATCCGCGAGGATCTGGAGCGCAAGCGTGTGCTGCCGCTGCTGATCCACGGCGATGCGGCTATTGCCGGCCAGGGCATTGTGGCGGAAGTGTTTAACTTCTCCCAGCTCAAGGGCTACCGCACCGGCGGGACCATCCATATCGTGATCAACAACCAGATCGGCTTCACCACCAGTCCGGAAGATGCCCGTTCCAGTCAATACTGCACCGATGTGGCCAAGATCGTGGATGCACCGATTTTCCACGTCAATGGCAACGATCCGCTGGCCGTGGTAGCCGCGATGGAGGTCGCCTTCGACTATCGCCAGACCTTTGGCTGCGACGTGGTGATCGACATGTATTGCTGGCGCAAGCACGGTCACAACGAGGCCGACGAACCCGCCTTCACCCAACCCTTGCTCTACAAGGCGATCAAAGAAATGCAGCCCGTCGGGGACACACTGGCCAGGCAACTCATCGCCAGCGGCGAGTTTAGCGAAAACGAAATCGAAGCGATCCAGCAATCCTACCACGAGCGCCTGGAAGCTGCGTTCGATAAAGTCAAAGAGGATGAAGGCAAGCCGACCCAATACCCGGACGAATCCTCGGCGCCCCAACAGCCGCCCTACAACTTTAAAGGCTTCGAAACCCGGGTCGCCAGAGAGCGGCTGCACCACATCGTCAAAGAGCACACCCATTTTCCCGAGGGCTTCAACGTCAACCCGAAGATCAAGCGTCAGATGCAGGCGAAGCTCAAGGCCTTCGAGGCAGATACCGGTATCGACTGGGGCATGGGCGAAGCGCTCGCCTTTGGCACGCTGCTGATGGACGGCACGCCCGTGCGCATCAGCGGGCAGGACTCCAAGCGCGGCACCTTCAGCCACCGCCACGCCGTGGTTTACGATACCGAAACCCGCGAGCGCTACACCAACCTGCTCAATCTGAGTGAAGACCAGGCCCAGTTCTGTGTGCACAATTCGCTGCTGTCCGAGGCCGCCGTGCTCGGCTTCGACTATGGCTACTCGCTGGACTACCCGCAAATGCTCTGCATCTGGGAGGCCCAGTTCGGCGATTTTGTCAATGGGGCCCAGGTCATCATCGACCAGTTTATCTCCAGCTCGGAATCCAAGTGGGGCCGCCTCAGCGGACTCGTCATGCTGCTGCCCCACGGCTACGAAGGCCAGGGCCCCGAGCACTCCTCGGCCCGTCTGGAGCGCTTTCTGCAAGCCTGCGCGGAAAATAATATTCAGGTTTGCAACCTCACCACCCCGGCCCAGCTCTTCCACGTCCTGCGCCGCCAGATGAAGCGTGAGTTCAAAAAGCCACTGATTATCATGGCGCCCAAGAGCCTGCTGCGCCACAAAGAGTGCGTCTCAAAAGTCGCGGAGTTTACCGACAACGAATTTTGGTCCGTTCTCGATGACAGCTCCGTCGTCAAAAAGAAGATCCAGCGCACCATCCTCTGTTCAGGCAAGGTGTACTACGACCTGCTCGCCTACCGCCGGGACAAAAAGATCAAGGACAGCGCATTGATCCGGGTGGAGCAATTCTATCCCATGAACACCGACCTGCTGCAAAGAATCATCAGCAGCTACCCCGACGACGCCGAGCTGGTCTGGTGTCAGGAGGAACCGGAGAATATGGGCGGCTACAGCTTCATTATGCCCCGTCTGCTCAATCTGCTGGGGAAGATGCCCCGCTACGCCGGCCGCCGCGCCGCCGCCAGCCCCGCCGTCGGCTCGCTGGCCAAACACAAACGCGAACAACAACGCCTGATCGAAAACGCCTTCGGCAACTAGAGGAATGAAGGGTCTAAAAATTTATGTTTCGCAAGGCGATGAATTTTCCACACAGTGAACACTGAATGAAAGAACCTCAGCACCCTTTGGCAGAAGTATTCGGGCATCGAACCACAGACATGTCTGCTAAAGCGCATCGTTTCCGGAAGAATCGGCTCTGTCCTTTCAATAATAAGGTTCCAAGCTGCACAAAAGATAAAGCTAAAGATCCCTTAGGGGTGTGCAGTGTGATGCATGGAGATCGGCCCGTTATAACCTGCCCAGTAAGATTCAGAGAGAATTGGCTTATTGCGGATGATGCTGCTGATTTCTTTTTTGGCGAAGATGCCACTTGGACATCACTAACCGAAGTAAGGCTTACAGATTACTATGGCAAGTCAGCAGGAAATATTGACGTAGTCCTTGTCGCGTATGACGAAATGGGGCGTGTTTACGATTTCGGCTCACTAGAGATTCAAGCAGTCTACATTTCTGGAAATGTTCGAGATCCATTCGCACATTACATGGCTGACTGTCAAAAGAATGCAAATATGGATTGGACTAAAGAAGCGCATTATCCGAGACCAGATTTCCTTTCCTCATCTCGCAAGCGCCTGGCACCACAACTTATGTTTAAGGGTGAGGTTCTGAATGCGTGGAAGAAAAAGATGGCGGTAGCACTCGACGTTGCGTTTTTCGAAACACTTCCAGCATTAGAACAAGTCTCAAAAGAAGATGCAGATATGTCTTGGTTGATTTACGATTTGCTGGATGGTAAAGGTCATTCCTACCAGCTACAGAAATTGGAGACAATATACACCAGATTTTCGGATGCCTTGAACACGATTACTCGTCCCAAGGTCGGGGCGGTAAAGGATTTCATGAAAATCCTTCAATCAAAAGTTGATGAGAAGCTGGAATGTCCTCCTGATAATGCAACGATTGATTCACCCTTTGGCAAATAACTCATGCAGAAGCTATTATTCAGTGAAGATGTTGAGGTGCTGAAGGCGGTCAATGTAGCCTCAGTTCCACAGTTGAGTCCGTTTCGTTATCCAGGAGGCAAAACCTGGTTCGTACCACGATTAAGAGAGTGGCTATTAAGCCAACCACAGAAGCCCA
>Ga0100402_1003159_pt1 | contig 18102 bp, 17 predicted proteins | sample CryGeyme20150102_FD_80419 | JGI IMG/M metagenome (GOLD analysis project Ga0100402, IMG submission 80419) | Groundwater microbial communities from Crystal Geyser aquifers in Utah, USA - Crystal Geyser metaG 2015-0102 | ecosystem: Environmental > Aquatic > Deep subsurface > Groundwater | place...
CGCAGTTCGTTTTGGGCCACCTGATCGAGTTTTTCCATCAGGCTTTGCTTGTCTTCGATCCGCCGCACTTCCGGAGCCTGCGCGGCAATTTTGGCGCTTTTTGTTTCGAGCCAGAGGTCGCCAGCGTAGATGAGTCCCTCCAGCAGCAGTAGAAATACGGCAAACAGCACGGCATAGAAGGTCGCCTTGCTGATGCGGGCGGTTAATCGACGGGCACTGCGTTCGGCTTGCTTGAAGCCGGCACTCCGGATATCCGCGCGCCAAAGAGCCGACTCACCGGGTGCAATTTGATCCAATCCGGCAGCAGCGGGTTGCGCTGCGGATGCGTCGATGGACGTAAAGTGAAAAGTCGGCAGGCCTTGTTCACTGACATCAACCGGTCCGGGTTGGAGCCGCAGCACCGGCGTTTCGGCGTCCGGCGATTGCCCAGGTGGATTGGAGACGACTTGTTGTGGCAGACTGTCCCCGGCGGCGTAGCTGATGCGGCTGGAGCATCCGGTATGTTCCAGTTGGACGATGGTGGCAGCGGGAAAGACCGCACCAAAGAGTGTAGCAAAATCGGGCAGCACCCAGAGGTAGCTCTCGATGGCTTCAAAGCCCTGGGCTTTCAGGCGCTCTTTAAAACTGGCATACAGCAGGATGCTCCCGGCGGATTTGCTGTGCAGGTAGCCCCAGTAGAGTTGTTCGACCGGGAAGGGCGCAAGATTCTCCAGGCTGAGTTCGGCAAAGTCGTCGATTTCTGGGCTTTCCAGTCCGGCGGGCAGATCGATGCGCTCCACGAAAAAGAGATGCCCCGGCACGACCAGCACCGGTTGGGGGCTGTCTGCTTCGACTGCGGGTGTTTCGACTGGATTGGCTTCGTTCAAAAGGAGGATAAACGGTCAGAATGAAGACATTTCGTCGCCTATGTCTAGAGTAGAGTCGCGAGCGGACGGTGCATCCTTGCCGTCACCGGCATCATATTCACTCAATTGTAATATGATAAAGGGATAATTCAGCGCGGCCTGCTCCTCTGCGGTGCCGGTGCGCGGGGCGTCCGAGTCGCTGCGCTGGCCCGGAGTGCTGGCGGCGGACGATCCTTGCGTATTGAAATTCGGTTCGACCAGGGCGCTGATGGTGAAGGGCACATTGCCCCGCAACAGGCTGACGGTGACCCGCAGTAGTTTGGCTTCGACGCCGCTGGTGGCGGTATTGGCCGAGCCGGGCAGTTGCGTCAGGTAGGGCTTGTCCAGACCATCAAAAATGTGTTGTTCGTCGTAGCCGTCCGACAGTGCCAACAACTCCAGCACTTCCGGTGAGGCTTTATTCAGATTAACGGCGCCGGAATTATAAACGGATACCAGGTTGGAAAGTTTCGCAAAAAGTTCATTCGGCTGACCCTCTTCGTCGAAAAACTCGTCCTCCCAGATTTCCAGCAGGCGCAGTTCCTCCAGCGACTGGAGTGGGCCGTTGGCCGCGCGGTAGGGCGGGTTGCGGCGCAGGTAGTCTTCGGACTCGGCCCCGTTGAGGCGCCGGGCATCGTCAGGATCGATCCAGTCCAGCAGCATACTGCTCAGCTCGCGGGCGGTGCCGAAGTCGAACTCGAAGGTCTCTTCGAACATTTTATTCAGCATCGGCTCCTCCATGGTGTTGATCGGGAGCTTGCCACCTTCGTCGGTAACCTGGACGGAAACCTCCCAACCGTTAGGCACATTGACATTGGCATATTCGAGCGGACGGTTCCAGCCTTGTTCCGGCGCATAGAGTTTACCGTCGTCAATCAGGGCGACTTCCTGGATGGTGGCCAGGCTGATTTCGAGGATGCTGTAGGCGTAGCTGCGGACATCGGCGGGCTCGTTGAAGATGGAGCGGTATTCGAGGTCCTGTAGTGCTTCCTCCATGAATTTGGTGATCAGGAAGGAGAGTAACAGGATGATCGCGAGCACTGCGATCAGCACACTGCCGCGCTGGCGGGCCAAGCCCCGGTTTGCCGATGTTGTCTGGGTGCGGTGCATGGCTAGAACAAAAGGATACTGCGGGAGGGAACCGGGATCGAAATCGTGCGCTCCAGGATGATTTCGTCTTTTTCGAAAACAAGTTTGATGAAGCGGGGCAGCAGGAACTCGTCGGTCTCGCCTTCTTTGGGTTCGGTTTCATCCTCCCAGCGTTCAAAGCGCTCATCCCAGTAAATCAGGCGCATTTCCCGGACATAGGGACTGAGTTGGGTCCGGCGCAGGTCGTTCTCGTTTTCAACGTCCTCCTGCAGCAGCGAATACCACAGCAGGCTGAGTCCCTCGTTGCGGTCGAAATAAAGAAAGGCATCGACCCCGCTAACCGGGGCACCATCGATGCTGACCAACAGCGGCGTTTGTTCGCGCAGTTTAAAATTGAGCAAGGGGTCGCGGTATCCGGCAAAACCCGGCGGCTCGGCCCAGCCAATGGGTGCTTCGGATTGGCGCAGCAGCCCGGTTCCGGACGGCCCGGCACGCGTGTTGCCGGTCGTGCGTTTGTCGCCAATCTGCATGGATATCTCCGGTATGTTGGTGTTCTCATCCAGGTTTTGGTTGGGCGCATCATTCTCCGGGGCAGTGGTCTGGCTGTCTCCCAGCGCGATCTCCATGCCCGCCCGGGTGAAGCTGGACTGGACAAATTCCGCGACTCCATCCACATGGTCCTCGAAGGAGTTATGATCCAACCGGCTGGACCAGATGTTGGTGACTGAGACCAACAGGGTGCTGGCGGCGGCCAGCACAAAGCCGGTGATCGCGACCGCCAGCAGCACTTCCAGCAGCGTGAAGCCGCCGGGGCGGGTGGCAGGCGGCGGCTGGTGGCAGGTGGTGGGGCGCTGCTGGACTGTGGGCTGTGCAGACATGCTTAAAACCGGCTGAAGTCGCGACTGCGTTCGAGTGCGTCACGCTTATCCTGCAGCAGTTCGGAGCGTTCGTCGGCTTCCGACCAGGTAGGGCGCAGTAGAAAGAGCGTCTCTTCGTAGAGTCCGGGACTGTCCTCCGGTGCTTGTGAAAATTCGATCGTGAGCACGGCGCTAAACAAATCAACCACCTCAGTCGGCTCAATGCTGGCCCGCCAGTTGGCGTCGCCATGGTGCAGGGTGGGGAAACTGCCCCCGTCCTCCGCATCGTCGCGGTTGGGCTCCAGCAGCAACTGCATGCGCACCGCGCGGATGTCGGCGTGCAACACGTCATTGTTGAAGCTGCGCTCCCGCGCGGTCAGGGCACTCACGAAGGTGGTGGTCAAATAGGTGCTGGCCATCGCGAAGATCGCTAGGGCGATCAGCACCTCGATCAAGGTGAAGGCGGGGGGATGGGCGGCCGGCGGCCTTGTTGTTACGGCGCGTTGCGGCTTGCTGCGTGCCGCTTGCCGTCTGGACCTTGTGCATTGCGCGCGGACTGTGTGCCGGGTGCTCATTGTTCGGTACGGATCACGCTGGAAAAGGGGTCGTAGCGGAGCCGGGTGGGGGTGCCGCTGCCACTGTCGATTTCGACCACAAAGGGGCTGGAGCTGCGGTCCGGGGCGAAGGCGACGGCCGGCACCTGCAGGGTGCTGCGCTGCGGATCCGGCAGAGGACTCAAGCCCTCGCCGGGAGGGACCAGGAAAAACCGGATTACGCCGCGGCCCCCGGGCCCAAAGTCCGCATTGATATGGAAACTCTCGCCGCCGGGGATGATCTGCAGGCTGCCGCTTTCCTGGTCGTAGCGCAGGCGCGTCGTGACCCGGTCCGCTGCCGCGCTGAAGCGGGCCTGGCGGATCGCGGCAGTCAGCACTTCTTCGGGCGAGGTGCTGTCGCCACGGTCCGTGAAGGCAACAAAGTTGATGATCACGACACTACCCGCGATTGTGATCAGCGCAAGGACCAGCAAGAGCTCGATCAGCGAGAAGCCGCTGCGCACCCGGCGGCTCAAATTATTTCCAGTTGCCAATGTCATCGGCGCTTTCCGCGCCATCCGGCCCCAGCGACCAGATGTCGTAGCCTCTGGCGCCGTTGATATTTTTGGAGCCGGGAAAGCGGTATTGGTAGGCGTTGTTCCAGGGGTCAACGGGCACTTCCTCCAGGTAGGGGCCTTTCCAGCGGGCTTCCTTGCCAGCGGGGGCTTTTAGCAGCGCGGCGATACCCTCTTCGGTGTTCGGGTAGTTGCCGACATCCAGTTTGTAGGAGACAAAAGCGGCTTTCGAATTCTGCAGAAATATAGCTGCAGCTTTTTCCTTACCTCCCTCAAAAATACCACCGACGTTGGTAATGGTGACCGTAGCCAGAATCGCAATGAGCGCGATGACAATCAGGATCTCAATTAAACTGAAGCCCGACTGACGCGGACGGATGTGTTGGAGTTCTGTCTGGTGCATAGTAAAATCTTAAAGAGATTATTGATAAAAAAGGAAATGGCAAGAACTACTGTGTTTGTTTGCTCGGAGCCGCGCGGGTGTTAACCCGAATGGCACTTAGTTAAGCGGCTTAATCGATGGTAGAAGCGTGCTTCCAGCCGCTTATCCAATACTATGAGCTGCAGGATGCCGCTGGGAGAACATTGGATCGAGACCGACACTTCGGGTTGCGCCGTGCTGTTTTATTGCACACCTTGTTGACATGTCAGATATAAATTTGATCCCTGCGCCCCGTGCGCTTGAAACTGTCGAGCGTTTGCGCGTCAACGTGGAGCGCACCATCCGTGGCAAGACCGGGGCGGTGGACAAGACCATCATCTGTCTGCTGGCGGGGGGGCACCTGTTGATCGAGGACCTGCCGGGCCTGGGCAAGACCACGCTGGCTTACTGTCTGGCCAAGTCAATTGATTGCAGCTTTTCGCGCATTCAGTTTACCAGTGACATGTTGCCCTCGGACATCATTGGCGTGTCCGTTTACGATGAGCGCACACGGGAGTTCAGCTTCAGGCAGGGGCCGATTTTTGCCAACATTGTGTTGGCGGATGAAATCAACCGCACCACACCGAAGACCCAGTCGAGCCTGCTGGAGGTGATGGGGCGGGCCAAAATTTCTGTGGACGGGCAGACTTATACGCTGCCGCCGCCCTTTCTGGTGATTGCCACCCAGAATCCGGTGGACTACGAGGGCACCTTCCCGCTGCCGGAGAGTCAGATGGACCGCTTTTTGATGCGGATGAGCATGGGCTACCCCGAACCCGCCTTCGAGCTGCAGATCCTGCAGGGCGGGCACCTGCACTACGACCAGCAGGATGCCGATCCGGTGGTGTCGCGCCAGGAGGTGCTGCAATTGCAGCACTTTGTGCGCGAGGTCTTTATCGAGGACAGCGTGTATGCCTACATGGTGAACCTGGCCACCGCGACCCGCGCGGAGGCGAGCTTTCGCGCCGGTGTGAGTCCGCGCGGCACGCTCTCGCTCAAAGCAGCGGCGCAGGCCCGGGCGCTGACCCAGGGGCGGGCCTTTGTGATTCCGGAAGATGTCGATGCGATGCTGCTGCCGGTTTTCGGACACCGGCTGTCCTTGCGCAAGCCGATGTCGGATCCGCTGGAGGAGCGGCACTCGATTGAGGGCCTGCTGGCGGAGCTGTTGCAGCAGACGCCCAAACCGGTTTAAGATTTTGGCCAGTAACCAACAGCTTGAGTTCCGGCATTGGAACGACTGGACGGATCCCGATTTCTTTGCCGAAAGCCGCCAGAGTGAACATCGCTTTCTGCCGCTCTTTATGCGTCAGTTATTACCGAACCGGGTGCAAAAGACCCGGCTGACGTTGACTGGCTGGATCCTGATTGTGGTGGCGCTGGGGATCGGCTCGGCGGCGTATAACACCGCCAGTAATATTCTCTTTCTAACCTTATCACTGATGCTGAGCAGTCTGCTGCTGAGTGGGATTCTTTCCTGGCTCAACTTCCGGCAGCTCATTTGGAACTTGCAGTTGCCCAGGCATCTGCAAGCAGGTGAGCTCGGTGTGGCGGAGATTGCCCTGGCCAACCGTAAGCGTATTTTTCCGAGCATGAGCCTCAGCTTCCGCGTAAGCACTTCGGAGCAGGCGCAGGCCGACAGGCTCTACCTGGCGGGTGCGGTTTCCGCTGGCGGATCGACTCATTTGGAGTGGACCTTCACGCCGCAGCGCCGCGGGTCCTGTCAGATTTCGCTGCTGGGGCCCAGTTCCAAGTTCCCCTTCGGCTTCATCCACAAGTCGCAGGGCCGGACGCAGGAGCAGCGGGTGCTGGTCTGGCCGGCGCGGGTGGCTTATCACTTCAGCCCCCAGCCGGCGGGTCGGCGCTTTCTGACTGGTGTGGCCCGCCGGGCGGCCGGACTCGGCAGTGATTTGCTCCATATCCGTGCCTATGTGCCCGGCGATCCGCCGCGTCTGATCCACTGGAAAGCGACGGCACGGGTCAATAAGCTGATGGTGCGGCAACTCGCGCAGGAGGGGGAGAGCGGCTTCAACCTGCTGCTGGATACCGATCCACGCAACTGGTCGCTGCTGCAGTTTGAACGCCTGTGCTCGGTTGCCGCTTCGCTGGCCGACGATCTCTTTCACGCCGGCCGCCTGGACTCGGCAGCAGTGCCGGGAGAAACGCGGATCGCCGTGCGCAGCATGCGGGATCTGCACGCTTTTTTCGATCTATTGGCAAAGCTTAGTCCGCTGCCGCAGCAGGCAGCGACAGCAGTTGTGCCAGCGGGACTGAAAAATCAAATCACCTTCAGGCCGCTGGGGGAGGGCGGGGTTGCGATCTATGTTGACGGGCAACAAGTCGGCCAGGCTGACGACTGATGAATTGCAGCAGGTCAAGCACCTGATGGGGGCTGTGTTGACTTTGCTGGCGTTCTGGTCGCTGTTATCATTGGACGTGCAGTCGGGCTGGCTGATCGTCCCGGCGATGTTGGCACTCGTGTTGGCGCTGCTGCGGCCGCGTGCAGTGAGTCGTATTCCTGCGGCGACCTGGCGCATCGCAGGTCCGCTGTTGCTGGTCATCATCGGTCTTGATCTGGCCCTGCATGTGCCCGATTTTATCCCTTCGCTGGTGCGGATGATGGTCTGGATTCTGCTCTACCGGAACTTCGCGCCGCGCCGCCAACGCGAGGATCTGCAGCTCATTCTGTTGTGTCTTTTTTGTCTGGTCTTGTCGGGCGTGATGACGGTTTCGCTGCTCTTCGCCTGCCAGATACTGCTCTTCACTCCGCTGACCATGGCCTTGCTGTTTGTGATCAATCTACTGGATTGCGGTCAGCCCGCAGAAGAGTCGCAGCCGGGCTGGAGCCATTTCAAATGGCGGCACTTACTGCGGCGGGTTTACCAGGTGCTGGACTGGCGAGTGCTGGTGCTGGGCACGCTCCTGTTTGGCTTTGTGGTGCTTGCCTCGACTTTGTTGTTCATTCTCACTCCGCGTTTTGATCTGAATCAGGCGCTACCTTTCATGCGTTTGCAGGGGCAGGCAATGACCGGGTTCAACGAAGAAGTCCGCCTGGGTGATGTCACTTCGGTGCAAAATGACAATTCCGTTGCGCTGCGGATTGATGTGCCCTCGCGGACCGCGCTGGAGGGGCAGAGCTATTGGCGGATGCTGGTGCTGGACCGCTATGCGGCGGGGCGCTTTAGCTTATCCGAGAGCCTGAGCCGCTCACCGGCACGCGAGGTGTTGAATGAACGCGAGCTGCGTTCGCATCGCCTGCCGGACGGGCAGCGGCGGGGCGCACTGTGGACATTTTATCTGGAGGGTGGGGTGAGCCGCTACCTGCCTGTTCCCGGTGATTACGGGGTGTTGCGCTTTCAGCAGCCCCAGGAAATCGAACTGTTTCGGGAGGTGCATTTGCACCGCCTCGATCAGGTCGGGCAAAGTGTTTTTTCCTACCAGATTGAGGATCTCCAGTTCAATCAGCGATTTCCTGCCAGCGAGGAGGAGTGGCGGCAACTGGCAGCGCCGTACGCCAGCGGGCAGTCTGTGGGCAGGGATTATCCACAGACCACGCGGGCACTTGAACTAAGTGCAGCGGATCGCAGTGTGCTGGCCGGGATCAATGCCAGTCTGGACGGAGCGGCGGCTGGCCTGACGGCGTCCAGTTACAGTGAGACGCTGGTTGCCTTTTTGCGTGATCGCTTCGACTACTCACTCGAACCGGATGGGCAAGTCGGTGTGTCTGCCGGTGACAGTGGGTCCGATCCGGTGGTCAACTGGCTGCGCAGCGGCAGCCGGGGGCACTGCGAGTTTTTTGCCGGGGCCTTTGTGCTGCTGGCCCGCGAGGCGGGCTTCCCAGCGCGGATGGTGGTGGGTTTTAACGGGGGGCGCTGGAACTCGGTTGAAAATTACTTTGTGGTGCGCAACCGCAATGCGCATGCCTGGGTGGAGATTTTTGACGCGGATACACGCGATTGGCTGCGGGTGGACCCGACGCCCGGTTCCGGTTCAGGCGGAGCGGCAATGGAGCTGGCCGGCAGCTTCGGCTCAGAGACGGGCTGGGCGGCCTGGGTGGATAGTCTGCGGATTCTCTGGTATCGGCGCATCGTCAATTTCGAGCAAAGCGACCAGGTCGAGCTCGCGCATTCGCTGCAGGTTCTGGCAAAGGATTTTTCCAGTCAGATCACCGCCTGGTTACAGGAGACGCTTACGCAGCTGAAGGTATGGATCGCCCAGCCCTTTAGCATGGGGATGTTGCAGCCGGTGCTGCTGGTTTTGTCTCTGCTGGTCTGTCTCTATGCCTTGTGGTGTGTCCGCTACCAATTGATGAGCCTGATCTTCCGGCTGCTGCGGCGGCCCCAAGCGCTGGATCCCGTGCGCCGCCAAGCCAGTCGCTACCTGCAACGCTTGTCGGTCATTCAAGGTGATGGCAAGCTGTCAGCTGCACTTGAATTGGACTTGCAAAGCCTGCGCTTCGGCCCGGCAGTCAGCCCCGAGCGGGCCAGACCGGTCTTTCGGCGGGCGCAACAGGCGCTGCGGCTGCGTTATCGTAATACGCGGGACGCGGCGCAATAAAGCACAGGCGGGACGCGTGTGCTACGTAGAGCTTGTCCCGCCGGTTAACGCTGCAGCCGGATGCAGTGCCGCCGGTCCGGGGTGATCTCCAAATACAGCTGCCAGGCGTCATCGGGTATGGCTGCGCTGATGCGCTCAGGCCACTCGATGGCGAAGCACCAGGGGCTGCGCATGAAGTCCTGGATCATCAGGGCGTCCAAATCGTCCGCCGAGCTGAGCCGGTAGGCATCCAGGTGGATCAGCTGACGGCTGCCCTGATAGATGGAGTATAGATTAAAGGTCGGGCTGGTTACCGGCTCGTCGATGGCCCAGGCGCGGGCCAGCCCGCGGATGAAGGTGGTTTTCCCGGCACCCAGGTCACCGTGTAAGGCAAGTATGCGGTCCGCCGGGAGCAGTCCGGCCAATGCTCCCGCGAGCGCTTCCGTTTCCGCCGCCGTGGTGGTGGTGATGCCGCCGCTGAGTTGCTCCAGGATACTCATCTGTGCTTAAAATGCTCGAAACCGGATTGCCAGGGTAAGGCGGCACCGCTGGCAGCATCGAGGTAGCGGGCCGGGGATGCCGGATTTGCTGCGACAATGCGCCCGATCTGGCTGAGGCGCAGGTCGGGGAATTGCGCCTGCCAGTCTGTTTCGAAGGCCCGCCAGTCGCTGGCAGCAGCCACGGTAAACAGCAGTTCGTAGTCCTCACCGTCGCAAAAGGCATGCGCCTCAGCAGACTGCCCATCCTCACGGGCGCACGCGCGGGCATCATCTGAAATGGGCAGCAGTTGGCGGTCGATGCTGGCAGAACTGCCTGCCGGCAGCAGGGCAGCCAGGTCTTTTCCCAGGCCATCGCTTACGTCCATCATGGCGCTGCAGGCCCGGTGCGCAGCCAGCCATTGCCCCGCCGCTAATCTTGGCTCAAAACTGAGGTGCTTGCCCCGGATGCTTCCTCCCAGCATCCCGGTCACGCAGATGGCATCGCCTATCGCTGCGGTCGATCGCAGTAATGGACGATCTCCAGAGGTTCCGCAGAGGGTGAGTGCTGCGGTAAATTGCCCGGCCGCCAGTTGACTGACGTCGCCGCCGACAATTGAGACGCCGTAATCCAGACAGCAATCCCGCAAACCACCAACAAATTGCTCCAGCCAATCGATGGCCAGGTCGGCTCCGCACAGTAGATTCAGCAGCGCATGGCCAGGGGTGCCGCCCATTGCGGCAATGTCGCTCAGGTTGCGCTTGATCAGCTTGGCACCAGCTTGCTGCGGACTGGCGGTCTGGTCGAAGTGCTGGCCGTAGGTCAGACTGTCGGTCGTGATGAGTAGCTGATCGGAGGCGGCAGTGGCTGGTAATACCGCGCAGTCATCACCCATTCCGAGCGGAGCAGGCGGTGCGACCGGGCCGAGCCACTGCCGGATCGACTCAATTAACTGACGCTCACCCAGCGAACCGATCATCCTCGATTGGTGGCGGCAGTTCGTGCCGGGAAATATGTTTGTTTGCTGGCGCATTTTTGTGATAGCTCGATTGAGACATAATGATACCGGATATGGTAAATTTTTGTTAAAGAAAGAGTAAGCAACCTTATAATTTGGCTTTAAACTTGAATAAATGACCTATCCGGGCGTGTATATGAGTATAACCTGTCACTGGCGTGTTCAGAAATCGTGCCCGCTCACCGCACACAGTTCCATTACCACACTCGTTCAACTTAATGAAAAATTATCAGCCAGCCCAGGGTTTTTCACTGATTGAAGTGGTCATCAGTGCGGGCATTCTGGCAATCGTGGCTGCGGGCATCAGTTCGGTGACCATGCTGACCAGTCGCATCGCATACTCCAATATTTACGAAAACACCGCTTACAATATCGTCCAGGCCTACGCCGAACAGATTAATAGTATCAACTACGTCGCAATTCGCAATGCACTGCATGATCCGGTTAACTATAATATCCCGACGGAAAGTCTGATGTTGGGCACGAGCGATACGAGTGCGGATTTGAAGATAGACGATCCATTGATTTTCGGCGTGGCGCTGGAGAAGGAGATCATTGTGGATATTGAAGAGTCCGACGATGGTAAATTTGTTGAGCGCCGTATGAAGATGTGGATCCATCCGACAGGCAAAGACCTGGGTCAGGCAACCGACTGTTGGGAGGCCATTGAAATTACCCTGGATTTTGAATGGGAAGTCATGGACGGCAGAACACGGGAATCCGGTCAGGTGAAACTGGTAAAAACCAATGTATCCGAATACTAAATGAGAAGCATGAATCAGTCGCAGGCCTCCCGGCGCAGCGGGATTACCGGATTCACCCTGGTTGAGGTGATGGTGGCGAGCGGCATTGCCGCCATGACGACTGTTGCCATGCTCGGTTTTTATATCACCAACTATAAAATCGGTTTCGTAAATCAGGAGAGAAACCGCATCAACGCCGACATGCGGGAGTTCACCAGTCAACTCATCCGCGACGGACGGAGCGCCAATTATTTTGTGCTCTACGATTCCATCGAAGTTGATGCCAGGAATAAAGCAGCCGACCGCCAACTTGACGGCGAATCCGGCGATCTGCTGGTATTTGTCAGCACCAGGGAAACAACGAGTATTACCGCACCGGTTTTGATTGAAGGGTATGTTGCTTATTACCGGGCCAAGGAGCAGGATAGCCCCGACGGTCTGGCACCGGTGCGCCGCTATGCCACCACCCTCAAGACCCCGGTGTCGGGCCCGATTGAAACGCTTCTGCCGGATCAATCCAGCCTGGCAATGGGAGATCTGGTGATTGAACTTTCCCGTGGATTGGCGGACGAGCGGCTGTTTTACAACTTTTGGGGCCGCAGTGTGATGGTGAACGGGCAAATCCATCATGGCAATGATGCCAAGCGCGTCACTGAAACCTATAATTTTACCATTTCACCGCGGGGTTGAATCCAATGAGTCACCATAGACAAGATCTGAAGCCAACGGCCCGGCGGCACCGGCGTGCCGGTTCAAGTTTGATTCTGGTGATGATCATGACTGCCGCGCTGAGCGTGGTGGCCGCCAGCCTGTTGAAACTTGGAGGCACGGAGCGGCAACTGAATAAGAGCAATATCTTGCATACCGAGGCGCAAAATGCCGCAGAAACGATGGTGAGTTATGGTTTTGCCGAGTTGAAGACGCGCTGGCGTCGCCAAACCTCGTTTCCCATCAATGCGCTGCGCACCCGTCCGCTGAGCATTCCGCCCACGGCCAAGGATTTTTTTGAGGCGGATGGCATTGTTTATGAGCAGCTTGAATTGATCGGAGGCGATGTTCCACCCGGCGAGTGGCGCTTTATTGATCCGAAAGATCCCAGTAACCTGAATGACCCGCAGAAGGGGAAATTGGTCTTTAGCCGGGCGGTGAATTTGTTCGGAAAAGCTGTGGCCAGTGACCCTGCCTTGGGCCAGCGTGAGGCCTACTGTATGCAGACCCTGCTGGTGCGGGATGCGCCACTGTTTCTGCATGCGGTATTTTACAATATGGACCTCGAGTTTCACCCCGGCCCTCAAATGGACATGCAGGGTCCGGTGCATTCCAACGGAGATATTTTCGTGCAGGCGGTCAAACGTTTGAACTTTCATTCAACGCTCAATGCCGCCGGTGATATCATCTACGGCTACAAGCCCAGTAGCGGTAATGTGACGCAAACTGGCACCGTCTATGTGAAGGACGCAGATGGCAAATGGGTCAGCTTTTACCAGGGCGGCAACAAGCGCAGCACTTCGAGCTATTTTGATAGTCGTATGAAGGAATGGCGGGAAAAATCCACCAACCGCTGGGGCGGCAACGTCGCTTCTTTGGAGCATGGGGTGCCCAAAATGAATCCGGTGGGGATCAATGATTACGTGGCGGATGATCCGCAAACTGCCGCTAATGAAAAATACAACCCGGCTTATGCCCTGATCGAACCACTCGTGCCAACGTCACATGCCAACTTTAAAGGCACGAATGTGCAGGAGCAGCAATTTGCCTATAAAGCCGGGTTGCTGTTTAAAGTCGATAAAGTGGCGGATGCAAAAGCTCCCGGTGGATACGACTACGAATTGAGTGCTTACAAGTATCAGCGTGAGCAACAAACTGACCCCAAGAGCACCCCTAAATTCAAAGATGGTTTACCCGTGATGCAGGACTTGAAACTCGACAAAGTGGAGCAGAAAACCGGAAAGCCCCTGCTGACAGTGAACCGTTATGCCGAAGATAAGGACGGCAATCCGGTCGGCGGGTTTTACGACCGGCGGCAGATGCAGGGGCTGGACGTGATCGAAATGGATGTTGGTTTACTGGCGGAGATGATCAATGAGGGGGAAGACCGGGGCGGCAACGAAGATCCCTGGAATGGTCAGTATAAATTAAATCCCGGCACCGCGGTGGATTGGAACGGGATTGTTTACGTCGAACTGCCTTTTGATGACAGCGAGTCAAGCCGGGTGGATAAAGTTATGCCGGCGGCAAGAAACGTCGCGCTGCGCCTGAACAACGGGAAGCAGGTGCCCAATCCGGATTTTGCCAAAAAGACCGGCTATGAGGAGGGCTTTACGCTGGCGACGAATGGGCAGCTCTACATTCAGGGACATTTTAATGCGGACGGCAAAAGTAATACCGGGAGTTCAACCAAAACCGACGATGGCAAGACTTTCGATAGTCTCGAGGCCTCTGCCGCAATTTACGCGGATGCGGTCACCATTCTGTCTGAAGATTTCGACGATACGAAAACAAAAAAAAGTCCGAATGAGCGCAAAGCCACTTATACCGAGGTATCGGCAGCCATTGTCACCGGCCTGCTGCCTTCTATTCCCGGCGGTCGAGCAATCAGTGGGGGTGCGCATAATCTGCCCCGTTTTTTGGAGAAATGGGGCGGCGTCGAGTTCCGTTACCGCGGCTCCCTGGTTGCGCTTTACGAAAGCGAGGCCGGTATCGAGCCGATGCATTCCGGACATTCCGCATGGTATAGCCCCCCCAATCGTAATTGGGGCTATAACCAACTGTTTGGTGCCGGGATCTATCCTCCGGGCACACCCAATATGCGGGACTTTCGTCGCACGGATTTTCGGGTGTTGACTGAGTCGGAATACATCGCAGCTTTATCCAAAATTGATGGCTACAGCTCCAGTGACCATGCGAACGGCCATGGTCCCAGTTATTGCAACGACACTAGCAGCGATGCCGATGCCGATGAAAACGAAGATGGGAATGGCAATGACAATGGCAACGGCAATGGCAACGGGAAAGGCAATAAATAATGCAGGCGGGCCGGGGCTCACGATATTTGTTTCTTTTGTTTTTTTTGCTGTGCAGCGCGAATGGAAGTCATGGTCAGCCGCTGGGTGTGCAGTTGCAGCTGGTTGACGAGGCGGTTGACGGCATGCCGAGCCGTTATATTGAACTGACCGGGCGCGACTTTCTGGGGAGACGATATCCTGCCGGACTGTGGACGCTTGCAGCAGAAGCTCCGCCGGATGCATCCGTTCGCTTCATACATCGTTTCCAAACAGAGCTGGTGATGGATTTTGCGGTCTTTGACAGTGCGGAGTTGCTGGAGGATTATAGTGAACTCAAGCTGCAGGAGTATGTATTCAGCCTGCAGACGGCTTTTGCCGGGCAAGGCTTACAGCTTGAGGCTGCCCGGGCGGCCAAGGCACCGGCGGGAAGCCTGCCCTTCATGGGCGGAACGTATTGGAGAATCGATTACAAACTGGTCGTGAACGGGACCGGTGAATTATTTCGATTGACGAGTGAATTTGTGAGTGTTGACGAACAGGGACGAAATTTCCGGCTCCGTTTCAGTGGCCCGGCAGCTCTATTCAGGCAATACGAAAAGACCTTCCCGGTTGAACTCGGGCGCTTTGCCCTGGATTGAGAGTCCCAATTGAACCGGGCAGTGATCGGAACCTGTCACGTGCGGCAATATCTCGGCTTGTTGCACGGCGGGTCGCAGCGCTTCGGAGACGCAGAAGTAGTCGATGCGCCACCCGATGTTGCGTTCGCGGGCCGCCGCACGATAAGACCACCAGGAGTAGGCCCCCGTCCGGTCGGGATGCAGCTGGCGGAAGGTGTCGACAAAGCCCGCCGCCAGGATATTGTCAAATCCTGCGCGCTCTTCGTCGGTGAAGCCGGCGTTCTTGCGGTTGGTATTTGGATTGGCCAGGTCAATCTCGGTATGCGCGACGTTTAAATCGCCGCAGAATACCACTGGTTTCTCTCGTTCGAGGGCGGTCACATAGCTCAGGAAATCGCGGTCCCACTCGCGGGTGCGGTAATCCAGGCGGCGCGGGCGCTTGTGTTCGTCGTGGTTCTGGGCGTTGGGGGTGTACACTGTGACCAGGAAGTAGTCCGGGAACTCTACGGTGATGACCCGGCCCTCACAGTCGTGTTGCTCCATACCGATGCCGTAGTGTACTGCCAGCGGCTCGATTTGACTCAATATCGCCGTGCCGGAGTAGCCTTTTTTTTGAGCGCAATTCCAGTAGCAGTAGGGATGGCTGGCAAATTGAAAGCCAGCTGTCAGATCGTGGGAGATCTTGGTCTCCTGCAAACAGACGACTTCGGCCGGACAAGCTTCGAGAAAATTCTCAAAGCCTTTTTTCATGACAGCACGCAGGCCGTTGACGTTCCATGATATCAGCTGACTCGGACTCATAGGCCGGAACTTCAGTGAGCACGGCTCGAAGCGCAAACCAATTCAGCGGCAATCGTGCGTGGAGCTCCAGAGTCGCGCTTTGAAAAATACTAGAATAACTGCTTAAACAGGTCCGCGTAATTTTTTGTTTCAAAAACGGCTTGGTGGCTGTCAGAGGGCGTCAAATCACCATTTGGTTTCAGTTGGTAGCTACGCAGGGAATACCCGCCGAAACCGAGATCCAGATCCTCCAGGGCTTCATCAAAATGGAAGGGGCCCGGTGAACCGTTAAAGCGAACCTCGAGCGCAACAACTGATCCCGAGGTGTGGCCGGCATTACCGCCCCCATTTGTCAGGTATTCTGCATTTGGAGCGTAAACCACCCCAGTCAGAGCACCATTGCCGCTCAGGGTGAGGGTATCTTGCTTTTAGCGGCAAGTTCACTCATCGCCACAGACAGGCTCAGGCAGGCTGCTGCCAGGCAGCTCATGTGGATCATTCGAAGAAGTCGTTGCATACAAGAGGTCATTGCGGGTCTGCTTTCGTCGCTTACGGCGCCGTATTATTCCAGCCGGTGGTATCCGGTATGGTGACAGCCGGAAATTCCATATCAAATTCCCAGATGACTTCACCCGTGACGGTCGCGCCACCACGCGGGTCACTGCCATCGTCAATTGCTCCGGTAGCCAGTTTGCCATCAATGTACGCATTACCCAGATTGAGCGTGCTGCCATAGTCGTCCGAAACGGACCCCACCGTGACGTTTGAACCCGAGTTTATGCCATAGGTGTGGGCGGCAAGCTGGGTGAAATTTCAACGTAAATATATTGTAAATATTTGACTATTAAGAAGTTTAAGATTGTGCCCCGCGCTATTGTGCATTAATTATATCGTATGAAAGTTGCAAATAAGAAGCCTAATGGATACTCACTGGTTGAGGTGATCGTCGCGGCTGGCATCTTTGCACTGGTGATTGCAGGTGGTATTGGCGGCGTCCGGATGGGGCTGCACATTGTGGATAATTCCCGCCACTATACGCGTATCTCGCAAATTTTACAGAGTGAACTGGAGAGTCTGCGAGCGCTTTCCTGGGATGAGCTGCAAGCGCTGCCGCTGAAGTCAGAAATTGCGATTGATCCCAAATTCAGCACCGCCGCCTATGATGCGTATACTCTGCAGCGCAGTATCGTGGTCGAGTCGGTCAGCCTGCGCCGGATTGAAGTGTTGGTGCAGTATCACACCCGCAGCGGTCAAGCGGCGGCGTTGAAATACATCACCTTTTTTTCCGAGGGCGGAGTAAATGATTATTATTACCGGGTTATTTAAGCAGATGCACACTGATGCAAAGTTGAGGCAGGTATCGGGTTCGTCCGGCTTTACGCTGGTTGAGTTAATCATGGCGACGGCAATCTCCGGCATCATTCTGGCCTCGATGGTGGGCACTTTTCTGACGTTTGCGCTTGGTGCCCGGGGTGTCGGTGCCTATACCCAGATGAGTAAGAGCAGCCGGATGGCGCTGGAATATTTCGCGCGGGACATGCGGTCAGCAGAGGATGTCAGGCTGGTGACCGAATCTTCGCTGACAATTGTCGCGCCGTCCTCGGGCTTTTACACCGGATCGGAAGTCACCTATGATTATGATTCGGATGCCAAGGTGCTTTTCCGCATTGAAAGAGATGCCGCTGCCAATGAGATCAGCAATCAGATCCTGTTGGAAGGTGTAGAGGCTTTTACCTTCTCCTATTTCGATCCATTGGGTAAGAGTCTGAGTGCGTCTTCTCCCTCCATTCTCTTATCTGTCAAAAGCGTTCAGGTGGATGCGGAATTATTGCGCGAAATATCCCGCTCGGATGCCACGGATTATATTATCTCAGCGCGCTTTATGATGCGCAACCGCCCCGTTACCCAATAATCGGCAGTGCCAAAATATGAAAACGATTAGCAAGCATGCCGGATCAGCAGCGGGTCCTCACCGGTGTCAGGGTTCTGCGCTGCTGACGGCAGTCATCTTTTCCTTTCTGGTCATGGCCTTGATGGGCAGTTATCTTTACTTGTCATCGGGCGAGTATCGGCTGGCGTCCCGGGCGTTTTTATCCAATGCCAGCTTTAATTTGGCTGAGGGTGGAATTGATTTGGCCATCAATGCGATCCGCCGCAAGGATAGTTCGGCATGGAGCCAGGGCACGGATGATTTGGGTAATAATTTCTGGTCGCGGAGCTATGCCAACTACGATTTGGGGGGCATCACTAAGGGGCTCATTAAAGTTGTCATCTTGAACCCAAGTTCACCCACGCCGGAAATTTATGCGGAGGGTGTTGCCATCGGGCATGTTACCGGTCAGGTAAAAAAGCAACTTTATGCCAATATGACTGCCGGTTTTACGCCCTTTAAAAACGGATTTAACAGCAAGGCAGCAATCGTGCTAAAAGGCAGCAATGTCATGTTTGACAGTTATGATTCACGCAACGGCCCCTACGGACCCGGCAACAAAAATGCCAATATCACTGTTTCCACCATTTCCATTGAGGTGGATGCGCTCGACATCGGAAATGCGGCTGTTTACGGCTAC
>Ga0100402_1003163_pt1 | contig 18088 bp, 9 predicted proteins | sample CryGeyme20150102_FD_80419 | JGI IMG/M metagenome (GOLD analysis project Ga0100402, IMG submission 80419) | Groundwater microbial communities from Crystal Geyser aquifers in Utah, USA - Crystal Geyser metaG 2015-0102 | ecosystem: Environmental > Aquatic > Deep subsurface > Groundwater | place...
AGAAAGTTTCCATACTACATAGTACGATTTAAACTCATCATACTCATACTCTTTTTCTGTATCTATAGAAAGTTTCCATACTACATAGTACGATTTAAACTGGATGTCTGGAGAAAAAACTGTGGGGGAATACGAAGTTTCCATACTACATAGTACGATTTAAACGAAGTTATTTTAAAAGAAGGGTGCTTTTATATTATCGTTTCCATACTACATAGTACGATTTAAACTTATGAACGATATCTTGCGGCACAAAACGCTGTTAAAGGTTTCCATACTACATAGTACGATTTAAACGTTCAACACTGCTCGGAAATCATCTCCCATATACTCCGTTTCCATACTACATAGTACGATTTAAACTCATACATATATTTTTTAGGATTTGTCCATACTTCATAGTTTCCATACTACATAGTACGATTTAAACACAGGGACAAATTAACGCTATAATGAAGACATCACATCTGTTTCCATACTACATAGTACGATTTAAACAGTTAGGATTTATAATCGAGCATTATCAGCAGAAGAAAGTTTCCATACTACATAGTACGATTTAAACTTGGCAATGTAAAGATGGAGGGATGCAAGTACATCTGGTTTCCATACTACATAGTACGATTTAAACTTCATGTCTGATTTTGTATATATGCTTTCGTCGTTAGTTTCCATACTACATAGTACGATTTAAACGAGTATACAGAGATGGAAAACGAGATGTATTTTTATTGTTTCCATACTACATAGTACGATTTAAACACGCTCCCGTCGGGCAGCGGTATAGAGGAAAAAGAAAGTTTCCATACTACATAGTACGATTTAAACGCTGTTGCCTTCGGAAGTTGTGTTTTTCCCATCAAATCAGTTTCCATACTACATAGTACGATTTAAACTTTGTACAGCACCTCTGCTTTTATGCATTCGCTTGCGGTTTCCATACTACATAGTACGATTTAAACGGGTATATATTGTTTTTTGATTTCATCTTCGAATTCGTTTCCATACTACATAGTACGATTTAAACCCCAGTCTCACCACTATTGGAAGTATTCGGCCGGCATAGTTTCCATACTACATAGTACGATTTAAACGGAAACAACAGAATTATGTTCTATTCCGTATAAGGAGTTTCCATACTACATAGTACGATTTAAACAACTCCGAACTTCCCGAAAACACACTTTCTCCCACAGGTTTCCATACTACATAGTACGATTTAAACTTATTGACCAGAGCTATCTTCCGAAAAAAATGATAGGTTTCCATACTACATAGTACGATTTAAACAAATCGAATTACGAACAAAAAAAGTAGGAGATATTTGTTTCCATACTACATAGTACGATTTAAACAGGCATGCGGAAGTCGGTGTCGCACGACAAATTTATTAGTTTCCATACTACATAGTACGATTTAAACATTATGCGTCAATATCAGTTGTAGAGAAACAAGAGTTTCCATACTACATAGTACGATTTAAACTCCATTGTTGTTTTGTTTATTTATATTTGTTATTTTTTGTTTCCATACTACATAGTACGATTTAAACATTTTGTGTAATAAAATTTATCCAAAATTTTATTTTGTTTCCATACTACATAGTACGATTTAAACTTTCCTCGAGATTTCCGTGTTCTTCAATGCGCTTGGTTTCCATACTACATAGTACGATTTAAACGGTGTATATGATGTCAATTTACGCAATATTACCATTTTAGTTTCCATACTACATAGTACGATTTAAACTTATGTGGAAGTTGAACTAAAATAATAAACAGGATGGTTTCCATACTACATAGTACGATTTAAACACATAGTACGATTTAAACCCAGATTTGTTATATACATGTTTCCATACTACATAGTACGATTTAAACCAAAAAGAATGGGACAAAACGAGACGGGAAATTAACAAGTTTCCATACTACATAGTACGATTTAAACCCAACAGACACGAAATACCTTCAAATTTGGTTGGATGAGTTTCCATACTACATAGTACGATTTAAACCATCTGGGGGGCAAGATATTATGCACATCACACTTACCCGTTTCCATACTACATAGTACGATTTAAACGAAGTTTTGTGGAGTTATTCAATGGTTGAATAGAACAGTTTCCATACTACATAGTACGATTTAAACTTGTTTTTTACACTTCAACGCTTTTCTCGTTGAGAAGTTTCCATACTACATAGTACGATTTAAACACGAAAGAATATAACGCACGAGGTGAAAGAACATAGTTTCCATACTACATAGTACGATTTAAACATACACGAATGTCGGAGAAAGTCAAAAAACAGAAGCAGTTTCCATACTACATAGTACGATTTAAACAATATTTTTAGTTTTTTTTATATTACTTTTTTTTTTGTTTCCATACTACATAGTACGATTTAAACCAGCTCAGTAGATTTGACGCAGCATATGTATATACAAGTTTCCATACTACATAGTACGATTTAAACCCTCACGCACGGAAAAAAAGAAGAAGAAGTAGAAGAAGAAGTTTCCATACTACATAGTACGATTTAAACAAAACCGTAGAAATCGGTACAAAAAAATACACATATGTTTCCATACTACATAGTACGATTTAAACTCTACTTCTTCTGCCTCTCCTCTATTTTCCTGCGTGGGTTTCCATACTACATAGTACGATTTAAACTTTCCGAATTCATATGTAGATGATTGTTTATCTCCGTTTCCATACTACATAGTACGATTTAAACTTTATTATCTCCTTATTATCTATTTCTTTTGATTGGTTTCCATACTACATAGTACGATTTAAACTAAATGCGAAAACCGACATACTTACAGGTTTCAAAAGGTTTCCATACTACATAGTACGATTTAAACTCTGATATTTTCGTACTTTTCGAGTGATTTTGAACTAGTTTCCATACTACATAGTACGATTTAAACCTTCCTGAAGACTTTGTTTCGGGTTTGCAGCTATTTGTGGTTTCCATACTACATAGTACGATTTAAACATAAATAAAATGTTAGACTTTTTTAAAAAGAATACAGGTTTCCATACTACATAGTACGATTTAAACCAGCTATTTCAGATATGATTTTTTGAATGTCTATATCGTTTCCATACTACATAGTACGATTTAAACCACGCACCAAGGTGGAAGCGATGACGGACGCACGTGGTTTCCATACTACATAGTACGATTTAAACGGGGAATAAAACAAAAACATATAATAATATATATAAGTTTCCATACTACATAGTACGATTTAAACCCGAAATATCTTCTTGGGCAGATGTTCGCCGAGATATAGTTTCCATACTACATAGTACGATTTAAACCGTGGTCATCGGCACATTCACAGATACGAGCTATAGTTTCCATACTACATAGTACGATTTAAACTTCGAGGTTTTTGGTGTTTTGAATACGCATACATAAAGTTTCCATACTACATAGTACGATTTAAACCTTTTTTTTTGAAAAAAAAAGTAACCAAAAATAAAACGTTTCCATACTACATAGTACGATTTAAACTGAGAGAATATGGAACATAGTCATCTTGACAATATCCGTTTCCATACTACATAGTACGATTTAAACTATATGAGGTCAAAAGAATGGAGGACCAGCTATATGAGTTTCCATACTACATAGTACGATTTAAACATATTTTTTCTATTATTTTTGGGTTTTTAGCTACAATGTTTCCATACTACATAGTACGATTTAAACAGGCCGAGGAGAAGCGTTTAGAATTTGCAGGCAAATTCGTTTCCATACTACATAGTACGATTTAAACGTCGCAGCGCCTCTCAAAATTGATTTCTGAAAAAACCAGTTTCCATACTACATAGTACGATTTAAACGAATATACCCAAATGGAAAATGAGATGGTATTCTATCTGTTTCCATACTACATAGTACGATTTAAACGTAGAAGAAGAAGAAGATGTAGAAGAAGAAGTTTCCATACTACATAGTACGATTTAAACCAGCAAACCCGAAACAAAGCCCGCAAGAAATTGTTGGTTTCCATACTACATAGTACGATTTAAACAACACAACTTCCGAAGGCAACAGCGGAACAGCAGCGAAGTTTCCATACTACATAGTACGATTTAAACATATTCAAAAAATCATTTCAGAAATAGCTGCAAATCCGTTTCCATACTACATAGTACGATTTAAACCTAAATGATATTCTAGATAAATATGAAAAAAATGAAAAGTTTCCATACTACATAGTACGATTTAAACTCATTCCAATTCACATGTCCATTCACGACATGCAGAAGTTTCCATACTACATAGTACGATTTAAACGAGAAATGAATGCAACGAAAAACGCTCGTAAAGTGGAGTTTCCATACTACATAGTACGATTTAAACCTATTGGTGTAGTTCCGCCATAACGAAGCCCAGCACGTTTCCATACTACATAGTACGATTTAAACCAGCAACAGGAAAAAAAATAATTGACGTTGAGGATATGTTTCCATACTACATAGTACGATTTAAACGCAATCACAGGGCTCATTGTATATGCGATAATTCAAGTTTCCATACTACATAGTACGATTTAAACAGAAAAAGATATATATTAGGAGATGATGGGTATGAGTTTCCATACTACATAGTACGATTTAAACGTGCGTGAAAGGACGCCCCCGACAATGGCCACACCTAGTTTCCATACTACATAGTACGATTTAAACAAAACCAAAGTATAGGGTGGCTATTCCTGGAACACCCCGTTTCCATACTGCATAGTACGATTTAAACAAAAAATTCTCCATGAGCATATCAGTGAACTGGAAGGTTTCCATACTACATAGTACGATTTAAACGGGGGGTTTTCATTTCGTCCGGTAGAAAATGTGCTTGTTTCCATACTACATAGTACGATTTAAACGTGTTAAAAACTATCTTGACGTCGTCAGCCTTATTGGTTTTCATACTACATAGTACGATTTAAACTAAAATGCCAAAATTCACAATAAAGGTACTCGTAACGAACAGTTTCCATACTACATAGTACGATTTAAACAGATATCCTGTTTTAATTAAAGCTTGCGAAGAAATGTAGTTTCTATACTACATAGTACGATTTAAACACACTTTCCCCAATAAAATATTTGTTTTCGTTGACGTTTCCATACTACATAGTACGATTTAAACATTTTTCTTCCTGTCAGTTTTTGCAATAATTTTTATGTTTCCATACTACATAGTACGATTTAAACCGTGGTCATTGGCACATTCACGGACACATCATATATGTTTCCATACTACATAGTACGATTTAAACTCTCACAATCATATTTATAAAATATTTCAAAATTGAAGTTTCCATACTACATAGTACGATTTAAACCGGTGGAAAATGTGTTCCAAATGGTGGTGTCATCTGGTTTCCATACTACATAGTACGATTTAAACACTCTTGCATATTTTTTTTCCTATCCGTTCTCACAAGTTTCCATACTACATAGTACGATTTAAACAAGAGCACGAAAAAAATGAGCAAACACGAAATTTGAGTTTCCATACTACATAGTACGATTTAAACAGCACTGTAGTGTCGTTGATAGGGCTGAAAATGTTCATGTTTCCATACTACATAGTACGATTTAAACCCCCAATTTACCTCGCAAACATAGTAGTAGTAGTAGGTTTCCATACTACATAGTACGATTTAAACGGCATATGATGATACTCAGGCATACTATCATCACCGTTTCCATACTACATAGTACGATTTAAACACTCTTGTGTATTTTTTTTTCTATCAGTTTTCGCTAGTTTCCATACTACATAGTACGATTTAAACCAGGGGGGTTTTCGTTCCATCCGGTGGAAAATATGTTCGTTTCCATACTACATAGTACGATTTAAACGCAATAAACATTCGTGCCACACTTGCGTCAAGATTTTGTTTCCATACTACATAGTACGATTTAAACCGTCTCTCACTTTTTTCTTTTCGTTTCTTTCTGATGAGGTTTCCATACTACATAGTACGATTTAAACTACATCGAAAAATATCGGCAGCTTAAAACGAAATTGTTTCCATACTACATAGTACGATTTAAACAGCCAGGCAGAACAGGCGAAAAGAGACGGAAGAAGCGTTTCCATACTACATAGTACGATTTAAACTCAAAACTGATATCTGAAAAAATCATACACGTCGGTAGTTTCCATACTACATAGTACGATTTAAACGACAACTGTGAACCCGGCAAAGAAGACGGGGGCGAAAGTTTCCATACTACATAGTACGATTTAAACAAAAAATGGATGGTGTGGGTATGATCATGCAACCCAGTTTCCATACTACATAGTACGATTTAAACCATACTGTCCGAAACCACAACCAAAAATTCGGGGGTGTTTCCATACTACATAGTACGATTTAAACCTGGGCTCGGAGTTTTCAAACTATTCTCGAAAATACGTTTCCATACTACATAGTACGATTTAAACCGAGATAAAGAGATGGAGAAAAAAAACGGAATAAAGTTTCCATACTACATAGTACGATTTAAATCTATATTTCTTCCGGGTTTAAACACTACTTTGATATCGTTTCCATACTACATAGTACGATTTAAACCCCATAACCGCAGGGATGACCGCAATGCTGTCAAAAAGTTTCCATACTACATAGTACGATTTAAACAGCGATATCATTGAATCGGATCCAGAAATCGCTGATGGTTTCCATACTACATAGTACGATTTAAACCTGTTCGCTCTTTATTATATCGTTCTATATCGTTATAGTTTCCATACTACATAGTACGATTTAAACTACACAGTCATTGATCCGCCAGCTGTTGAAGAAAAAGTTTCCATACTACATAGTACGATTTAAACTACCCGTTCCTATTGTCTTTGCGCCTTCCCAGAGAGGTTTCCATACTACATAGTACGATTTAAACTTATCCAGTATCTTTTACGAGCGAATAAATAATAGAAGTTTCCATACTACATAGTACGATTTAAACAATAATTTAATAACTTAATATTTAATATATCATGTAGTTTCCATACTACATAGTACGATTTAAACAAGCCGAGAAGAACTCAGTTGGGGCAACTGATATTTTGTTTCCATACTACATAGTACGATTTAAACCCTTTACTCTTAGGGTATTTCCTCAAGAACAAACCGCGTTTCCATACTACATAGTACGATTTAAACATCACCTCACAATTCGCCCCTATTTTTTTTTATGACGTTTCCATACTACATAGTACGATTTAAACAGGATTTTTTTTAGTGTAAGAGCACTGGCAGACCAAGAGTTTCCATACTACATAGTACGATTTAAACCCGCAAATCCAAAACAAAGTCTCCAAGAAGTTATCGGTTTCCATACTACATAGTACGATTTAAACCTGCCTTCAAAAATCGTTGCAAATGAAAGGGTTGGTAGTTTCCATACTACATAGTACGATTTAAACAAGAAGCACGCAATTTGATCATTCAAGATATTTATACGGTTTCCATACTACATAGTACGATTTAAACTTTCGAATGATTTTGAACTGCCAACATTTTAATGCATAGTTTCCATACTACATAGTACGATTTAAACTTTTCATCCGCTGAATTTGTTTTTCGATTTAAAAAGTTGTTTCCATACTACATAGTACGATTTAAACCGCTGTCAGGTACAAGTATTTCCCCCAAATCATTTTCAGTTTCCATACTACATAGTACGATTTAAACGTCATTGAATTTGAAATACTATATCCTTGTCCGTGTTTCCATACTACATAGTACGATTTAAACTTCAGTGATAAGTAATCTTTTGGATGAATATGAAAAGTTTCCATACTACATAGTACGATTTAAACGTTAAAGTTATAATCTTATGTTGATATATTGTTAAGGTTTCCATACTACATAGTACGATTTAAACTTAGCAGCATAAACAAAAAAATATATGGCCCTGAATTTGTTTCCATACTACATAGTACGATTTAAACAAAGGGGATGGATTATATCATTAAATCCGCAGTATAGTTTCCATACTACATAGTACGATTTAAACCCTTCCACATTTTTTTCCTTAAATTTTATCCTTACGGTTTCCATACTACATAGTACGATTTAAACTTTTGTTGCTGTAAAGCCGATTTACAGTATTTCTATAGTTTCCATACTACATAGTACGATTTAAACATATTACCAGAAATATCAGAAATTACATGTTCAGTGTTTCCATACTACATAGTACGATTTAAACTTGGGAGGATACGACCTTTACGGTGCATATTTCTTTGTTTCCATACTACATAGTACGATTTAAACTGTCAATTTTCCAAAGAGGTATATAATATAATATAATAGTTTCCATACTACATAGTACGATTTAAACCACGGGGTTATGTGTCATTTTTTCCCAAAAGATATAGTTTCCATACTACATAGTACGATTTAAACAAATATATAGCGAAATATTTCCAAGCATACGGTAATAAGTTTCCATACTACATAGTACGATTTAAACGAGACAGAAGAATTATGTTCTATTCCGTATATGAAGTTTCCATACTACATAGTACGATTTAAACTCCTTCCTTCAATTCAAATACATAGCAAAAAAAATAGTTTCCATACTACATAGTACGATTTAAACTCATTATGCGAAAGAATTATTTGCGCCGGATGAAAGATTGTTTCCATACTACATAGTACGATTTAAACACTCAGAAAACAGAAACAAAAAAAAGGTGCGTCTATGTTTCCATACTACATAGTACGATTTAAACTTGCGGTACATATTTCGTTTGGCGATCCGCAGTTCGGTTTCCATACTACATAGTACGATTTAAACGGGTATACCCTCTATTATATATGTTTTATATTTTTCTTGTTTCCATACTACATAGTACGATTTAAACCCTTCTTATATTCCTGTTTGAACTTTTCAAAGTTTAGTTTCCATACTACATAGTACGATTTAAACTGTGTTACTCGTCAGCAGAATATTATACCGCTTCTTGTTTCCATACTACATAGTACGATTTAAACCCCATCTATGCGGTCATTCAAAAAATATGAAAAATGAAGTTTCCATACTACATAGTACGATTTAAACCTCGTAACTTTACCAAAATTTAGATGTATTTGAAAAAGTTTCCATACTACATAGTACGATTTAAACAAACTCAAAATGACTTGGCAACAGTGTGATGGATACAGTTTCCATACTACATAGTACGATTTAAACTTTCAGGCAATGATAGGAATAGTAGCAATCATACTTTAGTTTCCATACTACATAGTACGATTTAAACATTAAAATAACCTAACAAATCTACGATAATATCATCAGTTTCCATACTACATAGTACGATTTAAACACGCAATATTACTGTTTTAAAGTATAGTAATAATAGGTTTCCATACTACATAGTACGATTTAAACTAATTTTTTTAGAGAGATAAGCATTTGAGGGAGATAAGTTTCCATACTACATAGTACGATTTAAACAAAATTTGCAAAAAAAACATACTTTTTGGGGTTTTTGTTTCCATACTACATAGTACGATTTAAACATTTTAAACGGGATGTTAAATGCATATCGGTTTACAGTTTCCATACTACATAGTACGATTTAAACTACTTATTCCAAAACAACGGTTATCTTCCTCCTCTATGTTTCCATACTACATAGTACGATTTAAACCGAACTACTCCCGTTGGTGGTTGTGTATCAGAAGCAATGTTTCCATACTACATAGTACGATTTAAACTACGTGTGCGGTTACCTTAGCGCCGCTGTTGTTAGTTAGTTTCCATACTACATAGTACGATTTAAACAATGCACACACCTTCAACCAACATCAATTTGTCTTAGTTTCCATACTACATAGTACGATTTAAACCAATGTTACTATCAAAGAATACCAAATCACCTCTACGTTTCCATACTACATAGTACGATTTAAACAAAAAAAATTCTCTTGAAAGATATACGCATTCATCACGTTTCCATACTACATAGTACGATTTAAACCATTTCGAATACTTCGTCTCATAATCCTATTTATATTTAGTTTCCATACTACATAGTACGATTTAAACGAAATCAACTATGATGTTTTTTTTCATAATGTGTTTCCATACTACATAGTACGATTTAAACGAAAAATGCACATATAGAGTTTGTTTTTGTAGGGTGTTTCCATACTACATAGTACGATTTAAACTTTGTTATTTTTTTAAAATTTAAAAAAACAAAATCGGGTTTCCATACTACATAGTACGATTTAAACCTTGCCATTTTGTTTTATTTATTTTTATTTTTTGTATGTTTCCATACTACATAGTACGATTTAAACCGCTCTGATAATATTTTTTCATTCCACAACGACAACGCGTTTCCATACTACATAGTACGATTTAAACATTCTGCGATTTTCCTTTTCGTGGAGGGGTTGCCACGTTTCCATACTACATAGTACGATTTAAACGAAGCATTCTCTCACAGTCTCACACCTTCGGCCTGTGTTTCCATACTACATAGTACGATTTAAACCACACACTATTGAGTTTGACGCTGATGCGGTTGAAGGAGTTTCCATACTACATAGTACGATTTAAACTATATTTATTAGAGTAGGCACGGCACTTTTCAGGTTTAGTTTCCATACTACATAGTACGATTTAAACGTGGATTTAGTGTTTGTAATGACTGAAATTTTGGTAGTTTCCATACTACATAGTACGATTTAAACCCTCATGGAGACGATTTTAGTCGGTAGCTTCAGAAAACGTTTCCATACTACATAGTACGATTTAAACCTCCGCCATATTTCAACGGGCAGACTTTGCCAGAGTGTGTTTCCATACTACATAGTACGATTTAAACTGAATGAATTACGCGCCATGTTTCCGCAGTCTGATTTAGTTTCCATACTACATAGTACGATTTAAACGAGATGGAAAAAATATTACCCCGCGGGGCTAAAAATTGTTTCCATACTACATAGTACGATTTAAACCAAACATCGGAGAAAACGAAGAAAGTGCGGGATATTGTTTCCATACTACATAGTACGATTTAAACCAAGGAAGGCACTTCAATTAGACTGAAATTAGGTGCAGTTTCCATACTACATAGTACGATTTAAACCAAAATTCTCGGATAGATGAGGCTTTTCAAATAGCAGTTTCCATACTACATAGTACGATTTAAACGCAGTAGGAATAGGCACAGCACTTGCACGCTTCATTGCGTTTCCATACTACATAGTACGATTTAAACGAGGTGATATTATGCCTTGAAGAAGCACCAGAATATCGTTTCCATACTACATAGTACGATTTAAACACTTCATAAGTTGAAACATATTCTATCTTTTTTTTGTTTCCATACTACATAGTACGATTTAAACTTTCAAGTATACAAAAAAGGATAACACAGCCTAATGGTTTCCATACTACATAGTACGATTTAAACAAGCGAGCGTGGGCGCAGTTCCCACGCAGGAAAAAAAAGTTTCCATACTACATAGTACGATTTAAACTCGAAAAGAAGATTCTATAGATTTCTTGACACAGAAACGTTTCCATACTACATAGTACGATTTAAACTGAAATTTGTCTTTAAGAAGCCTGTATTTTTCAATGGTTTCCATACTACATAGTACGATTTAAACTTTTCACGATAGGACAACATGCTATATTTCAGTATTTCGTTTCCATACTACATAGTACGATTTAAACGATGCACTCATATTTGACCAGCCTATCAGATTTGCGTTTCCATACTACATAGTACGATTTAAACATATGCTTCCTTCTCATCACCCTCGTTGTTACCCGGGTTTCCATACTACATAGTACGATTTAAACAAAAGATGTAAATGATATTTACAGCATAGTTTTGAGGTTTCCATACTACATAGTACGATTTAAACTTCGCAAAAGACTTATTTGCCTGTGCAATATTTTCTGGTTTCCATACTACATAGTACGATTTAAACCCACTGTTACGCTCAAAGATGCGGTTGAAAAAAAAAGTTTCCATACTACATAGTACGATTTAAACCTCGTTCTCCTTCCATATATACTTCTCCCCTTCATACAGTTTCCATACTACATAGTACGATTTAAACTTTAAAGATTGGACCGCAGCTATGAAGTATGTTGAACGTTTCCATACTACATAGTACGATTTAAACTTCCCTTGCTTTACTCTGCGGATGATGTAGTAGGCTCGTTTCCATACTACATAGTACGATTTAAACGGTATAAATATACCTTAAGTCTGATTTTGGAGTAATTGTTTCCATACTACATAGTACGATTTAAACAAACACGTCTTTCGCAAAACACAGTCCCGCTACAAAAGTTTCCATACTACATAGTACGATTTAAACAAGTGATGTAGCAGGAGAGGATCTGAAACTTCCGTGTTTCCATACTACATAGTACGATTTAAACATTATGATACATTATATTATTAATTATTTTTTCCAGTTTCCATACTACATAGTACGATTTAAACAATATTCTCGGGTTTGGGACGATGATGTGAAACCAATTCGTTTCCATACTACATAGTACGATTTAAACTGTGTTTTATGTATAATATTAATTAAATATTTTAAACGTTTCCATACTACATAGTACGATTTAAACACGCCTCTTTCCACAGCTCCGCTTTATGACCCTCGAGTTTCCATACTACATAGTACGATTTAAACAATAAATGACATAGGACAAAAGGCATATACTCTAAAGTTTCCATACTACATAGTACGATTTAAACAATCAGGCTGAAACTCGGTGCATAAGAAATATGGTTGTTTCCATACTACATAGTACGATTTAAACCGAATGACCGCAAAACAGAACACTTGATTATCCATGGTTTCCATACTACATAGTACGATTTAAACTGAGGTGTGTGAAGACGATGGAAATAGATGTTCAGAGTTTCCATACTACATAGTACGATTTAAACGGATGATATTTTCAAAAATGTATTTTATCCTGACAAGTTTCCATACTACATAGTACGATTTAAACCTCCTCGAACCTCCTCTGAAAACTCCTCCACCTATCGTCAGTTTCCATACTACATAGTACGATTTAAACAGCCGCGTAAACTTCATCAGGTTTTTTTTAGTATTTGGTTTCCATACTACATAGTACGATTTAAACAGAAGCGCGGAGGGTAGCAGCATGGAAAATGGTGCAGTTTCCATACTACATAGTACGATTTAAACGAAATCGCAGATGTAACTATCGGACAGTTACTCACGTAGTTTCCATACTACATAGTACGATTTAAACGCTCAACCGTTTCGACGCCGCATATGTATTTTCAGCGTTTCCATACTACATAGTACGATTTAAACAATCCAAGCGATATCCGATGCAATTCAATCACATGAAGGTTTCCATACTACATAGTACGATTTAAACAATTTTTGAGAGCTCGTACAGCATGTCTATGATTTCAGTTTCCATACTACATAGTACGATTTAAACAGCGTTCGCTATGAAACGCGGATCTTTCCTGATTTCTGTTTCCATACTACATAGTACGATTTAAACAAGTTGATAGGAGTTGTGTTCTACATTGGCTTTCTGGTTTCCATACTACATAGTACGATTTAAACTTGCGAAAGACTTGTTTGCTTGTGCGATTTTTTGTTTCCATACTACATAGTACGATTTAAACAGAAAGTGTAGAATATTCAAATGTCGGAGAAAATGAAGTTTCCATACTACATAGTACGATTTAAACTGTTCTATTCCGAATAAGGATAACTACTCACTTCTCGGTTTCCATACTACATAGTACGATTTAAACCACACATATTATTTTTGTTTTTTTGGTTACTTTTTTTTGTTTCCATACTACATAGTACGATTTAAACTATATGGAGGGAGTTGCTATGTTCTCCCTCTTTAAATGTTTCCATACTACATAGTACGATTTAAACCTCAAAAATATGTTTTTTTCCAACACAAACATGGTGCGTTTCCATACTACATAGTACGATTTAAACATAATCCGGGAGAAATTTATATGTCAACAATAATGAGTTTCCATACTACATAGTACGATTTAAACTTTGTGTTGCCGCAATTTTATTTTTTCCAGAGCCCACGGTTTCCATACTACATAGTACGATTTAAACAAAAACGGAGCACATCATCATCAACGATATCAATTCGTTTCCATACTACATAGTACGATTTAAACTAAGGAGAAAGACACTGAAAAAAGGCGAAAAGAATGGTTTCCATACTACATAGTACGATTTAAACTGAAGAACCAGCCGAATATTCAAACATCGGAGAAATTGTTTCCATACTACATAGTACGATTTAAACAAATAATTTCAGTGTTAAGCACCAAATGGAAAAAAAGTTTCCATACTACATAGTACGATTTAAACAGCACTTGCACGCTTCGTCGCAGAAAACCCAAAAAGTTTCCATACTACATAGTACGATTTAAACAAATATGCCTCGTTGAAACTGGTCAATGCGGTTGAAAGTTTCCATACTACATAGTACGATTTAAACTTGTGCTTCGCAAAAGACTTGTTTGCTTGTCTAAGTTTCCATACTACATAGTACGATTTAAACAGCCAATACATCCATTTCAAATATATTTCAAAAAATCGTTTCCATACTACATAGTACGATTTAAACCATCAATTTTTTCTTTTTCAGTAGTATTGTAGGATTGTTTCCATACTACATAGTACGATTTAAACTATATATATTTTTTTTTATTTTTTTATTTATTCTTCGGTTTCCATACTACATAGTACGATTTAAACTGTCTGTGGTGAGAAAAAATATGAGATACATCCTATTGTTTCCATACTACATAGTACGATTTAAACTGTTTTTTCCGCAAAACAGAAGCTCAAAGGGCTTCAAAGTTTCCATACTACATAGTACGATTTAAACCATACATACCTATTGCTGTCAATACTGGATTTTTTGGTTTCCATACTACATAGTACGATTTAAACCATATTTTCCGCCCATCTTTTTCCTATGTCTCTTCGTTTCCATACTACATAGTACGATTTAAACTGAAAAAATATTCACATTTCTGTTCCGAGAGATATATTGTTTCCATACTACATAGTACGATTTAAACCCCTGAAAAGGATGAGGAAAAACCGCACGAAAAAAAAGTTTCCATACTACATAGTACGATTTAAACAAGGTGCTTGGTTTTTCTCCGACATCATTTACGGTGGTTTCCATACTACATAGTACGATTTAAACAATAAAAATAACATGAAAGAACCAATATATTCAGAATAGTTTCCATACTACATAGTACGATTTAAACAAATAATTTCAGTGTTAAGCACAAAGTGGAAAAAAAGTTTCCATACTACATAGTACGATTTAAACTTTTGAAGCAGATAAATGACATCGGGCATTTAAACTAGTTTCCATACTACATAGTACGATTTAAACCAAAAAGTTTTTCTTTTTCCTCTTGGGAAATCCAGAAGTTTCCATACTACATAGTACGATTTAAACCGTTTTCTTCTTCTATTTTCTTACATTCCATTTGAGTTTCCATACTACATAGTACGATTTAAACTTATCATACGTATCTCCTATCTTTGTTTTATTTTTGGTTTCCATACTACATAGTACGATTTAAACTTTTTAAATTAAATCTAATAAAAATAAAATAATAAAAGTTTCCATACTACATAGTACGATTTAAACCAATTGGTGCGTATGCTATTGTTGACCCACCAGACGAGGTTTCCATACTACATAGTACGATTTAAACCTTTTCAACTTTGAAAATGAAATAAAAGAAGAATATAGTTTCCATACTACATAGTACGATTTAAACTCGGACAATTTTGTCAAGGTGGTTCCAAAGCAATGTGTTTCCATACTACATAGTACGATTTAAACGATATCTTCCGAAAAAAACGATATCTCTATTATCGGCGTTTCCATACTACATAGTACGATTTAAACCGGGCGTAGTAAAAAATGCAGCAACGGGAAAAAAAAGTTTCCATACTACATAGTACGATTTAAACCAAACATCGGGGAAAGCCAAGAAAATACCGAATATTGTTTCCATACTACATAGTACGATTTAAACCCGATATTAACATCACACTTATCCCCTTTATATTTGGTGTTTCCATACTACATAGTACGATTTAAACCTTGCACCTGTGGATCCTTGTCACAGAAATTTTGCATGTTTCCATACTACATAGTACGATTTAAACACTGCCTGTCCACCGTTTCTCTCGTGTTGATTGCGTGGAGTTTCCATACTACATAGTACGATTTAAACTTTACCGCTGCTTATTCTGTTTCAGGGTTGTGCTTCGGTTTCCATACTACATAGTACGATTTAAACCTCTTTGGAGTCGTTGACCCGCCCGACGCCGAAAAGTTTCCATACTACATAGTACGATTTAAACATATCCATCTGCCTGTCGAATTCATAGTTCATATTTCGGTTTCCATACTACATAGTACGATTTAAACATGAGGAAGGCAATGAATATGCTTTTGACGCCTTGGGGTTTCCATACTACATAGTACGATTTAAACTTCAAACACTTATATCTGAAACAATATCTGGTGAGCAGTTTCCATACTACATAGTACGATTTAAACTTTTTATTCGCCTGTAAATGATGAGGGGGAAAAATGTTTCCATACTACATAGTACGATTTAAACTGACAGGGCTCGTCGGGACGCTTTTAGCCGGTGGCTTGTTTCCATACTACATAGTACGATTTAAACAGTTGTAGTTACTGCATCCACGTGGGCAAATACGTGTTTCCATACTACATAGTACGATTTAAACTAGCGGGTGGAGATTTGGGGTATTTCGCGTGCTACAGTTTCCATACTACATAGTACGATTTAAACTCAAACTTCGTGTAACGAACAATAGTGGTGTGTCCGGTTTCCATACTACATAGTACGATTTAAACTGTGGTGGCTTTCTACCGAAGAAGAAGAAAAACTTTTGTTTCCATACTACATAGTACGATTTAAACAAGACAAAGGCCACAGATACAACGGCCGCGCCCAAAGTTTCCATACTACATAGTACGATTTAAACCCTGTTCACTGTTGTGCTTGTGTTCACCCCGAGGACTAGTTTCCATACTACATAGTACGATTTAAACTTCCCATATTTCATCTATCCTTTCATCCTGCTCACACGTTTCCATACTACATAGTACGATTTAAACTGTATATGTTGATGATATCGCCCGTCATTCGCCTGCGGTTTCCATACTACATAGTACGATTTAAACTCGAGGTTGCGGAGCAATATATTCAGATGTCGGAAAGTTTCCATACTACATAGTACGATTTAAACTCCAAAAAAAAATTTAAAAACATAGCAAAAATAAATAGTTTCCATACTACATAGTACGATTTAAACAGAGCAAATGTCCTGGGCTGATATTCGCCAGGAGCTAGTTTCCATACTACATAGTACGATTTAAACTTTTTTTCACAGTCCTACCCATTTTGAGCACCGTAGTTTCCATACTACATAGTACGATTTAAACCCAGCAGCAACGCCCACGATAAGGCAAAGAACAGCGGTTTCCATACTACATAGTACGATTTAAACCAGAAAACTCAGATTACATCAAAAAATACAGGTTGCTGTTTCCATACTACATAGTACGATTTAAACAAAAAAACCCGCTGTAAAGTATGCGGTCCCTCTAAAAGTTTCCATACTACATAGTACGATTTAAACATGCGGCGTCAAAGCGGTTGAGTTGCTTCGAGATTAGTTTCCATACTACATAGTACGATTTAAACTAAACCAATCCGGCGGCACACATTTATGGTTCCTTGGTTTCCATACTACATAGTACGATTTAAACCGTGCGTACTTTTTTTATTATGTGTCATTTGCATACGTTTCCATACTACATAGTACGATTTAAACTTCTTCAAAGTTGAAAAGTCTTTCTGTTTCTTCGCCAGTTTCCATACTACATAGTACGATTTAAACCAAGATTCTACGAACAAAATCTTCAATAAATAATTAAATTTTAAACATTAAA
>Ga0100402_1003164_pt1 | contig 18087 bp, 13 predicted proteins | sample CryGeyme20150102_FD_80419 | JGI IMG/M metagenome (GOLD analysis project Ga0100402, IMG submission 80419) | Groundwater microbial communities from Crystal Geyser aquifers in Utah, USA - Crystal Geyser metaG 2015-0102 | ecosystem: Environmental > Aquatic > Deep subsurface > Groundwater | place...
GCGTTGTTGCCGTGGAAGAGGTAAAGCTCGCTGCCGACGATGTTCTTCGCGCTCTTGGCCTTGCCCCACTTATTTTCGTCGTGGGAAAGCACACCGATTCGAATATCGAGATCGGGATTGAGCAGGAGTGACGCAAATTGGTTGCGGGTGACGCCAACGGAGGCAGCACCGGGGAAACGTGCAATGACTTGCGGGTTGTGACGGATGGCCGCCCATGCGGGTAGACCGATGACCATGCGGTTCGGCATCATGCCGGTGTCGGTGGCCAGTGTTTCGATCTGGGCGTCGATTTCGGCGATGGGGTCTTTGTCATTGGCGGCACCACTCCAGGCACCGACGCCGCCCACTGCGGCAACGGCACCCGCGACAGCGGTGAAGACCTTCAACTCATGCGAAGCTACTGCCGAAGAAACGAGCGTGCGCGTCTAATGAGTCGGGCGGAGGGAGGGGTTGATCGAAACACCGCCGTTTATGGCGTTTGCTAATTCTTGCGACGAGCAGCGAGACTAATACCAGCCACCACAATTACGGCACCGATTAACCAAAGCCACCAATTCGGAGACGTTTCGGCGGGTTCATCTGTTTGTTCAGGTGTTTTGATCTCTGTAGGTTCCTTGATGGCTGGTCCCGGTTTTGGTGTCTCAGCAACAAAAGGCTGACTATCGTTCACTTTAACAATGACTGGTTCAACTTCTGGAACTTCCGTAAATTCGGGAACCCCTTCGAGTAATTCAGGCATGTCGTAGCTAACGTTTAACTCTTTATTGTTGGAAAGTGTGCGTCCAGATCTCTTCGAAAACTTCTCATCCCAGCTAATGCTAAAAACAGCAAAGGCTGGTTGAGCTTTATCAAAAGAAGTTCTAAGGGACATCGCCAGAAACGGAAAGTTATAATCAAGCCCACCTCCAGAGTAAGCGGAATACGCTTCACCATTCTCAAGTTCAACAAACCACTTATCCAATTGGTCGGTTGAAAGGTGGAACCGGCTATGAAATGAGTAAGCCAGTTTTTTTGACGCCTCTAACGACAGCTTCTTCGTAAATAACTTTATCGTAGTTGCATCCCCTTCCTTCTCCAATTCGCTCCGAACCTCGCCCCGATCAATATCAAGGATGAGAGTAACGCCCCCAGGTAGAATGACTCGATAAATCCCACTACTGAGCGTTCTCAAGTAAGGAATACCGTTGAACTGCTCTAATTCTATACCCGCAGATTCGAAGACAGCAAAGGAATGTTCTCCACTGGAAAAATCCAATACTTCAATTTCACCTTGCGCTCTTGAAGCGGCCAAAGCGACAACTAATAAAACAATCGATTTGATGATCTTCATCGGATTATTGAACTGGAAGCCAAGCATAGTCTGCAGCACGGGAGGTTAGGGGCGTTTCAACGTAGCCCCGCTGTTGAACGATAGAAAAGTCAGTCCAGAGCTTCCACATCCCTTGGCTGGAGTCGTCGATCCACGCCCAGCGGTCGTCAAAGTCAGTAATGTCACCTCCGGGAACAACATCTCTGAAGTCAGGCCCTCCAGGAATCGGATTTTCTGCTAAGATCGAGAAGACCTCTTTGGCTGGAAGGAAGCTCGAAGAACTTCCACGCACCAAACTCAGGTTCGCAATAGCATTCCATCCGGGAACAACGATTGAGCTTTGCTCGCGGAACAAAAGGTCTCGGTTTGCAGCTTCAATCAAAGAGTAATCGCCTTCTTCCGCTTCCCGGAACCTTCTCCATATCTGGATATCAATTATGTCTTCGTTAAAATTAACTTCTTCCGCAGTGTGCTCTAGTGCACAAAGTCCGCTAGTGTGATACGCTTTAAACTGCCAAGCCAAATCTTCATAGATAGCTTTGTTAACCCCGATGAGCGTCGTCTGAATCGTCGACAGATTCGTCAAATTGACCTCTTCGACACCAGAACCTAGCCCGAGTGCAGCAATGACTAATTGGAGGGTAAAAACGTTATCTCCATACTCTGCATCGCTCAAGCCACCGTATACGGGTGCACCCGCCATCTTCGCCATCCCAGGCCAGACGTAATCCAGTTCGCGAATAAACATTTCTTCGTAATAGAAGTAAACGGCTTGAAGATATGGGCGATTCGGCAGGAAGCCATTCGATGGATTAAACAGATTCATATCCACATCGGAGAGCAATTCCACCTCATCGCGCAATTCCTGCAACCACTCCGCCTTGGTCTTCTCCGTGCAGATCATCGCCTTCTTCTCCACGACTATCGGAGTGCTGCCGTTTACCACAATTTCGAGCTCAAGTGTGATTGGTCCGTCCTTGATACCTTCGATCCAGCAGGAATCGTAATCGGCATACTGACCGGTCGATGCATAGTAGCCGGGAGCAAGGTCGGTATCCTGAGGCACTTCAACCCAGTTGTTGTTTCCGTCGATTGCATGGATACGGATTTCACCAGACTCTTCCTCGTTCGTCAGCGGATCGATTACGCCTGCTTTTTTACGGATTTTTAGAGTGGTGTTTTCCCAAGCTTCATCTGTCAGGGCGGGGAAATCGATCACACAGCCGCGTAGGTCATCGGTCTTCAAATCACTTGAATCGGTCGCAAATTCGAGATTGGCATCCTCGAAGTCACGCACATAGCGGCCGTTGACCTGCTTTTCTTCATCAAAGTCGCCGTTAATCGGAACGTTTATCGGATCGTCTTCCGTGCCAAATTGCGGCGCTCCGTTGTCGTCGTAGATATCAAACGTGACTTGCACCAAACGATACCGTCCGTCCTCGCCGGACTTCAAGCTGTCAGGATCAATCTCAAAAACGGGCGACTCGTCGGCCGCACCGTCCCATTCGATGGTGTCAACAATCTCCAGTTCGGTTTCTTCCTCGTTTTCGGGGGTGTCAGGATTGTCCTCTGGGATGAAGAGCACGAAGTATTGAATGGGAAATTTTTCTTCCTCGTCCGTTCCGGCAGCCCACTTAAACTTGAACTGCACCTTCTGGTAATCGAACCGCAGTTCATTTTCGTGGACATTGCGGTAAGCACTAGGGGTGGCGTTGTAGGTGGTAAAGTCATCTTCGTAATCCTCCAGCTCGTTCTTACCGTTGGTCACCATCATAGTGGTGGTGTTTTCATTTGAGAGGACGGAGGAATAATTGATGGTGGCGTCTTCGTCATTCTCCTGATTCGGAGGGTCGTCGTAACTGCTGATCTCGCTTTCGCCGCTGCGACGAACCGGTGAATCGGGCGTGCCGCCGGTATTCACGAAGCTGTCGCCAGTCGTGGTCGAATCGCCGGTGATCGGATCGATTTCGATTGTTTTCGAACCGCTCACATTTTTCGGACCACTCTCCGGATTGCCTCCACTGAACGACTGCTGCGCGGAGAGAGTGAGATAGCGCTTGGCCGGATCGGTGCTCTGGAAGGTCGCATGGCCGCGCTTTGGGAAAGCAATGCTCTTACTCTCAATCAAAATGTCGTAACTGCCGGGATAAATCGGAGGCGGGGGTGGCGGAAATGGGTCTGGATTCGGCGGGTCGTTCGGGTCCAGTGGGTCGGGCGGAGGACCGGGGTTGATCGGATCTCCCCCGTTGTCGAGTTCTTCGCCGTCGTTCATGCCGTTACCATTAGTATCGGCATTGTTGGGGTCGGTTCCGAAGTTTATTTCGAAGAGATCGCTCAGGCCGTCATTGTCGCTGTCCTGATTGGCGAAGTCGTTGTTCGTCAATGGGTCGGTGCCAAGATTAACCTCGCTACTGTCGTTAACTCCGTCGGCATCGGTGTCGGCAAGGTTAGGGCTGGTGCCGATGGCCAGCTCGTCGAGGTTGGAGAGTTCGTTACCGTCGGCGGAGTCGAGGCCGTCGTTGATGCCGTCGCCGTCCGTGTCGGGATTCGTAGGGTCAAGGTAGTAGAAATCAGAGGGATCTGTGGAGGCGAAGATCATGCTTTCGACGTTGTCTTTCAGACCGTCGCCATCGGTGTCGTCGGAGGATGGGTTGGTGCCGAGTTCAAATTCCTCGGAAGTGAGCAGCGTGTCACCGTCGGGATCACTGTCGGCGGTAGTGCCGTCGAGCGGATCGAGGCCGTAGTTGACCTCCCAGCCGTCCGGCAGGGTATCGCCGTCCGTATCCGGGTTGAGGGCATCGGTTCCGGCGGCGAGCTCGGCTCCATCGTCGAGCTGGTCGTTGTCGGTATCGGCGTCGTTCGGGTTCGTCCAATGCGTTTCATACTCGGCCAGATTGTTCAGCGTATCGCCGTCGGAATCGGTAGCGGCATCCGTCGCACCGAGTGCTTCGACCCAATCGGGCAGTCCGTCCGCGTCCGCATCGTTGAATTCGTCCCCACCGATGTCCTTGAGGCCGTCGGTCAGAGCCTCGCCGTCTAGGTCGAGTGCCGGGTGCAGAGCGGTCGTTCCCGTATCGCGGGCCGGGGATGCGGCGACGAGTGAATAGTCGTAGCCCAGCCCCGGATCGGCGGTGAGCTGGTCGACTCCATCAATCAGGATGTTGCCGCTCGTGCTGTCGCGGCTCAGGCTGTGATCCCAGACAATGCTTGTGGGCTGCCCGGCGGTTTCCTCGGGGGCGTCTGGATTCCAAAGCAAGGTATTGACCAGCGTAACCGTGTTGAAAGTCGAGGTGTTGTAGATCGCGCCGCCGAAATTGGCCTCGTTTCCGGCGATGGTGCAGGAAATAAACGTTGGGCTACCGTTGCTGACGTAAATCGCTCCTCCCTTGTCGCCGACCGTGTGATCAAGGAAGCGACAACCGATGAAGCGCGGTCGGTCGAAATCGCCCGACGCGCTGACGTAGAGCCCGCCGCCATCATAATAAGATGAAGCGGGGTCGGCGCCCCGGAAAGTCAACCCGGAGATGACGGCCTCGTCGCTCACATACAGGGCGCGGGTATTCAGCCCACCAACGTCAACGCTTGTCGAACGGGCACCCGACGAACCGAAGAGATAAATACGATCCGATATGCTCAGCGCTTCTCGATAAATTCCCGAATCCGCCGGTTCAGCATTGGGCAGCACCTCGATAATATCAAAGTCGTCCGCAGCGTTGATCGCAGTCTGAATGCTGCTCTTCTCAAAAGAGGTATTGGAAACACCGTCGACGCGGTAATAGCGGACTTCGCCGATATCCGCTAACGGGCTGTTCGCACTCTGCGCGGTGGCGAACTGGGGGGTCGAAGCGAGATCGTTTCCGTCACTGCCGTGGTGATACTCGATGATGTTCGGGAAACCATCGCCGTCGCCGTCTTCGGAGGCCGCTTGGGACAAATCACCAAAGGCTGCGCTTTCCCAAGTATCGGGCATACGGTCGCCATCCGAGTCAGCCAGAACGGTCACCGTGATGGGCGTGCCCGCCGAAGTGGAGGCTCCGTAGCGGTCCGTCGCAACAGCGGTAATGGTGTAGGTGCCGGGGGCGGGGTTGTCCCAAAAACCGTAAGCGTTGGAATAGACGCTGTTGTCGGTATAAAACTCGACACCGTCTGCATAAAACACCATGCGCTCGGCTCCGAAATCCGCATCGCTGAATGAGGTGTAGAAATTGATGTCGTCGCCTTCGAGGTAGGTCGCTCCGTCGGCCGGGTCGGTGAACGCGATGATCGATGGGATATTCTCCGGCGTGTCGGTGTCGTCGGTCGGGTCGGTTCCGGCCTCGTATTCGTGAAGGTTGGACGCGCCGTCCTGATCAAAATCGTCCAGCGGCCCCTCTTGCAGCCCGAGAAAATTGGTCGTCTCCCAGCCGTCTTCCATCCGGTCGAGGTCCGTGTCTTCGAGCACGGTGACGGTGATCGGGCCGGAAATCGTTACCGTATCCAGCCGGTCCACTGCACGCGCGGTCATGCTGTAAACGCCCGGCGTGGGCTGTTGCCAGGAGTAGGAATAATAGGAACCCGTCAGATCTTCACCCTGCTTCGCCTCATCAGCGAAGAATTCGACCCGATCAATCCCGAAATGGTCGTCGGTGGCGATAGCGCTCAAGGTGACGCTTTCGTCGCCCCACATCGTGTAGCCGTCGTCCGGAGCGGTTAGCTCGATTTGCGAGGGCGGGTTGGTCAGCTCCAGAATCGCCGGAATGTTCCAAGGCGTGGTTCCGGTGCCCGTGTGGGCGATCTCAATATCGGCCTGATAGGTGCCCGGCTCCAGCTCGAAAGTCTCAAAATCAACCGCGAGGCTGGAAAAGCCGCCCTGCGTGGCCGTGCCGGAGAGCGGCGAAACTTCCACGAAGTAGGCGGGGCCTTGGGTGAAGCGGACTGCCAGCAGGTTCTGAAGGTAAAGTTCGTTGTAGGCGACTTGAACGGACTGGGTCTGGTCGAAGTCATGAATCCCGACTGTCACGGTGTCCAAGACTCCGTTTAACTCTTTGTAGAAAAACTCGATGGTGCCGTCGGCGTGAAGGACGATCTGGAAGGTATTGGTGAAGGCGTTGGCATCCTGCGTGACAGCCTCGTATTGCACGATGAGCCGGTCGGCGAATTCCTGATAGTAGATCGTGCCGGAGTCGTTGCCAGAGTCATAAGTTCTCAGGTCGTCCCAGAACGCCGCGATCATGCCATCCGGATACGAAGTATCCGGTAGCGGTTCGTTGCTTGAGTCGTTATATTCTTTTTTGAGCGTTAGGTAGCCGTTACTGGAAACCCAGATGTCGCTGTATTTCCGCCCGTAGTGCGGAAACTCAAACTGTGTGAGCGTGATTTTCTCCGAATCATTGTCGATTTCCGAGACAAGCGGGAGCAGCGTGCCGGTCGCGCTGATTTCGGTCCAGTTGTAGGATGCAGATCCGGCAATCGAATCCTCCCATGCGTATGCGCCTTGGAATTCGGCATCGTTGCCCGTTACCGTCACCGTGAAATCCGCATCCGGCGAAACCGGATTGTTCAAGTAGAGCGTCTTGGTTGCGCTTTGTCCGTAGGTCAGCTGCGCCTCGATGGGCTTCGGAAACACCGCGAACTGATCGTCCCAGAAGCTCTCCCAATCGTCGGGGATGCCGTTGGCATTCAGGTCGTCGAAGGCGAACGGGTCGGTATCTTGATAGAGCTCATCCTGGTTCCCGATGTTATCGCCGTCGAAGTCATCGTTCCATGGGTCGCTCGTCGGTTGGTCGGTGTATTTGAGACGGTAGAAAAAAGCGTCCGTATTCGTCGCGAAGCCGTGCGCCAGCACATCGTCCGCACCGGGATAAATGTAGTCGATGTATTCCCAGCCTGCTGTCAGGTCCGGCGTGACCTGAATAAAATAAGTCTCTCCGCTGATTCCCCACCAGGAAAGCGTCGACACATCATTGAGCGAATCGACTTCGACACCCAATCCACGATTCAGATCGGAGGCCGTAGGGTTTGCGCTGACGAGAGTGGACTGAACTGCCAGCAAACCGCCGAGAAGAAGTCCTGTCTTCGATTTAGTCCGGCTCATCGGGCACCCCCTTCCGAAATCGGCCAGTGGTTGATGATCACGTCCTTTGGCTCCGGCGGGTTTTCTTTCAAATAGGCTTCCCTAGCCTTCCGAAGGACTTCACTTCTGAGAAATTCCGCTTTAAAGCGCTCCTCGTTCTCAAGGTAGTGCCTGAACAGTGCGTCCATCTGCTGATAAAGTTCCGGCGGGATCTGCCGTTCCTCCGCTTCAACAACCACATATTCGGCCGTTTCATCAGTAAAGCGCACGGGAGGAGTCTGCCAGCGGGATTCGTAGTCATACCCGCGCTCTTTGGCATACGCCCGCCGCCAGGCTTCGGCCTCCCGCGTAATCGTGCTGGTGAACCCCATGTAGTCATAGACCACATTGTCCCGCTCAACAGTGAACGTGCTGATCGGGCGAAGGTAGTTCAGATTGATGTTCGTCCAAATCTCGAATTCCTCCGGAGCCTCTTTACGGCGTTCCTCCGTGTCGCGGGGCTTGCGCCAAAGAATTTTCGAGTATTCTTCTCCAAACACCTTCACGGAGAGAGAAATCGACCGATGCTCCGGCTGCGCGGCGATCATCGCCGCCCATTCCTCTTCCGTCCATGTCCTCTTAGCTTCGCTGTTCAGGGACAAAGGCGCAGGGGCAGCTTTCAACTTCGGTGGCTCGACACGATTGATCGTCACACGATGCCCCTCCTTTTGCAGTACACGACTGTCCGCGGTCGACATCGACTCCAGTTCAGCCTTCCGGTTGGCTTCGCGCGTCGCCTGGTCCACCATTCGCTGTTCGATGATCGCCCGGGCTTCCGACTCAGTGATCGGTTGCTCAGCGCGAGCCAACGTGTCTGCGCGACCCGCTACGCTGGCGAAAGCGGACAAAAACAGGAAGAGAAGGAATTTCATAGCAACGCGATTTTATCTGATGTTAGCGAATGCGTGTCGCCGGGTCGAGGAAAAGTCGTGTATTCTGGAGAGCCAGCTGGGAAAAGAAAATAGTTTGAACTGACTCAGACATATGTCCGTGGCGGGCGCAAGATGAAATTTGATACATTTGTCTGGGTGGAACTTGGGCAGGCATTTGGCAATGTATTAAAAGCGAAACGTCACGCTGCTGGCCTGACGCAGGAAGAACTGGCCTTCCAAGCCAACATGCACACTACCTCAATTTCTTATTTCGAGCGGGGCTTGAGACAACCTACTCTCCACACCGTTTTTATGCTCGCCAAAGTTTTGCATCTGAAGGCCTCCGAGCTGGTAGGGGAGGTTGAAGAATGCGATCCGGAAATTCAGCTTTGAGCGCGAGGCACGAGTGCAGCAGGCCCGGTGGCGCATCCCATCCCCTGAGCGAGCGAAGGGTTTGGCGGACTCCTATCGAACGATCGGGTTCGGAGTCAAATCATAGCCATGGGCTTATTCGATAATTTACGAGCCCGCCCCCGGAGATTTCCGAGAAACCTTCCTCGCCGCACGCAGCTTTGGCGGCGGCAGGGTCTTTCTCCAATCGGGATTGTCTTCGAGCCACTGAAGGGCGTGTTCCATGGTGGTTCGGTTGCCGGGCATGTTGAAGCCTGCCTTACGCATGAGGTAGACGTAGTTCGGGTGCCGGTTGAGTCGCCAGGCGAGTTCTTTGACGGAGAGCATTTGGGTGTCGTCGTGTTTGAGCATGATCAGGTGTGAAGGTTGAAGGTTTGAAAGTTGGAAGGTTTGAGGGTGGAAATTTGGATTCCCCGACCCGGACGCGACAGCGACACTCCCCTAAAGGGGAGGTGTCGCAGTGTCGCATGACGGGCTTTTGCGACATGTCGCGCGACGTGTCGTGAAAAGTGTCGCGGGTATTCTGTAGAGTGTTGGGACATGGAGGCTTAGGCTTTTAAATCCTCCCCCTTTTTGGTGAGTTTGTAGCCGTCTTTTCCGGTGCGAAAATACCCCTCGGTTTTGCCCTTCTGCAAAATACGCTGCAGAGAGCGTCTGGAACCGGCATCTTCGCCTCCCAAATCGGCATGGATTTCACCAATCTTTTTGGGGCCATCGGTGAGCGATTCGGCGACCTCAGCGATGGAGAAATTGGCATTGGATCGCTTGCCCTCGACGTCGTCTTTCCAGGCGTTGAGGTCGAAGGTGGAGTCGATGTCGTAGAGCATGGTGTCTTCGTTCAACTTGAGCCCCACGGGGTCGAAGGGTTTGGCATCGTTCGACTTACCACAGGAGACAACAATCCGGGAGTGGTCGTCGGGATCGGCGGGTGCGATATTGATCTGTGACCTTGCGCCGGAGTAGAGAGCCTTGGATCCGAGGGCGAAGTTGCCCTTATCCCAGCCCACCGCCTGAGCGATGTTCTGACGACCGGTGCGGCCGTGGTGGATAATGATGATGGCGGTCTGCTGGTTGAAGCGGCGGCAAACCTTGGTCAGCTCCCGGAGGGTGTGACGGACATCGGCGTCTTTGTTAATATCCCCGGCATTCACTTCGCCGAAGGGGTCCACCCAAATGCAGTCGGGGCTGGTGGCTTCAATAGTGTCGAGCCACTTCTTGCGAATGTCGTCGGAGCCGAGATTGATAAAGGCATCATCGACCTCGCGGACGATGTGAAAGAAGGTGTGGGCATCGACCAGGGCCTGCTTCTCGGGTGAGAGTGCGGCGGTCATCTTGAGGTAATCGGATTTCTGCCGGTGAATACTGTTTTCGGTGCCGATAAAAAGATGCTTGAGCGGCTGCGGGTGTGTCTTGAGACCTGCGAAAGACCAGCCCAGGATTTGCGAAATCCCCGTCTGCATGGCGGCGCGGCTTTTACCACTGCCCCCCTGACCGATGATTGTGGTGAGTTGCCCCAGGGCGATGATACCTTCGCCCAGCACGTCGACGCGTGGAGGCACGGTGACATTGCGAAGATCGGCACCCGATAAAATGGTGAAGGGCTTGGGTGCCGGATTGATCTGGTTCTCTGCGGCGGTGAAGTCGGGGTCTTCGATGGAGTTCCAGAGGTCTTGAAGGTTTTGAGTCATTGAGGATCAAAATAGAAGATGTGCTGGGTGTGGCCGTTGTCTCGTCGGCCTCCAGGCATGCGGACGAGTTTTGATGGATCCCAAAGCGTGGGATCGGCACCGAGAAAGACGGCGTGGCGGAAGAAGCGGTGTTTCTGATACTCCGATAGCTGCCGCACATCAAACCAGCCATGGAGCGACTTGCTGCCGGACCAGACCACAAGCAGAAGCGGCGTCTGCTTTGTCGCGAGTGAGGTAAGGATCGCGGCCTGTTGAGTGATCTCCCCCCGGTCGAACTCAATGACGAGGTATCGGCGGCGCTTGGTGGCGTTGTCGTGACAACGATGGGAGAGCTTGCCGGATTGATTGAAGCCCGTCGCTGCCGTCATGGGGTTGGCGACAATGAATTGAAGGGCGGCTTCTTTACCCCGCCATGCTTCGCGCTCCTGGGTGATCGAAGAGCGGGTGTCTTGGGCGGCGCAGATCAATGGGTTGCCGGGAAAGAGGCGGTCGATAACTGCCTCGGTTGTGATGTCGAGCGGCTTCTCGGGGAATGGGATCGGGGTGTTGAGGCGGCGGGTCCAAGCGGCGGGGTTATACTCAGGCCAGGGCAAGCGGACTGAGGCGGACGAGACGGAGCTCGTCCCTCCCGAGAATGCACGCGCGACAGCGCGGTCGATTTCGGGTGTGAAATCCCGGTCGGTCCATTGGGCGGCTACTTTCAGGAGTAGCGCTTTCACCTTTTTTTCCGAGGCAAAGCGGCGTGCGCGTTTGGCGACGGTGAAGAGCCAGACGTTGCGGTTGCCGGGTTCGGGTGGGTTCTCCAGAGCCTCCCGTAGTGATGGTGGAATGTTACTCAAGACAGCCATCATTTGCAGTAGGTTTGGGATTCTGAGGCCTCGGCATCGACGGGGAGACCCGGCATCCATTCGGGAGTCTGGGCGAGCAGACCGGCAACGATCTCGGGCGTGACTTCGGAATCCTCGGGGACTTCGCAGATAATTTCGTCGTGAACGGTCCAGAGGATGCGGATGCCCGCGTCGTGGATGCGGAGGACGCCTTCCGCGAAGACATCCCTGGCGGTGGCCTGAACAATGTTCTCGGTGAGTTTGCCTCCATACCATTGCAAGCGGCGTCCGCCTCTCTCGGTGGCTGCGGTGATGCCGCCATCGTAGGCATGCACCTCGAAGTAGCGGATGTGCCGTCCGCTGGGTAACTTCATGAAGAAGGTCCCGCCGTGGCAGTCACGCATTGCCCGCTCCATGGTCTGCCAGAATCGCGTGATGTGCGGATTGGCCGTGCGGAAGTCGTCCACTGTGGCCTTGGCCTCGGTGTAGGCGATTTCAAGGCCGTAGTTCTTGGCGAGATTCTGGAAGGTCTTGGCTCCGGCTCCATAGCCGAGACCGATGACCCGGCACTTGGCTAGGAGGTAGCGGCGTGGATCTTCCTTCTTCAAGTTCTCCCCAGTGAAGTCCATGGAGGTTTCCGCGTGGGCTTGGTAGATTGGGAGGCCATTGCGGATCTTATCCAGCAAGGCATGATCTCCGGACATCCATGCAAGAACGCGGGGCTCAATCTGAGACAAGTCGGCGATAATGAGCTTGTGGCCGGGTCGAGCGACCACGCAGCGACGTGGATCGACTCCATGCAGCGACTCCCGATTTAAGTTTTGAAGGTTGAGCCCTGCATCCCCTGACCAGCGACCGGTGGCAATGGCTCCGAAATATTTGAGCGAGAACGGCAGGCTACCATCCGACCGGCAACGGTTGCGCATCGTCTCCAAAACTTTGAGCATCCGATTGGCCTTTCGCCAATTACGAATGGCCCTGAGCCATGGGGCTTCCTGCCCGTAGCGTTCTTCCCACTCATCACATGCCGGATTATCTTCGGCGGTGGATGGAGGCGGCGGGAGCTTGATTCGCCGACAAGCGGCGGCGAGTGCCTTGGTGCTGGTGGGCTTTTCTTTGCCATACCAGGGGAGTTGCTTGTAGGCGGTCTCCGCATGTGTAGTAAGAATCTGAATACCTTCGCCGATGCGTTGTTGATCAAGGTGGATGCCGTATTCTCCGTGCTCGACGGTAATACGGGAAAGGATGCGCTCCTTGACCGGCCACTTGTCGCTATGAGCGAGCCACATTTCACAGACGAGTTTGGCATCCTCCAAGGCGTATGCGGTAACGCGCTCATCTTCGAGCAGGAGCGTGGCTTCCATCCAGTTGACCCCCTTCATCAGGTTGCGGACGGACTTGTCAGGCTCCTTGCCCAATAACTCCCGGGCGGCTCCCTCGAGGTTTCGAGGGGCCTGCAGGTAGGTCGAGAGCGCGGCGGTATCGTGCCACTCGACGGGCGCAATCTCCGGTGGGACAATGCCGAGCTCCTGCAAGCGATGGAAGACGGCACGGTCGAAGCGGCTGTTGTGTGACAGCCAGACCGTCTGCGTGAAGTCCTCCCAGGGGCACTCCTTCGGGTGGCCGACGAAATGACCGTGCGGCCCCCAGAAGGAGATGAGGTAACAGTCGAAGCGCTTGTCGGCTACGTAGCGGTCGACTCCGAGCTTCCGGACATCGTAGCCCTTGGCGTAATAAGTCTCGGTGTCGAAACCATAGGCCTTACTCTGTTGGATACGTTTCTCCATACTCCGACCAGAGGTCTGCACGGGCTGATTCATCTCCTTCTGCAGCGAGCTGCCTAAGGGCGTCGAGTCGCTGGTCGGCAACTCCATCTGTGGTGTTGTTAGACATGGCATTGCTTACTTTTGGCTGCGAAGGTATTAGCGGGAATGAACGGTGCAGTCCTCTTCGAGGGCGGCGCGGACCTGGTCCACGTCGAAGCGGACGAGATGGCCGATCTTGACGTAAGGAATCTTCCGCTGGGCTTGCATCTGGCGCAGCCAGCGCAAGGACGGTCTGCTGTATTCGTCGAAGAGGATTTCCAGGAGGCGTTCGCCCCGGACTAACTGCGGCCCTGCCCGTTCGGACGGGTGGAGGTGATGGGATGTTGTTTCTGATGAAGTTTGCATTTTTCAAATGATTGTTGGGATCACCTCCACCCTCGCGTCCACATGCGGCGTGTTCGTTGGTCGGGGCTGCGGTCACGTAGTCGGCTACGCTCCCTTGCCCCTCCCGCCTCAAGCGCCACATCTGGATCGCGCCTAACGAGCAGGGGTGATTGGATTGAATTTAGAGTTTGTTGAAATCGTCGGATCCGCCTTCGCTCACAGAGCTACGGCGGGACAGGGTGAATGAGTTAGAGACGAGTGAAGTCGTCTGAGTGGACTAGGAGCCAGAAGCCGGGCCTGCCCTTCTCGGACAGGCACACGACCGGCGTTTTGCTTTCTTTGTCAGCAAGCCGCTTCGTGTCGTCCCAGAGACGCACGGCGGCGAAGCGTTTGCGCTGCTTGCACTCGATAAAGAGGTCTGGGTGCAGCGTGTCGGATCGGGTGAGCTTCGAGTTGCCGCCGGAGAGCGCGTTGCGCTCTGTTTTGAAGAAGGCGGCCACTCGTCTTTCGAAGGCTTTCCATGCCTTATCCATGAATGGCCTCCTTTCCTGGCTGCGGCTGAGACGCTTGCTGAAGCTGCGCGCTACGGGGATCGTAGCCCTTGCTGTGTCGCCAGATGGCGCAGGCCATCTTGAAGACTTCCCACTCGGCCATGAGCTGCTGGGGTGTGTAGGCACACACTTCCATGCGTCCGGGTTCCGTCGTGGAAATGAAGGCATTGGCCCCGAACATGCGGGGAAGGTTCTCCTCGCCCCAGTAGGTCGCGCCGTAGGCGGCGATCTGCATGGCTTGTCCATCGTAGGGCGTGACTGCGACTCCCGGCTTGGTCTTACGGGTCTTGAAGTCGATCACGCCCATACCCGATTTGTCGGAACCGTAGCGGCAGGCGACATCCATGGTTCCGGCAAAGCCGTGGACGGTGTTGACCAGGACTTTCTCCCGCTCGATGAACTCAAGTTGCTTCTCCTCCTGCCACTTGATGACCGGTGCCGTGTAGGTCACCAGATCGTCGGGCACCGACACGCCATCGAAGTGCTTCTCCAAGGCATCGTGGATCCGACTGCCTAGATCGGCAGCTTGCTCCACTTGGGCAAAAGCTTCTTCAATGATGCGGTCGGCGAAGTAATCATCCGACTCACCTTCGGTGCGATCGATCCGCATGGATGCCAGGGCAACCTGACGCATCTTCCATTTGTCGAGTTGCGGTTTCGAGAAGATGCCGAGGATGGAGGTAACACTTGGGAACAGCTTCAGGCGACGAGCATCCCGAAGCGTAGTGGGCCGAAGGCCGTCGCCCCTTGAACGGGGCAGACGGTGGCATGGAGTGCCATCAGCGCGATACCAGTGCGAGGACTGGCTTTGGTCTTTCTTGAGAACTGCCATGATCGTGACCTCCGGTTAGAATGGGCAGTCCATCTGGGAATCCGTTGCCGGATTCCAGGCTTGCTGCGGAGCGGCAGCCGGAGGCGGCCCCTGAGGTGGCATCGAGGGTTGCTGGTATCCACCTGCCGGGGATTGCGGGTGCTGCGGGGCAGGTTGGGAAGCCTGCGTTCCCGGAGCCGGTGACTGCGGCTGGGCAGATGCAAGAGCTTGCGCGAAGGCCTCCAGTGGCAGCACCTGCGCCTTCAACTGGTCGATGACCGGCGAGATGCCGACGATGTTCGCGTAGGTCTTGGAGCCGTCGCGGGACTGCTTGTGGGCGACGGTGATCATCGCGCCCTGTCCCTTCAGTTCGCAGTAGTCCCATCCGTATTTGGGCGGGTTGCCGAGCCAGCTGGTCAAGAACTTGAAGAGATTGCTCTTCGGTGATCCGCTGATGCGGAATTCAAAGGACTGGACGCGATAGGTGCATCCGTCCTGCCCACGGAATCCGAAGAGGAAGCGCGTGACATCAAGTGTCTCCTTCTCGTTCGGATTTTCGAATTTGGGGCGCTCGACGCCGAACTGGTCTTGGATCTCAAGACAGGTTGCGATGTGAGTGCCGCTTTGTGCGAGGTCTCCGATCTCGAAGCCTCCCGATTCTGGTTGGTTGAGTTTTGCCATGATGGTATTTCATCAGGCAAGCCCTTCCGTGCTTCCGCAGCGTGCGGTTGCGTCTCGGTGGACTTACCTGCCACCAAGGCGCGACTTTTCACGTCGCAGGGACGACTTTTCGCGTCGCCGCGATTTTTTCCAAATTTTTTTGCCGCAGAATCAGGCTCGTGTGCTCCAGGCGATTTCAGAGCCTGGCATATAGTGGAGCCACTCTCCCTTGCCAATGCTGGCCTCCAGATGCGCGCCGAAAAGCGCATTTCCTTCGGCGATCTCTTTGATCGTGCGGCGTATCGCTTGGCTGACCTTGTCACGCTGCCTCTTTTTATCGTCCTGATCTTTGCGGGGGCGCCCGCCGATGCCCGTCCGCTTTCCGAGTTCGGCGTTTATGTCAGCGGCTTCCTGAGCCAAGCGGTCGGCCTTGGCATCGTCGCCGGAAGCACGGGCGTCCTGCGCTTCTTCGAGCATTTCGATCATTTTTTCCTTATATTCGCGCAGAGCCCGTTCATCGGCCTGTGGCCCGAGATCCGAGAGTTTTTCTCCTTTGGTGATCTGGTAGCCTTCGGCCACGTCCGCCATGTCCACCGCTCCAGCTTCAATGTCGGCAACCAGATCGACGGTGAGTTCGCCAATCACTTCATAGACACGGAAGCGTTGATTCGGTCTGGCCAAAAGATACTGGATGTATTCGCAGCCTTTCTGGTTGTTTTGGATCATGCTGGCTTTCCCGCCTTCATAGCGGAATTCCCAGACGCTGCCGCGTTTCCAAAAGAAATTACGGGGTTGTTCGTTTTCGCCAACTGCGGGAAGCCGGAGTGAGTTGCCCATCTGGTGAATGGCGTAAAGCAGGCTGCCGTCCGGAAGTGTCCTTTGCCGCAGCGCAGTGCTATGAAGTGCGGTCAGTTTGTCGATGGCTTCGCCGACTTCGTTTGCGTGTCTTTTGTAGAGGTCGAACACCCGGGCCGGGTTACCCTGGGATCGATCTGGCAGTGCGGCCAAGGCGCGCAATACCGGCGGATACTTCGCGGCGAGTTCAACCGGAGATTTCAGGCGTGCGACGTTGTTGGCTCGGTTGATGTAGTTGGCTGCGAGGATCTTGTCTTCGTCTTCCGGGCGTTGCTGCGTGAAAACATCGACCTTGTAGCGGTCGAGAGGGTCAAATTGCTCCGCATCGGCCGCTAGCATGGCGATGCGCCGGTCGAGGCACTGAGAGCAGGTGCCGCAGTGCGTGACCGTGCTCTTCCGCTCCCAGGTGTGGGCGCAGCTCACCGATTCCGCGATGCTGCTGCCGAATCCGGCATCGGTGATCACCTTGATGACTTCGGCCTTCGTTTTCCATAGAAACGGGTTCTCGACGGTGAAGGGACGTTCTCCGATCAGGGAAAACAGCTTCTCGAATCCGGCGAGAACGCGCGGATGCGTCGTCCTCGTTGCGCGGCTGCCTACGACTTGAGCGCAAATTGGCAGGTTCAGGCTGATCACGCCGTTCTCATAAAACCGGAGGCTTTCCAACCGCAACATTTTGGCCAGCGCAACTCCAAAGCTGGCGAAAAGGAAAGAGCGGGTGCGCTGGGTGTATTCACGCGCGGCCTTTTCCTGCAAGCTGGCTCGGATCTTGACCGACATCGGTTCCAGTTTGGCATCGGCCCGGTTTCCGATTTCGCGGATCAGGGTATTGAGTATGCGGTTGTTCTTGGCCGTCGGTCGGTGCGAGACGAGCAAGGTCTTGCGCTTTTGATTGATCGTCTCGTCGATGGCTCCGGCGAGAGAGTCGAGACCACCGGAGAACATGACGACCTGTTCGACATCGAGCGACGGCTCCGCTTCATCGATGATGTCGCCCAGGTAGAGCTGGAGCGCGGGAGGGTTGGCCGCGTCAAAAAATTCAAACTCATAATAATCGTCCGAGATGAAGTTCAGCAGCTCGACGAGACAGGAATAGACCTCGGTGCTGTCCCACAGGGGTTTGCACCGAACCGGGATGCGGAAGCGAAACTTGCGACGCCATTTGCCCCCGAAGCTGTCGGCATCCTTGAAACTGCGTCTGACCTTCTGGTCCGCGGCATAGACATAGGCGGCGATTTCGATCAGGTCGTGGAAGGGCCGCGGGATGTCGGTCGAGAGCGGCTGGTGGATGTCCTCGATTTTAAGTGTGATGTTCTCGTGCGGTTGGCCCGCCCAGAGCTGGAGGTTGTAGTTTCCCTTCTTCGGGTTGGCTCCGGGTATCGCCCGCTCGCCGCCACTGGCCGGAAACATCGGCCCGAACCGTTCGTCCAGATGTGACATGACCGCGCTCGACAGGGCCCCATGCGCGAGTTCGTTGAAGTCGCTGCGGATGCCCTTTGTCTCGATGGTGCGGTCGACCGCATCGGTCAGCGCGATCCCGACATCGATCACACCGGGCTTATCGGGGAGGTCGATTCCGATCGATTTCAAGTGGCCGAGCGGATCGTCCGATTTAGCCGCTACGGCCAATTCCTTCATCAATTCGACCGTTTCGAGAAAGCCCTTGTCGTTCTGGATGGATTCGAAGGCTTTGTCAGCCGCCTCGAAAGTGGCGGCCGCGATTTCATCTACGTCCGCTTCATTGGCGATCAATTCGATCACATTCTTCCATGCGCGTGTTTTCGGAAGTGTTCCTAATCTGACATGCCCCATTGTTGTTTGTTGTTAGGCCGTGCGCGTCACAACCTCCAGCCAAGCCAAAC
>Ga0100402_1003169_pt1 | contig 18065 bp, 15 predicted proteins | sample CryGeyme20150102_FD_80419 | JGI IMG/M metagenome (GOLD analysis project Ga0100402, IMG submission 80419) | Groundwater microbial communities from Crystal Geyser aquifers in Utah, USA - Crystal Geyser metaG 2015-0102 | ecosystem: Environmental > Aquatic > Deep subsurface > Groundwater | place...
TAGTTCTTCATATTCTGGAAAAAATTCTTGTTATGGCCTGGTTTGGCTTAGCTGTTGGAAGGGTCTTGCCAGTCGATTTTGTATGGCTGAGAAATATTATTCTGGAGAGAATGTCGTTTGTGGTTTGAGAATGTCTGACCTGAGGTTCCTTATAATCTTTTGTTTTTCATTTGAAATTATTAATAATAACATACCGACAACTGCTATGATTCCACATAAATAAATACCTCCATTTCAGCTGAAAATTTCTTATTCCTGTGACAGGCTCGCAACTACTCATTCATAAAATTTAGAAATTTTCAGAAAATATTATCGTTTGATCGAACAATATCTAAAAGATACCCAAAATTATGGATGTGATGAGTTCCTGGGATAACGCAAGTTCCGAACATTCCATAAATATAGAATTTTTATGAACTAAAATTATTTCAAATAATGTCAGAGCGGACAGATGATAGCATCGATTTTGACGACAAATAAAAGCAAAATGTATTCGAAACCCTCATTTCCCACATCAGATTCGCCAACAGATAATACACAAAAGAAGACCTAAAGGTAGATTTAGTCATTCGTATGCCTATCCCTCAGTACTCCTACGACCTTAAATCTAAATAGCCTGAGTTCAACAACCTATTCAAGAATACTCCTGCAGTATATGAAGACATTTATAACCTTGTCAACTAGTATATTTTGTATTTGGTGGAGAAAAATGCAGAGATGTAGGGTGTGTCCATCTAGGTAGTCAGAACCATGACCTCCCTTATGCAAGTCTACCCTGAAGTGGCCAAACGTGTACGACTCGATCTTTAATTAGAAGATCCACTAGAGGACGGTGTCGGCAATAAGATGGACATCGATTGTAAATATGAAGCTACAGACAAGATTGACACATTTATGGTCAAATACAACATGCTGATGATAGTATTGCAAAGATTGTGTGGGTTTAGGGTGAGAAGCTTCATTCTTGAGGACTAGTCAATTGAGAATAAGAAAGGATAGAAAAATAGCAATATGGCCTTGTATATGTTGATATCTCTCAGCACTGAAAATTTGATGAAATCAGCTGACAAGTACAAACTGAAAAAATAAATCAGCATGAGTATTCTTGATTTTCTTGTCAATGATCCGATTGATTCCAAAGGAAGGCCCATCAAGATAAATAGCTTCTTCAAAAGCAAAGAAGTAGCAGGATTTAATGATGCCATCAAAAGACTGAACGCTGATCTTGGCCTCTCCAACAAGCAGTTTTCTGATTAAGTAATCGATGAAGCTGAGCTTTCCAGTGAAGAAATAAGAAAATTTTAACAGTACTTTTAGTAGCTACAATATGAGGTGAGCCGTATCTTTCCCCCGAAATAGCTAAAGGATAAGCTGGATATAGGAAAAGGCTCAGCATCAAGGAACCTCCTCACAGGAACAAACCCTGAATTTAACTTACGACAAACAAAATACACACAAATTAGTAATTAATAGAGACAATCACTGGAGAAAAGATATGGCTCCATACCTTATCTGAATCTTGAAAACGCAGATTGGCTGAAAATGCAAGGCCTTGACAAATTGAATAAATACTAAAGGTAGTACATTTACCTTCACAATCGACATAAGATCAACAAAGGATGTGAGGAAAAATTTCTAAATTTGAAAAAGAAAAAATATCTCTTTGAAAAAATAATTGAACTCAACAAGAAATATGGATATAGTGTGACAGAATACAAAGACAGCTTTGTGGAATTTACACTACCTGCTAAGCAAAAGGCTTTTTTTGAAAAATTAGAGCACATGCTTAAATATGAATACTACAACACTTCCCCTTATGGTGAGCTCACAATGTTTACCAATATGGAGAGAATCAAGCTAGCTTATTTGAAAATTCAAGAGTTCGTCAAAATAGAATAGCTGGATCGGATGAATATGGACATTTTCACAATCAACAATGAATATGAAAGATTCGGAAAGACTTAGTATGAGTACGATTATAATCACCAGAATCAGTAAGGTGAAAGGTCCATTCCAATTCACAAACCCATCACTAAGTTAGAAGACGCATACTCCCTCAACCCTCTTCGGGTGAATCTGAGAGCAGTCAGAGACTACCTCGGTGACAACTTTGCCCATGAACTCACCTTCAAGATCTACCTTATCATCTATCTACTATTTTTATTCCCAGTGGCACTTGGTATAGAGTTCGCCTATCATTATTACTTTAGGCTACATCGGGATAAAACATATCTGGTTAGTTTTGCACAGCTCTTGATCCTCTGTTTCAGCTATACTATATTCATAGTCATTTGGTAAAAACATGAAAATAAATTCTTCAGCAATTACATTGAAGATACAAACATAATTGATATTAGGGCATAGTATCGTGGTCCTTACTATAGAAATTTTATTGACGATCATCTAAACAGTTTCTAAACAAAAAAAAACCTCCAGCAAAACATCCGAGCTAACTTCGCATATCTGGTTCTGATCATCATTTTTGTTGTGGAGGCTTTCTACTTTGGGGTCATTCGAAAAATCATAGTTGCATAGTATCCTCACTTCCCACACTGGTTTATCATTTCCTTTGCTCATCTGACCTTTTATGGTGTCTACTTCACTACTCTCGCGTTATTATACCGTTTCGTACTCAAAAAATATGTGATATACAAATTGGTTAACTTCCAAAATTATGCAAAAATATCCGAGCATGAGGACGCTAAACGGCGGTTTGACCAGTATTATGCCTTCAGTTTGGAACTGATTGGTCCTTTATTTTTTCTCCTTATTGAGAATATAAATGGGACCACCTGCTATGCTGATAACTGTCTTTTAGAATTCGAACATTATGTTATCAGTCGATACATCCTGTAAATATTCATAACCGGCATGTATAATCTTTATAAAGCTGGGAAAATTTTTAAATATAGATTTTCTAAAGTTGAGTATGAAAAGAATCTGGACATTAGAGACTAAGATATAAAAAAGGCATTCCAGTATAAACTAAGTAAGCTTTTGTTGCATATTCAATTTTAGTACACCAAAGAAGAAGTAAAATTTGACCTCAGACATTAGCTGACGATTTTCGTATTCTTTTCTATTTATTTTATCAGATTTGCATTTTGCTAGGTCATCTCTCTGGTTGTGCTTGTTATGGATTACTATGTCAAGAGGACCATCACATTTGAACTAAAGAGAAGGCCGATAACAGACTGCATCCGATCTTATCGCTACACACCTCTCCTTAAACAAATGTATGTTATATCTATGCTTGTCAACTCATTTACCATCATCTTCAATGATGAGTTCATGGAATATGATATGAATTTCCTCTACTCCACTTTTGTTCCTTACATGAATTAAGCAGGGATGCTGACATTCAAATTATGTGTGGCTGCCTTTCTGGTTACGCTTATCTTTATACTCACCCTTATTTTTGCGAAAGTAGGCAATCAGTTTGGAGCTTCCAAAGACGTTTAAAGTACCGATGATATTATCAAGAGCGAAAAATACATAAGTTCAAATAATTTCTCAAGAAGGCTAGTAGGAAGCCTGTTGGCTATAGATAAACAGCCAACCCTCGACTGATGAAAACAATATTTTACACATATGTGATCGAAACAGTCATCTAATACAAGAAAAATAAGTTCAACTTCCTCAAAAAAAAACTTAGAGGCGAAGATTTTTAAACTTTGCCTAGCGAAAGCTTTAATAAGCTCAAGATGGATCAATCAGATACAATGCAGAAGACAAAGCACAAGAAAGCCGACATTGAACAGAACACCCTCAAAAATACTGTTATCAATGACAGTTTTAGGTTTACTAACAAACATCCAAGGTTCTAAAGGTCTTTTTCGAAGAACAGTCAACCTCAATTCAACCATGGATTACGGGATACAATTTATAAGACCATGACTGATGAGGCAATTGACTCCAACACTTTTCTGAAAAATAGGTATAAGATCTGATTGCTAATTCTGATATTTTAATGTCAATAAAATTAAGCCATCTTTATTAATTGATAATATGTCAAAGAGCCAACAGATTATAGACCTATTTCAGACCCACGACTAAGACCATGATGGATAAATCAACGCTACCTAGTTTGGAGCTTTGGTCACTGACTTGGGATACGATTACATCTATCCCGGTAGCATCAATAAAGTAACTACTTGACTAATCTCAGATGATCAGGAAATTAAATTACTTAGAACCTGATAAGACGACCATCAATCTTGAGCAGGCCAAGTAGTACGCCGAATCTCTTTCATCTCATTCACAGCATGCCATCTGGAAAGAAAAATACAATATCCTTTAGTGGACTCATGAGGTCAAGACGGATATGCTCAGTGGATTGAGCTCAGAGAAAGATAACGAAGCAGCAGCACCAGGTGTCTCAGCTTACAAGTGGGATCATGACAATTCGGTCCATAACGCGCAAATCAAAGTTCTTGTAGGTCAACAGAAACCTCACTACTTATCAGAAATCAAGATCGAAGTGGATAAAAATTAAGGAGGACCTAAAGTGAAGCCATTTATCAAACTTAAATTGGCTTATAACATGCCTGATAAGGCAAAGAAGATGGAGAGTCTATTTAAGTAAAATTTTGCAACTATTCTCAAAATGATTGGATAGGAAGATCCAGACTGGGCTGAAGAAATGAACAATTTCCATATCAACTCGTTTGTGCAAGGCAACAGTGTCACATTCTTCTTCACCACAGTCAATGAGGAAATGGTGAGCCTCATTCAGCTCTTCTCATAAATGTTCGAACTGATCTTCGGAAGTCAAAGCAATGCTAAAGCCTTCCTTAACTTTTAGTTCGAATACGACTTTATTAATTATTTCGAAGATAAGAAGAGCAATTTTTACGATATTTTTGTGAAAGATTGTAGACTTCATGTCAACGCAAAGGCTCAACACTTCATCCGAGAGTTCAAACGGTTGTTCTTTTCTGATAGCAACAATTTTAGTGGGGATGTGATAGAGCAAATAATCCCCGTAGCTTTATTTCATATTGACACCATTGATGCAGATATATAATTTGACAGTTTTGACGGACAGACTCAGTATGAACTTGAAACCAGAGAAGATATTAATTAAGGACTCAAATAAATTGCAGGATTCTTCATGCAACTTGAAGATGGAGGGATGGACATCAAAGGATTACTTGAATTACTTGATGCTGAAATCACTATCGAGGCTAGTGTCGGTGAGTGGCACGGTAAAAGCTATTTCAGGTTGAAAAATATCAATAAACTGATTCTGACTGCCTTCACTACCTACAAAGAAAAAGGTACTGTATAAGTCAAAGAAAAGGGGTAAGGTTCGGAATCAGAATCCTGCTCAGACGAATAAAAACCTAAGAAACCTCTACTAAATCAACAACCAAGCCCTGAGAACAACCCTTATACTCCATATGAGGAAATGCCAAAGGCATCCAAAATCCCAAAACCAAAGTTGGCAAAGCAAGATTCTGCTTACAAGAGCGATAGTAGTGGATCTATACATTCCCTTGATTTAGACAGTTGATAGTTGATGTCTGTTACTCAAATCATCAAATTTATTGAATCATTAAAGCTTAATTTTTTTTCTGGCTTGATATCTTTCAGTTGCTTCTCTTATCTTCCTGTCCCTTTCCTCAAGCAGTTGTCTTTTTTTTTCTTCTTCAGTCAACTCAATCTTCTCTGAGACATTTGTTGACCTCTCAACACGCATTCCTGCAAGACTGAAAATATCAATGGCTTATATTCTCGGTAGATAAGCTTTGATCCATTTTTGATCAATCATGCTAACAGTATGCATAATACCATGAGAAGCTCCTGAGCCCAGTTCAGTATACAGCAATGTTTCAACATCTTTTCCCTGTCGTGCTAGAGCTGAGGTTGGGTCGATTACAGCCACTGTGCCTTTGGGATGATTAAGAATATATGCTTGTTGATTTGCAGAAATGTGCGCAGTATTGAAATAGAAAGAAATAGAGAGGCATTTCCTTAATAAGGTCTTTGAGTATTGTGGTGGAATTTTTTTATACAACTATTTGATCTCAACAAATTCCTTGTAGTTGGGGTCGCTGCGGTAAAATTTTGAGATAGACTCAATGTTACATTGAGTCAATATGTCATGAAGCTGCAAATTGATATTGTCTGCTTGCCTTAGAGCTCTGAAATTCAAATGGTTTTAATTACAATATTGGTTGGGATCCTCGCATTTCATCCAACCATCATAAATGTTTAGAAAAGTTTCATGATCACCAGTCTCACAAAGGAAATGCTTTGAATGCTCAATAAAATCTTGGTATTACTCTTAATTGATTCTAAGGACTTTCTTCCAGACAGTTTCCGTTGAAAGCATACTGACAAGAGTTATCATTTTGTCAGGAATTTCAAAGAGAGCTGAAGTAATCAGAGCTTTTGAGTACTGAGGTTCAAGAGGAAATCTGCTCATCTCAATACCAAGTTCTGTTATCTATCCATCTTTGTTTAAGGCCTCTAGCAGAAATAGTTCACTGAGAGCTTTAAATATCGCTTGCTTATCGGGTGTTTACATATATTCGAAGTTGATGACATCCTTAATTTTCATTGACTTGAGAGTAAGCATTACATTGGAAAGGGAAACTCTCAAAATTTCTGGCAAACTGTAGTCTTTCATTTCTAAATAAGAATATTGGTACCATCATAAAACTTCTAAGAGTACAACCTTAAACACTTGCCCTCCTGAGTGCGGCCTGCTCTTCCTTTTCGTTGAATCGCTTGCACCTTTGATATAGGAACAGTCAAAAGAGAATCCATATTTGTCTTTGGGTTGAACGTTTTTTGCTTGACGTATCCACAATCAATAACAAACCCGATGTTGTCAATAGTGAGAGAGGTTTCAGCAATATTAGTACAGAAAACAACTTTTCTAATTCCTTCAGGTGTTTTCTCGAATACTCTTGCCTGATCTTCATTACTCAAAGCACCATAAAGCTGGTACATAATCATGCCAGGAACCTCTCTACCTTTTAACATCAGCTCTTCTAATTTTTGTTCACATAGTCTTGTTGCAGATTCACATTCCTCCGACCCTGTTAAGAATACTAGAATATCTCCTGGTCCTTCGTGTAGATGCATTCTGATTGTGGCCTTAACAGCTTACTCGACTCTTGCACTTTGCCTGATTGTATAGTATTTCACATCGACTGGGAAGAGCTTACCGTGCATCGTTATTACCTCACAACTGCCGTAGTAATTTGCGAATGTTTTAGTGTTCAAAGTAGCAGATGTGATAATCAACTTAAGAGTACCTTTTCTGTATATGACTGCTTTCTTTAGAAGAGCAAACAATATGTCAGTGTAAAGCGATCTCTCGTGAGCCTCATCAAGAATCACAACATGGTACTTGAAGAGATATGGATCTGCCACACATTGTCTGACAAAAATACCATCTGTTATGAATCTCAGTCGAGTCTTTGAAGAAGTCCGATCATCAAAACGAATTGTATAGCCAACTTCTTCTCCCATTATCGTTCCTCTCTAGCTGCTGACTCTGTTTGCCATGCTCACAGCTGCCATTCTTCGAGGCTGGGTAATTAGCACATTTATCTTATCGATAGGTGCCTGCTTTCCTTCAACATATTCATCAACCCTTTCCTGGCATGAAATGATGCTCTATTTTACAACTTCGGAATCCATCATATATTGAGGAAGTTGTGTAGACTTGCCTGAGCCCGTATCACCCGTTACTATTAAATAGTTGTTGTTTTTGACCGCATTGATGATGGTGTCTTGGTACTCGTAGATAGGAAGACTCTTTCTGAAAGCTTGAAAATCTTTGCTGTCCATATTTTATAATAGATAACAATACAAATCAATTTCTTTCCTTGGGATGCTTGGCTTGAGCTTTGTATTCATCAATTATCACTTTCATATCTTTCATATGAGAAGTGATGCTCTTGAGCTTGTTTGAGGCTTGCTTTGATTTCTGCTCATAGCTTATTTATTCATCGTTTTTAGTGTCTTATCCTTTCTTCATTTTAGGCTCCTTTTTTTCAGTTGACCCTTTCTCGTCAAATTCGTATTTGAATCTGTAGTTGTTCTCGTTGCACCTGAAATTCAAGTTGTCAATGGCAAGGAATATTTTTCCTAAGTTGAGATTTTTCTTGCTAAAGTCTTCATTGCTTTGTTCAACTTCTGAATGTACTTCATTTTTCTATTTTATTCTGTCTTCTATTTTCCTTGAAAGATCTTTAATCTCATTATTGAGGGTTAATATGTCCTGATTGTATTTCTTCTCAAAATTAAGCGTTTATCTTTTTAGTTTTTAGTGATTATGTTCCAGACCTTATCTTTCTCTGATTCTATCATCATTGGACTTTTTCAATGTGTTGTAACTAACTTAGCAGAATCATACCGGTTGAGAATGTCTGACATTTAGGGGTATTCTTCACTATAAGTTGATCGAACTCGCTCGAGATAATCCTCATATTTCCGGAGATAACTTGTACGAGCTTGATATTTTTTTTGGTTTCTCTTCAGCTATTCGATCTATTTTTACAAATCTATATGTTATCAGACTTACTTTTGATGGTTTCTTATTTTTCTATGTACGCTTTCTATTCCTGTCGGAATCTTTACTCAGCTTTTTTTCTCTTGTTTTCGTTTTCTTGTAAAAATTGACAAAAAGCAGTGAGTTTGCTTTGTAGCTATTTGTCTTTTTGCTTGAGATCATCTTCACCAGACTTGAATTCTGACTATTGGCTGCATATCAAAACAAGTACTTTCTGAATTAATCTTTCTTGGATTCGAATTGCTCATGAATCTAGTACATTTTTCTTCTTTTCTCAAGAAGCTTGGTGGCAGGAGAGACAGTTTCATATTGATTGAAGGTCGGTACTTTTCCGTCTTTTTTCATGAAGTTATATATTTATTAGAGCAATTAACAAAAACTGTAAATCATAGAGATTGTTTCGAATTCTTGCCTTTGCTGGTATTTTTTTTTACCCGACTTGAGTTTTCAAGGGACTACTCCGATTCTTCACCAATAACTTATATTTCTTCCTGCTATTCATAGTCTCCTTATTGGATGTAAAACCTTTAGAAAAATCCTTGGTAATTGAGATGTTCCATATCTTCAGAGCACAGGGATAACTATGCCACAATAAGTTCGATATAGTCTTATTCGAGGGCCAGCTTCTTGAACATGTCTATCAGGTTAGCTTTTGATGTTGTTTCTTCTCCGTTTTTTATGTCTTCGAATGCCAACTGCAGTTACTCTGGGTAGGCGCTTGTCATTTGGGCTATCCTGATTATCATTTCTTTCTATTTTTCTTCACTCATCAGTTAAAAAGGACTGATGACTTTTCTCAACTTTGCTATTAATGTTGTATGTTCCAACACTTAGGTCGAGGGAATGCTTTCTTTTTCGTAGCAATATTTTAAGAAAGTTTCAATATACTTCTGATTCAGATAGAAAGGTTCGTTGGCGAGCATAGAGGTGAGGTCAGCATAGGTGAATTCGGTGATGTCGGAGTTGTGAATATCGTTCTAAAGATCGCTTAAAGGATATCTTTGCGATTTCATTCTGTAAGTAAGAAGTTATCTGATTTCAGACAGCATTGCCTTATTTGGTTTATAGACGTTTGCTTTATCTCTCTTCTTCTTGGTTGATCTGTTACTGCTTGGGACTTCCTCTTTCCTGAACAGCTCTTATTATCCCTCATTGTCATTGAATTCCTGCTTCAACTTTCTTAGCTGCTCCTCTTCATTGGTCTGGCTGCACATTATCATCCTCTTGGGAGAGCCCGCAATATCTTCGAATTAGTCATCATCATATACAGCGTCTACGTTGATCTCACTTTGCTCGTAAAGGACTCTTTTGTTGCTGCTGAGGTAACTCTTATCGATGCCCTCAACGTTGAGCAGATTGCTGTTGGCTACCTGTTGTTTTTATGTATTCTTGGGAGACTGCCTGCCTTTTTTCTCTCGAGAAAGCTCAAGACGAACTCTTTACAATTCCTGTTTAAGGGTCGTTATTTCTTTCAGTAAATTTTAATTTTCAATATTCAGCTTCAAACCAATAGATTACTCCTAAATTTTTATCTTTTTGTCTTCTTCTTACTTTGAACGCTTTGATAGTCTACTATTATTGAGCCCTTTGCTCCCATAATTTGACATCATAGGTCTCTGAGCTGATTTGGCACTCCTCTTTTTATTCTGAGCTTGCTTTAGCTCAACTGTCTGTAAAAGCTACCTCTTCAGGTCATCATTGTGCCTGAGAGTTTCAATACATTTTTTCTTTTCATGGTTTAACTATCTGATTAACCTATTTTATTTTAATCTCCACTTTTCACTTTCTACTCTGAACTTTTCCTCGAAATCTTCAATCTCTTATGCCAGTCTCCGATTTTCTTCCTATAACTTTTTATTCTTCTAGTATTCATTCTCAATGATTACCTGTAAATCTTAATTATTTATCTCTGCCTGCTCACTTTGGCTCAGTCGCTCAGCATATTACTCGATTATCTGTGCGAGTCTTTCATTTTACTCAATTACGATTTTGAGCTCAATCTACAGCTCATTTGTTTTGATGTATTTAAGTGTTTTACGAATTTTTCTGAGCTCTTTTGATAATTCAATGTTTTCTTCCTTGTACTAGCGAAGTAGCCGTTTGAGATTCCTGATGACCTTGTTGTCTCTCTTCATACAATGATTAGTACCTAATGAAGTCGAGCGTTGCTGGTGATTTATCTATTATTTTTGTTTACTGATGATTCTCCTGGCTCAGTTAGCCGACTTGCTCTGAATTTTTATCTCTCCAGCATCGACACCTGCGTCTTGAGTCTGGTGTTTTACTATGAAATTTCGTTGATTGCTTGCTTCAGCTGTAGTCCTTATGAGTAAAGTCGTTCTTTATCTTTGTACATATTTCGGGGCAAAATTCTACTAAAATCGTTGGTAGTCAGATCAGGTTTAATAATTTTAACCTTGTTGCGAACATAGATGTTTTTTTGCTGATGCTACTCGGGTGTCTCTCGACTGGCATGACCCCAATACCCGTTGCTTTTTTGCTTGGTCGACATAGGCCTAAATTATGCAACATGTTACCTCTTCATCTAATATAACTATATTTAATCAGAAACTATCAATAATACCATCAACAGTCACCAGCCTCCATTCCCATTTGAACGGTAGATGCTTGTATATCTGGGAGAAAGCAGGGCTTACCGAGCATAGCTTGTGCTCTTGGCCTCAAAAGTATTGTAGTTGCTGCAAATTGGACAAACCTTTCCTATTGTACAATCGCAGTTGGCTTTCTCTGCCAGTAAATTGTAGTCATGCTTGATCTTGCCTCTTCTGTTTTATTAAGTCTTGTTGAGGAAATATTTTTTGATCTTTTCTACCCTTTTAATCCAAAAATCATCTACACAGTCGTTATTTTTGCTTCCACTCAAGCCAATTGCAGAGCTTAGTCTTGTATGTTCCAGCTCCCTTCGTTTTTTATCCAGCTTTTCCTGCTGTTTTTTGACTTATTATTCAGCCTATAGTATTTTTCTTCGCTTATCTGAATTAATGATCCTCATTTGGTTGAGTTATTGCTTGATAAACACCTGACTTCGATATGGAAAGAGCTAATGTGAAAACTACTGCTTTTTATGCCTTTGATCAAAGTCAAGGGATTGCCTTCTATTGAGTAGTTCTTTTAATTAATCAGAGAGTCTTTTTTTCAGTTAGAGGAAATTCAAATATTATTTCTTGGCATCTTCCAGTGCTTGAATTTATCTTTTCAGCTATATTTTTCTCCATGGTTTCTCAAGATTGTAGGGTTATCTTTATATATCTGTGCACTCAATGGAGGTAAGGTTAAACTGGAGGAAGGTATTTAAGAGTTATTTCGGGTGGATAGGCTACTTCATAATTAATTATCATATATTGAGATGTCGGATCATGATAAAAAACACAAGTTATTCCTAACAAAAGCTCAATACCAACTCAGATAGATCTAATACTCCTGCCGCTAGGTGATCGACATGAGTAACCAACTCAATATGTTATCTAATGATCTCTCAGATGCAGAGGTCAATTCCAGAAAACTAGAATTCATCAAGACATAAATCAAAGATAAGCTAAAAGAGTTCTCCAACAATGTCAATTAGATCTACCAAATCCTAGACAGGAAGATTGTCCTCCTTACCAAAGAAGTCTCTTCTGAGTGTAAAACTGCTGGAGTTGATTTCAAAACAGGGTCTGTAAACACCACAGCAAATAAAACTCAAAGCAATGACAGGGAAACCCAGAGAAGCAACGAACGGTCAAATTTGACAGTTGAAAACGATAGATTTTTTACAGATACTCTCAACCCCCGAGTTCTTCAACTCTAAGCAAAAATAACTTAATACGAGCAGAAATAAAACATATTGAAGTCTAAGATCAAGGATCTCAAGAACAAAAATGAAAGGCTTCTCGAGTAGTTCACTAAAATGTCTAATGCCTCCAACAAAAAGATCAATTAACTTAGCTTCTAACTCAACAATATCACCTCTCGAGACAGGGACAGTTTCAGCAGCCTAGACAGTGGGGACGGGCCAAAAAAATATGACTAATTCAGTCATCGACCTTTTCTCTTGCTTGATTAGAAAAAATCAACCCCAAAGCATTCTCCAATAAAGAGAGATATAAATATTCACTCAGACAAAAAGCCAAATAAGGCAGACGGTCAAAGTAATAGACCTTTTACATTCGGTTGCATGAGAGCTGAACCTGTCAAAGATCAAAGCAAAGAGTTCATCAGCTTTGCCAAGAATACTGAGCCTTATGAGCCACTAAACAAATAAGATAAACACAGGAGATTTGATATTCTCTTGAATAAACTTCGGTACGGGCAGAAAGAAGAGGAACAGTCTTCTCAGTCAATATTGGATTTAAAGAAAAAGAATGAAAGTTAAGCTATTGGAAGCCCCTTTTCAAAGGAAGTGGTGAAACGTTATCAAGTTTGATTAAATTTTATTGACTATTGCCTTTAGGATCAATTTTATTAGTCGATCATAGTTTGGCTTTCCCAAAGTTAGGGTAGTTCTTCTGGATATCTGGGCTCAGGAAGGTCATGTTTGAGGCAGTCAGGGTGAATCCTCCGTCAACTAATATCGTGTCTCCAGTTATGTAGCTTGCTGCCTATGAAGCCACAAACAGACAAGCATCAGCGATATCTGTCTTTCTCCCGAGTCTTTGTAGAGGAATAATATTCTACATTTTGAAAGATCCATCAGAGAAGGACAATCTATCCATTCCCTCGGTACCCTCGATGCCTCCCGGACAAATTCCAACCACTCGAATATTACGGGGGCCTAATTCCACAGCCATATGTTTCGTAAGGGCGTCTACTCCTGCTTTGGCAGTTCCTGAGTGCGTTTGAAGAAGAGTTCCGCTGTAATGAAGATTGGCTGTGATATTGATGATGACTCCACCCTTTTTCATGGAATATTGAGTGGTGAATCTCGACAGCAAAAATGTACCAATAGTGTCAATCATCATAACAGTTTTGAATGCATTTGGGGACAATTGATCAAAAGGACAGAGGAAGTTTCCAGCAGCACCGTTGACAAGGATATCGATATCCCCATGTTTTTAGACAATGTTCTGCACAGTTGACTCAATTTGTTTTTCATCTCTGACATCACATGAACTTCCAAAGACATTTTTATTCCCTGTCTATGCTTAAAGGGACTTTATAGCCTTATTGATATTTTCTATCTTCCTGCTGATGATGTAGACTGAAGCACCATGCTCTAGGTATCTCTTAGCAATCCCATAACAAATTCCAGTAGCTCCTCCGCTGATCAGGATCAACTTGCCTTTGTAGAGGTTGGAGTTGAAGATTGATGTCATTGCAAATGATATCAGATACAAAAGTGTTATAGGAGTTCAATAGAAGAAAATAAAATAAGTAGGAGGATCATTACTATTGGATTCTAAGACCAAGACCTGAGCAAGGCTGATTAAATGGCCATGAAGCAGTGTCGATGTGAGCATGGTTTGTTTTTTAGCCATTGAGCCAAGAGGCAATAGCACTTGCTAAGCTATTATTTGAGTATGCAGGAATCCTGTAATTGGGTGAATAAAAGGTGGGAAAAATAGTGTATTGGTGGTCTGAACAAGATAGACCCCAAACGCCATTTTTCTTATACGCAGCAATTCCCCTCATGACTTTGGTAACATTTGTCTTATACTACTAAATGTACTCCATCTCTTTATACTGACATCTCAGAAGCGATTAGCCATCATTGCAGTGAATTCCGAGAATGTAGGGAATCGACCAGTCATCATATAAAGATTAGATTGAGAAAAAGGGCACCTTTATGTAAGGATAGAGGTTAGCTGCGGACATACATTTCCACTTCTCAGTTGGATTAGCTTTAATACATTCAGGAGTTGGAGGATCTACCTCCATATTAGATAAGGACATGAAATTTTGGATCCACTTTCTATAGTTTGATTATTTCGTAGCATAATTCATGGAATCTAGAAAAATTCCAGAGTCAGCAATAGCATGCACTTTAGCCAATTTTGGTGCCCGATCAGCAATGTGGTTGACCCACTGATACACTGCAAGCCCTCCAGCTGACTGGCCTGTTATGACAATTTTTTTGGCAAGGTTGAATATATTGAATCGTTAGTTAATAGAGTGTAATTGGCCCAGCGTAACTTTTTATCCTTTGAAATAGATGAATTTTCCTCCAAAGTTTATTGGCTCTTTCCTGTAGCCTTGGTGACCTGTACCGTCACAATATTTTAGCTGAATTACAGTCCAATCTCTGAAAATGTTGCGAGGGCTCTTTGAGAATATCCCTTCTTAGACTTCCCAAGTCTATTGGTAATATAGGGAGCTTCCATTAATGCCAGAGCTCCTGTTGTAGCAATTTTCAATCGTTTAGGATACTCCAAGTGAGCTTCCACACCATCCTCCACCTTCGAAGCTGATCACGAACTTGTGTGGATCCCCTTCAGAAACATAGTAAGCAGGTTTTGATCCATCCAGGCATAAAGCTTAAGGATAGTCAACTGATACTTTGTAGAGAGAGTTTGCTGCAAATGATTGAAGGACAAGGAGTGCTAGGAGAATCACAGACATTTTTATTTTAATGCTTTTACAACTGAATAGGAGAATAAATACCGCCTTCAAGAAAAATCTCGAATTTTTTTGAGTTTGTTTATACTCTTTTGCTGTTATACACAATTCTTCGGCCTCAAATCAAGTCAACTATTTTGATAATATATCGATTCCTTTAGAAAGAGAAAGTAAATGGCTGAGAAGTAAAATTCCTTTTTTCATGTAGCTAGAAGTTGGTAAGTTGATTAGGGTTACTTTGGATGTATTTTTGGTGCAATAAGATTTAGCATTAAAGATAGTGATCTTAATCGTTAATTTGAATTATATCAGAGAAAATGGTCAACTCCATACCTGACATGCACCGTCAACTGGAAGAACTTAACTCCTTCTTCGGACAAACAACTAATCAATTCATAACCACCATCAGCACTCACCCAGGACAATTCACTCCATCTGACGCAGAATAATTTAGAGATCTAATATAAGAAATCAGAACTGATGCCTATGGGCGCATCCAATAATTCTTCAATAACAAAAGCTCAGTCAGATGTTAACTTTACGATACTCACGTATTTATGTATTTAGTCAGATTGTTAGTTATTCTACATCCAGTCAGAGCATCAACGATCAACTGGTTCAGTTTAGAAGGGAGCTCGAAGATGCAACTATTGAGATGAAGAAAGAACAAAATAGGAAGGAAAAACTGCTGGAATCCTTCAGCGAAAAATATAGTCAGCACATAGTTTTTAAAAAAGTATGGAAATTGCTTGACGAAAATCGTAAATAAAGACAAAATGGAAGATTACTTGACCAGAAAATGGACACAGTCTACAGAAGAAACCTTTGCAAGAAAGCTTTTTTCCCTTGGAGAACGTATAACTTTCCTTATTTAGATTGACATACAAGGAGGGATATGAAAACACAGTCAGAAAAGAGACCCAACATGATATCACCAGTATTCACGAACAGTACCAGAGTATCATCGACATTCTCAAGACTAAGATCGGATAAACCGATGAGATGATCAAGGTGAAGAGAGCTGCTAAGGGCGAATTTGCTTTCGCTTTAAGTAAAAATCTTCTCAAGACAATTTCAAACCTGTCATTAGAAGTCATGTCTCTGAATCAGATGTCATTGAGAGATGGCGAATGTGATGAAAATGAAACCAAAAAATTCATGCAAAGCGTCGATAGCGTCATCAATGAAAAACTTGGAAAGGTCAGATAATATAAAAGATCCATTTTGGGAGAATAGAATGAAGGTGAGGAGAGGAAAAAGAAAAAGAAAATCACATTTTTATGATCAGAATATTTTTTGATCCGTCATTTCCTTTGTCACTAGATTTAGTTAACTAGACTTAAAATTAATGATTTCGATGAATGATCACACAGCTCTAGCGAATCCGACTCTCTTGTTTTCCACATCGAAATGAGTGTAGAAAGTCTTGATGAAGGCATCACCGATGATGAAAGCTTCACCGAGCTGAGTGGGCAAGTCAAGACCCATGATTCCGACAATACATACATCTTTGCCGAATTCGGTCACTTTCAAGATGTAATCTTCACCCTTAAGGCTGTACTTGTCACCTCCAATGATGAAGTCAAGAGTGGGGAGCTGGGGAAGGGTGCTGCAGTCGACTTGTTTCTGTTTTCCGGCTCCGAATCCTTTTGTCATGTTTTCGACGACTTTAGTGGGACCAACGATGACAGATGTTCCAGTGTCGACTATACCCAAAAGATTGCCAACTTTGTAGCTGGTTCCGTTGAAGATGATATCGTCCATAGTGATACCCCAGTAAGCAGTCATGCTGAGAGGGTAGTATTTGAAGTCACCAGTGTAGTATTTGCTGTTGACACCTCCCAAAACTAAAGCTGAACCATTGGATCCAGGAACCTTAGTCAAGTAGAATGAGAAAGAGTTGCCCTCAACCTTGCTCTGGTTGACCAATAAGTCGAAGATCAGAGGAAGGCCATTGACTGAAATTTGAGGCCAGGCCATACCAAGGATACCATCGAATTTGGATGCAAGGAAGCTGACTCCGTGGAGGGCAGTGATTTGAGCGAAAAGAGCTTTCTTAGCCTCAAGTCCTGCGAACCAAACTGAATCTTGTCCAACGAATCCTGAAACAGCACCTGATCCATAGGTGATGTTAAAGTGAGTACCGTTTTGAACATAGGTTGAGCTCTTGGCAGAGTCGAAGTATTTGTGAAGGTAGCAGGCAGGAGAGAGTCTGCACTCCTTGGAGGGAACCCAAAGGTTGGAGGATCCAGTGTCGAAGACAACACCGAATTGCTGAGGAGGAGTTCCGACATCGATTTATCTAGATTAGAGTGAAAGTACCCGTAGTACTGAGCATCAAGATAGTTAAGGATCTTGACTTCAGGATAAGCATAGAGGTTGGGAGTAAGTTCAGAGGGGAAGATCTTTGCCAAAATGTGGTAAACTTTCTCAGTCATGGGTCCTCGGTTGAGATAGTCCAGAAGTCTTTGAGCCTCGCGAGGAGTACGCTTATGGTGTCTCATGGGAATTTCCTGTACTGAGACGACCACGGTGATAGCCAAGGCCAAGACAAGAAGCAGTGCTACTTTATTCATATGAATCCAATTATAATTCATACCATCAACTCCCTTCATATAAGCAAACACATATAACTGACCATTATAATTTTATCTGACAGTTCCTAGACAGTCCCAACTTTTCTCACTTTTTTCCATTATTATTTGGGAACTTCTTTATGTTATTATTTTCGTTATTTCGTACTATTTAACTTGCTATTAGCAAAGTTAAACCTTGTTGGTTCCCAAATCTGTAATCCTAATAATAGATAAACAGTGCGCTCGGAATTGATTAGAACCTTATACTTTGGGGATATAAATCAATGGCTTTAATTACAAAATCATATAATTTTTTTGCTTCCCACACCTAATGCGAAGATGACGACGTTCCAGTCTCTTTTTAAACGTGTCAACCTTAAAGCTCTCATGAACACTCTAAAACA
>Ga0100402_1003173_pt1 | contig 18056 bp, 20 predicted proteins | sample CryGeyme20150102_FD_80419 | JGI IMG/M metagenome (GOLD analysis project Ga0100402, IMG submission 80419) | Groundwater microbial communities from Crystal Geyser aquifers in Utah, USA - Crystal Geyser metaG 2015-0102 | ecosystem: Environmental > Aquatic > Deep subsurface > Groundwater | place...
ATATAATATAATTTAAAACTTATATTTTGAACTCTCCATTTACGAAAAATCCTTCTTGTAATGTTTCTTTCAATATTATACTTACAGCATGGTCCAAATTAATATAATCTTCCCCATTATCATCTTCTAATTTAATCTTATCACATAGAAATTCTATTTCCTGTTTATTTATCTCATCTGGAAATTTATTAAGTTGTGTTTTAAATTTGTCTACTGACAAACATTGTTTTTTATCAGTATCAAATAATTTTAAAGATGCTAATACTTCTTCATCTTCTGTAGTTGGTTGACTTTTCTTTACAATTATTGTGAGAAAAGTATTAAAACTGATTTCTCCTGTATTATCAGGATCATATTCACATAATAGCGAAATCTTTTCTTCTTCGGCTACTGTTATATTTAAGCATCGAAGCACTGTTCCAAAATCTTTTGTAAGAATAAAACCTTTTCCATCTGGGTCGAAAAAACTCCAAGCTTCGCAAAATTCATCATACTGATCTTTTGTTATATCGCCAAATTCTTTTGATTCCTCCATAATGTTTATTATTTATTATAGTGATTGCTATTGTTTTGTTATTTTATTTTATTATCTTAAGTTTAATTCTAAGTTAAAAATATTAATAAAGTATTAATCGAAAAGTAATATTATATTATATAATTTTAAATAATAATTATATTTATATATTTAACCATTAAAATATTTTTAATAATCATTAAAATATGTCAAATTACTAAAACATCAACCGTACAGAATTCAATTCATAACGCTTTAATCTTTCGCCTTTTACTAAAGATTACCGTGGATTGGGTTTTTATGTACTTAAAAACATTTTTTGGGGGCTTTACGCCAACTTATATAATTAAAGAAAACTTAATATTATTACTTTATATATTATTTAGATTATATAATACAATAAATACTTTTATAATGTTATTTGTTATAAGTAGTTATTATATACGAATTATTTCAATTGTTTTTGTTATTATTATTATTGCTTTAAATTAATTACTTTACTAAGATAAATTAGTATTATTTAATATTATTTAATATGCAGTAAATTTATTCCTCCCCATTCTACTACTGTTTCTTCATCAAGATGTCTATCAATCTTTTTTATATCTTTAAGGGATATATTTGAAGTTTCAAAGTTATTCACTGAAATAAATATAAGTATTAATCTTATTAATTGTTTTGGTTTAGGTTGTATCTCCATAACAGACATTTTATCATAAACCTCACTATCCAAAAAATTAAACTTAACAAACTTCTTAGATTTTAATTCTGGAAGCCAAAATGTAATTAAATCAAACCTTTCAAGTGAATTTAATCCTTTCTGTATTAATATATCATCTAGAAAATCTTCAATAACATTTGAATCACAACAAAAATAGTTGTCTAATAATTTTGAGTTTACATAAGTATTATCAATTATATTAGCTTCCCAAAATAAGTAAGGATAACTTTTATTAGTGTTTGGATCTCTAAGAGAATTATTTCCTTTAAAAATCATTTCCCAATGTAAGTTACTAGAGTCTAAGCTTTTTGGTTTAGGATAAACTTTATCAAACCTCCATATGTTATCAAGTTTTATTTTTACACTAATATTCTCTCCAGGTTTATAATTATAAAATAATATAATAGGCTTTTTTAGACGTTTTAACATATGAATTTCGCAATTTTGAATGACACCGTATTTTTCTAAGCTGTCTTCGTTTTGTAACTCAAGTCCTCTGTAAATAAGTTTAATTTGTTCTTTGTTTATACTTATTGCTGAGCTTATATCTTCTATTAGCATTTCAACTGTATCACCAGTATTTATATTAACTTCTAATACCTCACCTTGAAGGTCTTTGATTTTTACAATGATGTCTTCGTTTCTACCATATTTCTTCAAAAGTGGATGTATATTCTCCTTAGGTGCTGGGAGTTCCATTTATTTATTTTTATTATAAAAATTATAATTAAACCATTATCGTCATTAATATGATTATTATATATTATAATGCTAAGAATTGTAAATACTCAAAAAATAATGAAAAAGAATAAATGTAGTCATTATGCATATTATTGTTATTGTGATTAATATATTATATCAAAAGTAAACTTATTCAAATTTAAATATTATGTTTTAACCAAATATTAAATGTTAATTATTAATTATTCTTATCTTAATTCGTATAGTTCTTATTACACCATGGCTAATTCAAACAACAATTATGCCTCCATAGTTTTATTCTTTAATTCTTCTAAACATTTTTTCATTGAGAAATCCTTTAAATTATTAAATTAGGTCATTTATTATAAAACTTACAATTTTAGAACCATCTTTATTAACAATAAAGAAGCATCTCGATCCTTTATATTCAGGATGTTCACAAACAGTAAGATGATCCATATTTACTGTTTTTGCTTTGGCACCAGTATGATAGTTTAATAAGTCCATTACCTAATAAAGAAATTATTATTTATAATACAAATTCTTTATCGGGTGATTTTATTTGGTCATTGTCTTTATATTCACTAGTAATTCTTTTAACTTCGGCATTAATTTTAGATATTTCTTTGAATCTATATTGATTTGTTAATTGGTTAAAATATGTTAAATTAATAAGATTAATAATTTATGAATAAAACATAGTAGATTATATTAGAATATATTAGCTATATTTGTATTATATTAGTTATATTTACTTTGTGTTTCCTAATTGAATCTCAGTTTTTAAAAAGTTTCTTGTTCTGTCCTCTCTTTTTTGTTCCATAACCTTTTTCTTTTGATCTCTTTTTACTCTTTTAACACAGTTTTCATAATGAGAACCATGATCCTTCCAAAAACTAATTAAATCATCCCCTTCACACTTTTTCAAATCGAATTCAAACCCATCAAGACTTAACTTATTTGTAAATTCTAATTTATTTTTTGGGTTATGTAAAACACCGATATGGCCTTCATTTTTTGCAAATCTCATATAAACTATATTTAAACCTGGATTAAGTTTTTGACATTCTTCTTGAATTTGCTTCCATTTAGTAGTTACTTCTTTATCTGAAGTTATCTTAATAAAAACATCCTCTACTCCTCCTAAGTCTTCTTTAGCTTCTTTTTTGCCTGCAAAACTATTTTCCTTTTCTAATGGCTTATCAAATTTTCTTTTTTGTCCAAGGAGTTTAAGCTCAGGAAGATCTTTGTTTCCTATCCTTCTTACAGATTTATTATCTTTACTATGTTCAATTAGTTTAGAAAATTCAACAGCCTGGACGATTTCTTCCTCGTTTGTCTTTAATGCTTTTAATTTGTTGCAGTTTAATAGTAATGATATATCTAAATAACCCTAATAATTTATTTTATATTTTAGTTTATTTAGTTTTTTTTTATGTATTTATTGTTACTTCTTTAGATTCTGCAATTTTTTGATGGAAAAAGGCGTCATTTGATAAGTTTTCGTCTGATAGGTAGTATTCAACTTGTGTTGCTACTTTTTGTAATCTGTCTGTAAAATTCTTATTCATTTAATATAGAATTAAATAATTGTTTGTAATATATTACTATGTATTAATTTTTATAAATATGTATTAATTTTTATTAATTTGTATTATTTTGTATAAATTCGTATTCATTTATTTAATGAGGTAATTTATATATTAGCTAATGTCTTTAATTTATAATTTGAAATGAATGTTGAGAATGATAAAAATACTACTGATAAAAGTGAACAAGTAAAAAATGGAGACGACAACAATAATTTTACGCCAGATCATGCTCGTAAGCTTACTAGCTATACAGATAAATTTATGTGTAGAGTGAAAGATAATACTTTTAAAATTAATTTTTTATTATTTAGAGTAAGAGATTTAGAATCAAATCAACTTTTATTCGAAGTTGCATCAGAAAGCACTGATAATAATAATGACGATACCCAAGATGAAGAAGAAGACGATGAAAAAAGAGTCATTAAATATCACTTAGGACCCGACTTCCTCGAATTAACTAGTTTGGGATCAACACTTAGATTTTCTGTTGGAGATAATCCAGTTAAAAACTTTTTAATGATTGAAAAACATTATTTTAAAAATAAACTCGTAAAAGCATATGAGTTTTTATTTGATTTTTGTATACCTAATTCTGTAAATGAATGGGAAACCATGTACACAATTCCAAGCTTGAGCGAAGAGGACAAAGAAGAAATGCGCGGGGCTCCATGGCAGACTAGATCAGATACTTTTTATTTTGTTGAAAATAAATTAGTTATGCACCATAAGGCTATATATAATTATTCTGATTTTGAATAAAAATGTTTATTATTGGTTTAATAAAGTAATAAAGTAATAATTAATAATTAGTAAGTAAGAAAGCAATAAAGTAAAGAATTTAAGATATTATTATAATAATTGCTATATGTTTTATTTGATAAATTATTATGTTCATTATTTCTAGATAAATTTTTTATACTTATTACAATATACATTATAAATTATACTCTATATTAATAAATTATCATTAATTTTTTAATGAATTTAAAATTAAAATTATTATAAATTTTACAATGGATCTGACTAATATCGATGATGTAAATGAAATACTTTATTTTTCTATGAATCAGGAGAGCAGGTATAATTCAAATTTTAATTTAAAGTTGCATTGCAATTGCAACTAAAGTTGGCTTTAAAATTTTTTCAACTGATCCTTTCCAGTTATTTTATGAAAGCAGTAAACATTATTTTATAATTTACTAAAACAAAATAAATTTATTTTATTATAGAATGTGGTCCTATTTCTATTGTTGAAATGTTATATACTACAAATCTTGTTCTATTGGTTGGATTAGTTGAGTTTGGTGACTTTTCTCCAAAAAAAGTAACAATATGGAATATGACTCAAAATTCCGTACTATGTTCATCTTGGCCATTTACTTCTAAAATTCACATAGCCAAAATTAATAAAAAAAGAATGATCATCTGTGAAAGAAACATGATGCATATATATGCTACAGGCGATATGAAAGTACTCCACTCAATAGATATTAACAACGTAACCTTAGGCAAATTAGTAATTTCAAACAATTCTGATGTTAACAATTATGTATGTTTTTCAAGCAGTCAAGACGAAGGTTTAGTAAAAGTCTTTGATATACTATATTTAAATTGGAAAGTTAGTATTAAAGCACATAAATCCCCTATACTAAGACTTGCATTAAATAACGAGGGGACAATGTTAGCTACTTGTTCATGCAAAGGGACAATTGTTCGTATATTTAATCTTCCTAAAGGAGAAAAACTATTTACATATAAAAGAGGAGTATCAGCTGCATATATTTATAGCTTAAATTTCAGTTTTGATAACGAAAAATTAATAACAACATCTGATACAGGTACAATGCATATATTTGATTTGAAAAATGATAAAAATGAAGAAAAAAATAAAAGTAGTGGTAAGTAAAGATGATTATATACTTACTAATATAAATTTTAAATAGGTTTGTTTAAATTTTGTTCGACTGTTATTACTACGTTGAGTCAAACTATTATACCAAAAGATTATGAAGATTATTATGGTAATATAAATGTTATTAATCATTTTTTTTATGTTTAGGTTCGACAAGATCAATTCTTTCTTATAATTCAGATTTTATCAAGAGTTCGAATATTGTCTTCTTTAATAGTAAAAATAATGGAGAAGTAAATATATTTATAATTTTACTTACGATTTAGACTTACTTATTTACATCCGATGGAACATTCTTTCTCTTTAATATTTCATATGATAATAAAACTGTAACTAAAGTGTATGAAAAAAATATGAAGGACTTGAAGTTAATAGAATAAGTGGTTTCTAAGTCATGTGGAAAATTGATAGTGAGTGATGAACATAATATATGTTTATGTTGTTTTATATAAATAAATATAAATTAATCATTATTATAAATTATATATTTAGTTTAATAATTTATATTAACAAATTTATTAATTCATTATACTTTATTTAAATTTAATCTTTTATCATTTTAGTATTACAATGTAAACAAGTATAATCAATTATATGAATAGAACTACAAAAATTGCATATTTTTTTTTGTAATTCTTTTATATTATTAAAGGTTCCCAAACAATAGACACAATCTTCTTTGAAATCATTCCATACTCCTTTAAATATTTTTTTGTTTTTAACATCTAAATACATATTTTCAAAATGTTTAGCCATATTTGGATACCCATTGAATAAAGATTGTTTATTACATTTGAAACATAATGGTATATCACTTTTACTACAGTTGGAACAAACAAATTGTCTACACATTGGGCAATACCCTGTATATTTATTTTTACATGTTAGACAGTTTAACTCTAAAATTAAAAATACCCATGCTATATGTGAAACTGGACTTTAGTTAAAGAAATAATTTTACATTTGTGACGTTAAGCTTTTCATAAGTTTTATATTTTTATGACTAAAAGTGAAGGTTTTATTATCGTTGAGATAGCTAAATATTATATTTATTAAATTTGAATTAAGAGAAGTTAAAGTTATTTGTTTGTTCGTAATATTGTTGTCAATATGTATATTTTCATTGTGAGCTTTTATTTCAATTTTTTCTTGGTGATTGTTTAATAATATATTTTCTTTGTTATTGTTTAGTTCATTATTTTCATTGTTTTTTTTGTTTTCATTGTTTTCGTTTATTTCAATAATATCTTTGTCCATGATTAATAATTTACATTTTAAAAATAATTTTATATTTAATAATATTTAATAATAAAAATTAGAAAATTAAATTAGTTAAGAACTATATTAACTATATAAATTATACAGTTATAAATTTAAAGAAAAACTTTTATATCTAATATAATATTGTAACTAACATCTTTCTAATAATATCTAATTTTTAAAATATATATTAAACATATAGTATCTATTAATTATATATTTGTAACTATAAGATTTTCTTTCATTAATATGTATTTTTCTATGTATTCTATGTATTCAGAATATGAAAGATGAGAAAGTTAATTTAATCCCATTAGTCCAAATCTGGCATATCAGAAATATCTATTTCTGCTAATCTTTTCTCTAAATCTTTCTTCTTTGCTTCATCAGTTTTCGGACTTGTATGCTAAATAAAATAAATATTTAAATACTAATCAATCACTTACCTTTACTTCACTAATTCCATTTACTTTATCATCTTTATAAGTAATAAAAGGCTTCGAGCTTTTATCAGATCTATCATTTTTATTAGGAGCTTGAATAAATGCTTTATCATCTTTTTTTATATTCGCATTTAATGATTTATAATTTGATTTCGTATCTTTTATGTCTTTTTTTGAAACGCCAACCATATCAGCTTTAATTACTAAATAACCAGTTGTTTGTGACCTTTGTATAGAACTTCCTTCCACTTTTATTTCATAATCAAACTTTAATTGTGTTATCTTTCCCTTTACATCACATCTTACATATTGTGGATTTAAATCAACTTTAACTTGACTTGTGTCTAAGTATTTCGGAAGTTTTAATGTAAATGTAGTTATACCAGTTTTGAAATAATCTTCGTCAAGTAAAAATTCATACTTTCCTTGATTACAAATACGGATTGAGCCATCTTTTTTATAAACTTCGGGTACTTCTGTTGGCATGTCAAATTCACTATAAGCACTTTTTTTGTTTTTTTCTGCTTCTTTTTTAATCTTTTCTTCTTCCATTTCTTTGTATAAATTTCTTCTATATTCTTTTGTATATGCGTTTGGATTATCTTTATTTGGGTCGTCTATTGTAGTTAAAAAGTTAGTTAGTTATTTGTTTGTGATATTGTGTATTGGTTTTATGTTTATATGCGTTTAAATATTTATATATATTTAGAAGTTAAGTATAAATTATTAAATTGTTTTTAATTTTCTTACTTTCTTTGAATATTTTTCTCTTTTGAATAGCCACTTTTAATTCTTCTTGCAAAAAGGGGAAATTTTGATTTGCTTTGATTAATTCTGATTTCTTTACTTCATCACCGTTAAAAAAAGTAAGCCACGGATTAAGATGTAATATATACTCTCTGCATTTATCCCAACTAATAGAAAATTATTATTAAAATAAAAATTTTACAATTAACTATTCAACTATAATATAATAACTTACTCATTACAAGGATTTCCTGTCAAATACAATTCTCTTAATGATGGAACTTTACTTAAATTCTTGGCTGACTCTTCTAAATCTGATAATTCAATAAAATTTAAAGTTAAATCAAGCTTTCTATCAAATAAGTTAATAGTCAAATTAATATATTAATTAATATCAATTATAACACTTATATTATATATTTATATTCCTATATTAATTACTGTAAACTTTCACAGCCTTCCAATCCTTCAATTACACTGATATTATTGACAGCAATATTTAAATACTCTAATTCCTTTAATTTTTCCAAATTCTCAAATTTCTCTATGATATTGTTTTGAATTTGTATAATTTTTAAATGTCTACATAGTGTTCCAATTAATTCAATTTTTTCTATTTCAAATTGATGAATTGATATTTCTTCTAATGTGGAAAGAACTCCTTCATTATGCTCGGCTCTTTTTCTTAATAAATCTTCTGTTATTTTCCCCATATTGTTTTTTAAATTATATTATATATGTTATGTTATATTATGTTATATTATATTTAAAATTGTTATTTATTATTTGTTATTTAAATCATAAATTATTAGGAATTATGATAAATATTCTAGTAATTGCATTGTCAATGAATCAATCATTTATACTTTCTTGTTATACTTGTTTAACTTGTTTTCTTTTATTCTACTTAATCTATTTAATATAATTTAATTATACAATTGCATACGGGGATGTAGCTCAAATGGTAGAGCGCTTGTTTAGCATACAAGAGGCAAGGGGATCAATGCCCCTCTTCTCCATACTTTTATTTTTTATAATACTTTTATATATTTATATTATTAATATATGTTTATATATTCATATAAATGCATATTATTTTTACAAAACTATATAAAGAAGTATATTAATTATTATGTATATAATATTTACTTAATCAAGAAAGTCTTTATTATTATAATCTTTAATTATTTCAAAAAATGTAGAAAAATCAATACTGTCTTTTGATTCTCCTACTAGAGATGTAATCATTTGTTTACATTGCATTTCATCAAAACTTTCTCCGAGCGCCATCATAACATTATATAAGTCTTGGTGGCATATTTTATTATCATGGTTTGCATCAAAAAGTTTATATATTTCAAGCAATTCTGACAAGTCTCCGTTATTTGAATTATTTATTTTCTTTTTCATTTTTTCTACAAATTCATTTTGAGAAATATTCCCATCATTATTCTTATCAAATTCTTTTAGGATCTTCTCAATATAAAAATCATTTACTGGAGTTCTTAAAGCAAATAAAAAGTTTTTTAATTCTTGTTTTGAAATTGTTTGGCTTTTATCTGCATCTAATCGTTCAAAGATTTTAATAAGTTCAGTTTCATCTATGTCTTGTTTTTGAAATTTAAGGTCACTTATTATTTTTTCTAGCCTTGCGTCTTTTTCTTTTTGACTTTCAATATTTCTGACATTACTTTTATTAAACGAATCTTTTTTTGACAAAGTAGATTTGTTTTGAAGAAGCGGTTGTGAATTATTACTATTGAACTGATTGCTATTTTGGTTGCTATTAAAATCATTATTATTCATTTTTAAATTATTTATAATATAAAGAAATAAATTCAATAATTGAATCATAATAAAAAACTTAAATTATATTGAAACATAACTAACATATTAAAAAATGTTTGAATTATGTAATACATATACATGAATATTAAATAAATAAACATAATGAACTTCATACTTATAATAACACATACCAATATTATTGTTGTAATTTTAATCTTTAATATAATCTTTAATTGAAAATATACTATAAATTATACTATAAACTATTAACTATAAAATAAAACTTAATTTATTATATAAATTATTATAAAAATTATTATAAATATTATTATAAATATTATTTTCTAAAATATTGGAAACTGTCAATTTTAAATAATAATTATCAAAAATATTATAAGTAATATTATTATAATAATATAGTATACTAAATATAAAAGTAGTTTAATAGCATATTATAATTAAACTTAATCTTACTTTATTTTAAACAAAAATAACACAATGTACTAGTCTGAAGCATATAAACAATATTATTAATCATGTATTATTTCTTGAATAGATTGTATAAAACAGTATAATTAAGTAATAAGTAATACTAAGTAATTATAATTAAATCCAACGAACTATCTTTATATAAACTAATAAACTAAAGCACTAATAAAATTATAAACTAGTATAATTATAAAGTTAATTAAGACATATAACATACTTAATAATGATTTTCCATGCTATTTTTTCGTTATTATTGGTGTTTCTTACTTATTTTAGTAAGTAATTAGCTTGTTTTTAATGCATTTTTTGCAGTTTTTGAAGTATTTTATATGTCAAATGGTCTTATTATTGAAATTATCAAGTTAATATGCTTCTGTTTGAGAGAACATTTCAATACCTATATTTATCTACTTAATTACTTTAATAATTTCATTTCTTAAAATAAATTACTTACACTTAGTTTATTATATTCTCTACAATAATAGTATATAATTTATTTAATTTTTTACATTAATATATTTATCTAAATTTATGGTAATTCCTTATTTAATTTGCTTACTTCATTTCATTATAAGCCCAAAAATTATATAATACTTAATTATTGTGATTATACTTATTTATTTAATACATATTAAAATTACCTTTAGTTATCTTATAATGAGTTCTCCAAACAAAATAAATGAAAATATTATGGTGGATTCTCTCTTTACACATTTCAAAGATCTTTTGCAGGATTTTCAAGCAAATCAAATTATTATAGACATTATAAATGATCTATTTATAGGCTTTTGCGATAAAGAGAGTTTTTTAGTTGAAAAAAATAATGTTCAAGACAATGTTCGAGAAAAAGTGAATATAAGTAATGAAAATGAAAAAACAGAAATTAACTTAGATAATATGGAGACATTTTTTCTATCTGTGATTAATGATCACCAATTAGAAACTGTTGTTTCTAGTAAATGTAAGGACTTATATCTACAAAGATTAGGTAAAATATTATAAAATTATTATTTAATAAAAAAGGTGTTAATCATAACAATATGGTCGAATCAGAAAAAACTATAGATGAGCCATTAAAAGAACATAATAATTTAAAGAAAAAGAGACCTAGAAAAAATATAAAAATTAATAATTCAATAAAGACACGCGTTGAAAACATTAACAATGGTACTTCTCTAATTTTTATTATTTTTTAGAAGATCCTGTACTTCAAGACGCATTGAAGATTATTGTTGGAAAAAAAATACATTTTAAGAATACTACGCGTAGAGTTTTCAAACTTAATTTCAAAAAGGCTATCTTCTGCAAAGATTTATGTAGAGCTTTTAAAAAAGATTGTTTGCTTAAAAAGATAAAAGTGTAATTTAATATTACTTGTTTAATACTTTTTTATTTGTAGTAAATTTCTAAATTATTTGTATATTTTGACAAAACAAGATTTAAAAAGTTTGAACATTAACGTGAATAGATTGCATCAATCCATCCAGCGCAGCATTAAGTCTAACGCTAATGAAACATTTTTAAACTTATCATATATAGATCTGTTAGTTTGTGCAAAAGAACTTAGTAATACAGATAAAAATTTAATTTATGGCTCAAAACTTGAAACACTTATTCAAATAATGAAACAGAAAATTAAATTTTTATTTCAATTTAACTTTCTGAAGTCTAACTTTTTTGAGAATTGGATTCAGAATCCTCTTAACTTAGTAAAAATAAATTTTATAATATAATATTTTATAATATTATATTATATAATTATTTAATGATAGGTTAGTCTAAAGTCTAAATTGACAAATTCTAATAAAAATGAAACAAAACAATACTATATAATGGATAAGAAGAAGTCTTTTATAAAGAGCAATGAAGATTATGAGAAGTATAAACAATTGCTATTAAAAGCAAGTGTAGACTTTATATTCTCATTTCAGAATATTAATTAGTTTATTAGGTTTATTAGTTTTGTATCATTGTATTATTATTCTATTATAATATTCAAATAATACATTTCTTAAAAATTTGTATTTTAAATACAAATACTTATTTATAGTATGAATAATATATTTAATTTAGTATATGCTTATTATAAATATAATTAAATTACAGTTAAATTTATAATATTTAAATAAAATGCTTAAGTATAAAAATAAGTAGAATTTAAAATAAGTCCTTTAATCTTTGAAGACTAGTATATTCAATATAATAAAAGACAACTTAAAAACATATAATAACTTTTTTTAAAATCATATCATTAATAATATATAGCGTATGATTAAATCTGTTAAGGTTTAATATAGTTTATGTTTAATTATATATTTTTCTACAAAATTTCAAAATAATAGTTATATAACCGTAATCCGTATCACTATTTAACTCAACAGAATAAAAAACATTATAGTAATATAAATGTCAGATAATAACATTGAATTACAAGTAGATGCAAACGTTAATTTAGACGTTAATGCAGATTTAAATGTATATGGGGAATTAAAAGGTCAATATAATATAACCCCAGAGGCAAATCATTTAAACGGAGATTTTGTTCAAAATCAAGTCATTTATGAAAATAACGGAGAAGCTAACATCGAGGTCAATCCAAATGTAGAAACTTATAATAATGGAGACAATGAACATAACGGTCACCACCTTTATAATTCGGACGATAAAAATATAGATCTAGAAAAAATAGACCTAGAAGTAGAAGGAGTCATCGCAGTAAAGGCTGAATCAGATCAGCAAATAAAGCCAGTAGAAGAAAAAAAAGAAGAAGAGAAACCATCCGTTAGTTTCTTCAAACTTCAATATGCCTACACTACAAAATGTGAAATGTTTGCACTAGTTATAGCTACTTTCCTCAGTATTGCTAGTGGAGCTGCTATGCCAGCATTTATGCTTATATTCGGACAAGTTATCAATCAGTTTAGTATTGGTACTCAAGTCCAGTTATCTGCTGCAGACTTTGAAACAAATATCAACACAACTTGTACATATTTTGTATATATTGGTATTGCTATGTTTTGCGCTTCTGCTATAAATTTGGTTTTATGGTCAAATCACGGGAAAACTCTAGTAAGAAGAATTAGAAGTCAGTATTTTAAAGCAATAATGAGACAAGAACAAAATTGGTTTGATCAATTTAAAAATAAGTATGAATTTGCAACAAAGATTGAAACTCAAACTAAAACAATTGAGTCAGGCTTAGGAATAAAAGTTGGAAACTTTATGATGGGAATAGCAATGTTTATAGGTAAGAATTATTTTTTAATTATTTTTAGCTTGTATGTGTGTCAGTTTCACTATCAGTTGGAAGATGAGCTTAGTCATGGTTGCAACCTATCCAGTCCTTGTTGGAGCTGCAGTTCTTATGCTAAGAGCTACTATGTCAAGATTAGCTGATGCTCAACTAAACTTTGCTGAAGCAGGAGCTATTGCTGAAGAAATTTTATATTCTATTAAAACTGTTGTTTCATTTGCCAATTTTAAATATGAAAAGGACAGATTTAATAAATTAGTTAATGAATGCTTCAAAAAGGGAATGGGAAGTGCTCTTAGAAATGGTTTTGGAATGGGATTTATGTTCTTGGTAATATTCGGTTCATATTCACTTGCTGTTTGGTATGGAGGAACTTTATTAGTTGCTAGATCAGAGTATAATCCAGTTTCACTAGAACCACTTGGCCCTGGAAATATCATAACTGTTTTATTTGCAACTGTATTTGGAGCTTTTTCTTTAGGTATGGCTGCTCCAAATCTAAGAGGTATTACAGATGCTTGTCAATCAGCATTTGAATTTTTTGAAACAGAAGAAAGACAACCCCAAATGGATACTAGTTTAGCAATTGAAAAACCAGCTAAAGAATCAATTAGTGGAAGCATCTTTTTCAATAATGTTAAGTTTAACTACCCAAGCAGAGCTGATGATGTTATTTTCGAAGATTTATCCTTACATTTTGAGGCCGGAAAGAAAACTGCTATAGTAGGAGAATCCGGAAGTGGAAAAACAACTATAATTCATTTAATTGAAAGACTATATGATATTCAAGGAGGAGCTATTACTTTAGATAATGTTGATATAAGAACAATCGATTTAAATTACTTAAGATCTGTTGTTGGATACGTTGCTCAAGAACCCGTATTATTCAATACTACTATTAGAGATAATATTGTATTCGGAAGAGATAACCAATTCAGCGAAGAAGAAATCTTAGAGGCTTGCAGAAAGGCTTTTATTTTAGAATTTGTTAAAAAAGTTGGTCTTGATTATATTGTCGGAATTAAAGGTTCTAAACTTTCTGGAGGACAAAAACAAAGAATAGCTATCGCAAGAGCCATTTTAAGCAATCCAAAGATTTTAATTCTTGATGAAGCTACATCTGCTTTAGATAATACTAGTGAAAAAGAAGTACAAATTGCATTAGATAAAGTTAGTGAGAATGTTACCACTATTATTGTCGCTCACAGACTATCAACCATTATTAATTCAGATAAAATTCTTGTATTGGCTAACAAACAATTAGCAGAAGAAGGTACACATAAAGACTTATTAGAAAGAGGTGGTGAATACTTTAATCTTTTCAAAAATTCCTGCAACACAGTTGATGCTCTTAACTTAGCTGATGGAACCGGAGAACATGAAAGAAGAAGATCTATGAGTGTAAGTATCAAAGGAGACAAAGTTCCAGAAGAAGTAGTTGCAGAGGTACGATTACAGACTGAAACAAGATTAGTTAATGAAGAACTTCAAGCCATTGAAAACAAAATAGTATTAGCTGAACCTACTCCTGAAGAACTTAAACAAAAAGAAGAAGAGGAGGAAAAACTAAAAGACGAAAAGTTTTCTGGGGCCAGAATGAGATTATTCTATATTTTAGGCCAACATAAAGGAACAACAGTTGCAGCTATATTTGGTGCTCTTCTTAATGGAGCTGTATTCCCTGCTTATGGAGTTTTATTAGGAATGGCTATTGACGCTTTATCTTATAATGATTCTTTAGTAATAGCTGAAAAAACTTTCTTAGTTGCTATGTATTTCTTAATATTAATGGGAGGTGCTGCCTTAGCAAACTTTATGCAGAATTATTTCTTTAACGCAGTAGGAGAGATATTAACTAATGAATTAAGACAAGAAGTTTTCAGTAAATATCTAAACTTAGATATGTCTTATTTTGATAAAGTTGAAAATTCCCCAGGATCAATGCTTACAAGATTAGCAAATGATACTACAAAAATAAATGGAGTTGCCTTAGCTGTAATAGGAGTATTCTTCCAAGCCTTTTCAACTCTAACCTTCGGTCTTATTACTGGATTTTACTTTGATTGGAGATTAACCTTAATTAACATTGGATGTTTACCTTTTATGGTAATAGCTGGATTCTTCCAAAATAAATTTAGATCAGGACAAATGGGTCAAACTAGTTCAAACGACAAAGAAGCTGGATCAATCCTTTCAGAATCAGTAGTATTTACTAAAACTATCTTCTGTAATAACATGCAACACAAAGTAGTAGAAATGTACGATACCTACCTCGAAAAAAATATAGAAGCTGACTTTAAAGGAAGTATTTGCGAAGGGATTTCATATGGATTTTCTCAACTTGCTATGTTCTCTGTTTATGCTTTAATCTTTTTCTCTGCAGGACAATTTATAAAAGCAGGATTAGCCTTAGAAAATATGTTTGTTGCTATTTTTGTACTTCTTTTCTCAGGATTTGGACTAGGACAAGCTCAACAATATATCGGTGATTATACTGCAGCTAAAGAAGCTTTAATAAGTCTTTATGATGTTATTGACTTCCCTTGTACTATCGACCCCAAAGGATCTGAAGAAACAGGAGAATTTGTAAATTCACTTCAAGGTAAAATAGAATTTAGAAATGTCAGCTTTTCTTATCCAAGTAGTCCAGACAAATTAGTACTTGATAATATAAATTTCACTATTATGCCCGGACAACAAATAGCCTTCGTTGGTGCAAGTGGCTGCGGAAAATCCACTATAGTACAACTAATTGAAAGATATTACGATGTAAACGAAGGAGAAATACTATTAGATGATAAAAATATAAAAGAATTAAATATTACAAGCTTAAGAAAACAAATCGGAATTGTTATGCAAGAACCAGCTTTATTCAAGAGAAGTATCTATGATAATATTCTATATGGAAATTTAGAAGCAACCTCCGAACAAATTATGGAAGCTGCAAGAAAAGCCTATATCGATGAATTAGTCAAGAAAGATGTTGACAATGATAAAGAAATATCTGGAGGGCAAAAACAAAGAGTTGCAATTGCAAGAGCTATAGTAAAAAATCCTTCAATTTTAATGTTAGACGAAGCTACATCAGCTTTAGATAAGGAGTCCGAAACAATAGTCCAAAAAGCATTAGATAATAACCTTGAAGGAAGAACTTCTATTTCTATTGCTCACAGGTTGGTAACAATAATGAATAGCACAAAAATCTTTGTCCTAGACAATGGAAAAATCATAGAAGAAGGAACTCATGAAGAATTACTTACTCTTAAGAAAAAATATTACATATTATGGATAAGCGGAAGTCAAAAGAATGAGACAAATAAAGAAGAAATCGTAAAACTCTTCGCAGATATACATAATGTTCCAGTAGTGTAAATATATTTTTAAATAACATTAAATAGAATGTAATAAAACATTCTGTATTAAATTATATATTATTATAATTGTTTTAATTGTTTTAATTTTCTCTTAATTTTCAGTTTATTTTATTTCTTATTATTTATAATACGTTGATATTATAATTATTTATTATATAATTTTTTAAGCTAATATTTATAACTTATAACTTATTTCTTATTACATATTTCTATGTTTTAAAATAATATAATAAATAAATGTATCAATATAAAACCAGTTTCAACAAATTTCAAACAGTTAACTATGACAGTTATGATAAACGACTCGAAAATTTTAATGAGAGTGATCAAAGTTGCATTAAATATGGAGATGACTTCTTAGACATGGATATAAAGTCACCTGAGTTAAAGAAATTTAGAGATGATATTGACCTAACTAAAGTAAATAACAGTATATAATGTGTTAATACTTTTAAATTTAGAATCTCTACTGAATAATACAAATAATCACAATAGAAGTTATAATATTCATAATTTTAACAATGAGCAGAAGTTTGTTGTAGAAAATAAAACCATTTCAAATATAGAAGAAGATATTATCGAAGAAGGTAAATACAACAATTAAAATTTAATAAATAATTATTTATTTAGATATCGTTAACTACGACCAAGGTCAAGGCTCCCTAACCAAAAATAAAACAGCGATACTACCAACATTATTCTCAAACAATAATAAAAGTTTGATAGAAGAAGATAGCATAATAAGAAAACAAAGAAATTTATTTAGCGGAAGTGCAATACCAAACAAAAATGAGCGTGATAATAAAAACTTATTTCAATCTCATTCTTTATTAAGTGACATAAGATTTGGAGAAGTAATATTAACATATAATTTTTACTTTTTAGAACGGAAATGGCATTGACGAATCATATATTCCTGAAAGCTTCGAGCTAAATTAATAATATTTAGAAAGTATATAGATTAGATAATAGAATATAATTAGTTTATAAATAAGTAATAGTATTAAGTATTTATGTATTAAAATATTTTTAAATTATTAAACTTTGTATATGTTATTGTTTTTATTTAATATAACAATTAAGTTTATTAAGTTTATTAAGTTTATTAAGTTTATTAAGTTTATTAAGTTTATTAAATGTTTGTTTTTTATTAGTAATTATATTGTAAATTTGAAGAATCTTTGGGGATTGGGGATTGGGGATTGGGGATTGGGCCCAATCCCCAATCCCCAATCCCCAATCCCCAATAAATTAATTTGTA
>Ga0100402_1003178_pt1 | contig 18023 bp, 10 predicted proteins | sample CryGeyme20150102_FD_80419 | JGI IMG/M metagenome (GOLD analysis project Ga0100402, IMG submission 80419) | Groundwater microbial communities from Crystal Geyser aquifers in Utah, USA - Crystal Geyser metaG 2015-0102 | ecosystem: Environmental > Aquatic > Deep subsurface > Groundwater | place...
GGGCTACGAGTCAGGCCTTGGCTTCGGCAGCCTGGCGAGTGGATCTTCTTCCCCGAAGTGGGAATAGTCGTATCCGATTTCTCCCGATGTGTTCCTGTTTCTGAGTGGGAGACGGGATGGGGCTTTTCGGGTCATTCCGGTGACGTCGGATTCGGGTCTCCTTGTCTCACGTTCCCTTCGGCTGGCTCTGATACGGTAGTACTACTAGTAGTACTAGTAGTTCCGTAGTAGGCCAAACCAAATATCTCGACTCAGAACCTATTTGTATCTTCACAAAAACAAAACAAAAACGAAAACCTATTCGTGGGCTCATTTCAAGTTTCAAGCATCAGCTACAACTCAATCGGCTACATGAAGTACTACTAGAGTACACCAGCTAGCTATACCCAGATACAGACGGAAGAACTTATTAAATCCAGAGCCCAGCTGAAGCCCCCCAGCTTAGCCAACCGACCTGCCAAACACCAATAACGAACGTTTCAAAGATGAGCATTCCGTTTGCCAATTTTGATCAGACATCGCAGCTGAGTTCGTCTCCTCATGATCCAGTCCTTTCGTTGGCTTCGAATTGCATTCGGGATTACTTTGGACCTACGGTCCAAATGGTTGCCGATGGTCTCATGTTTCGTGGCGAACCCATTACGTTTAATATGCTGGTAGCTACTCTCCGTCAGAAGTGTCGACAAAAGGTGTACAGCGAAGAACGGAAGCGATTGTTAGGGTCGAAAGTGGCGGCGCGTCTCAAGAATCAAACGTTGCAGTTACCTCCTCTACGAGCCGCCCTCCTGGTGCTGGTCCAGCACAACATTGTCAAACTTACAGTGAAGCAATCCAGACCGAGTGGCATTAGTAGTAGTAGCAGCAATAGTTCAGGAAAGGTGGTGTACCGGTATCATTTGGATATGACACGAGCTCGCATGTTGCCCCGTTATCCACGTTATGTGGAATACACCAAAAAGGCTGTCGATGCTACTAGTGCTACTCTGGTGGAAGAATTACTGGTACAGGGTCGATTGCGGACTGCAGATGCTGTACAAAAGACATTTGAGAGTTTGCAATCCTTGGAAGCAGAAACAGTAGACGAAGCGAATGACGGCCAGCAGGACGAAACCCTAGACAATAACACCGCAACAACTTTGCCAACCATAGTAGAATCGAGCACTACTTCAGTTACATCTGCCAGCAACGCGACGAAGACAACCACCCTCCAATCTGTGCTGGATGCATTCAAGCGTTTGGTGCAGGCTGGATTCTTGGAACAAGTGCCCAGGTTGGCGGACGAAGACCAAGCCAATGCCGAGGGAGCTACTGCCGAGGTGAAAGAGTTTGAGTTTGATGAACCTGTACCAGAACCGCCTACCAAAAAAGTCAAAATTGACAAATCAGAAGAAAACGATCGATCATTATACGAAGACGAAGATCCAGTCATTGTGGCGTCGCTGCAAGGAAGTGCCTACCGCGACTTTCTTCCTCGTCATGCTGTTTGGAGGGTAAATATTCATATGTTTCACGATGCTCTGCGGGCCTTTGCTTTAGGCAGGTTGACTTCTGAACGATACGGTCACAAAGTACAAAGTGCAGGATCCATGATCTCGGCAGCTCTGAAATATTTAGCAAATAAAAAACATGCCAACAAAAAAGCCAAGAATGACCGTGATGATGAATGCAATATTGAGGAGCAAACCTTTCAAGCAGCCGATGTTTTACGATATCTGCCCAAAGCAGTTCTACAGCTATTGGAACGAAAACGCAAGGCAGCTGCCACAGTCAACAAAAGTCTCAGTGTTGTATCGCAGGTGGCCAAGTCGCTCCAACAACTATCAGCCAACGACAGTCCGGTCTGCGTCTTGGAGGTGGAAGTGGGCGCAAAACCAGAAGATTCGAAATTTGAGATTTGTGTTTCGCGCATGGTCAAATACATGCAAGAGAGGATTACCAATCGAATGCTGGTTGATCATCACGGGGAAATTGCGGCGCGAATTGTAACGATTCTACTCTTGAACGGACATTTGGAGTCGGACAGTCTGGCCGAGTCTGCCATGGTTCCTGCGAAGGACACTCGAGAGGTAAGCTCCATCGCGAATGTGGTGCAAATAATATTGTTGTTCTCTTTAAATGATCCTCTTACCGTTCACGAATATGTTATTATTTCTTCAGATTCTCCATCGTCTTTACCGAAGCAAATACATCGACTTATTTACGCTCAATCAAAGTCGGCAACACAACCCTTCCAATATGATTTACTTGTGGTCTGTCGTTGATGCTCAAATTCTGAGAAATGTTACCAATAATGTCTGTACAGCACTTTTAAATTTACGCTTGCGGCGACAGCACGAAGTGGACATTGGCAAAAACTGGATTGAACGAGCCCAAGAGGCGGGAGATATGGACGAAAACGATCACGACGCTGACAAACTGAATCACCGCAAGTTTTGCTTGGGCTTGGAACGATTGTACAATTCTTGCCTGCAATTGGACGAGACGCTCATGGTGTTGGAGGACTTTTGAACTAAAATGTACTGTAGCAAAATAGCTAGTAGACCAGTAGTGTAGAAACAACTCTGTACGAGTGATGGACTAGTCTAGTAGTCTACTAGTAGTCTAGCTAGTACTAGAGTAGGTCTAGCTAGTTTCTAATTGCTGCTGTGTTCGTGCTGGCATGTCTTTTGGGGGTGCCCGGGGAGATGCTTGCAGTTGTGAATCAAATCACGCAAAAAACGAGACTCAATGCGACGATCGACGAACGCATTAGCTACTGATGATGCCGACCTGAACGACTTCTATCTGCGATCTGCGGAGTATCCAACACAACGTTTGCCCACATCTCCAAGACACGTAGGATCTTTATCAACTTGCCGTGATAATAATACACTCCATTTGTTTCCTCTAAGCAGGCCATGTTATCGTCTTATCACACGTCTGGCCAGGCCGCGCTCCGAGCTGCCACAGATCCGAATAGGAAGAATGCCAAGATACAGTTCTCGTCGACATTGCCCCTCTTGACCAAGACAATCCCCAAAACGGATGGGCATGATAACAATGTCCTACAATCCATCGACGAGACCGCAATGCGTGTGGTCAAAAATAGAGACGGTTATTTTTTTGTAGTTGCCATGACTCCCAGCTGTCAGCTTCATAAGTATGGAATTGAAGTGGGCATGGAATTTCTCAGCGTGAACAATATTTCCTGTAACACTCTTCCGGACGAGGCCGCTTTTTTCGAAACGTTGCACCTGTGCAGCGCGGATAAACCCAAAAGCGATGATATAGAAAAGAAGCACACCCTTGGCTTGACCACACTTTTGGTTCATCCTGCTCCTGCATCTACCAAACAGTACATTCCATCTCCTGGGACATTTGTCACTGCAGTCATTGAAAAAGAGGCAGCTACCACGAGGGTCGGATTAATGGTGGTACAAGAACAGGAACAAGTGCCAGGGGCTGTTTTTAACGACGGAAAACTTCACCCGTCCCCTAAAACCAAGAGCGAAGAAACTACGGAATACGGAAAGGTCATGATCAAGGAGATTGCTCCCGATGCCTTGGCTTCGAACACGATTTTACGTCCCGGTATGCAGCTTATAAGTATCAACAATACTCTGTGCGTTCACAAAGGAGAAAGTGCCGCATTGTTGCGACACTTAACGGGAACAATTACGCTCCTGGCACAAGTCCCCACGGCTGTGCCACCCCCCATTGCGCATCACGTTACGGCAACCATTTATACTCGCATGTCAGCCAAGGAGCGGGAAGATGCGACTCAGGAAAGAGATAATCTGGGCTTAGCTCTGTCGGATACGTACAAAGATAAGAAGGAGGGGATCTATATCACTGGAATTGATCCCAAGGGACCCTTTGCCGACTCGAAATTGCGAGTGGGTATGCAATTGGTCAGCGTCAACAATGTTGAAATTGATGGTTTAGAATTGGCGCAAGCCTTATTCTCGAAAGGCCAAGTTTCACAGCGCATAATGACGGTGTTGGCCAAGCAAACGTGTCAATCAGTGATACCTGGAACTCTCGTGACAGCCACGGCGATAAAAACCAACGCGGACAGCAAGCTTGGCCTTATGGTTTCCATGGACCATAATACTATGCCCGTGATTCAATATATTCGTGAAGGGGGTCTTATGGAGAAGGCATGCGATGAACATGCACCTCTCGAACCTGGTATGATTATCCACAAAATTAACAATACGCCAACGAAAGGTTTGAAAACGAAGGAACAGGTCTCGCAACTCTTGCAAAAAACAACCCCGCAAGGAATCCTGACAATTTTGGCCGAGGCGCCTACCTCAAGTCTTGCTGGGAGTACCAGCTCCACTCCTGCTGTAACTTTGGATTCACTCAAGACTCTTACCATAATCCAGAGGTTGCCCGAACAGAGTCTCGGTTGGAGTTTGGGTCTTCCAAAGGCACAGCAAGGACGCATCGTTGTGACGGACGTGGAGGATGGTGGTTTAGCCATGAAATCCGGAGTGAAGAGAGGTACTCTACTTTTCAAAATCGACAACGTCTTTTTGCCTTGTACATACAAAACGGTTGCCGAGGCAGACGCCGCAGTCTCGGACTTATTCCACAAAGTTGCTCCCGGTATTCCCTGTACTCTCTTGGTGCAGGAAGAAACTCCCACTACGTTGATACCACCCATTTTGACGGGTGCCATTGTGAAGGAAACCAAACAATCCAAGGTTGGTATCCGGTTGCGAACGCACAAAGAAAGAGTTGCCATTATTAGCCTTGCCGAAGGATCTGTTTCGTCGGCGACGGATTTAATGGGAGGGATGCTAATACGATCTATCAACAATATTAGCTGTACCAGTAAGAACCCCGAAGAGGTGGCGCAGCTGCTTGCTGACGCGATAGGAGTAATTACAATTGTGGCCGAGACACCGGACTGCCCTCTCTCAGAAGACACTCTTGCTTCCATGGTTACTACTGCTGTGTCAAAAGCAGACCGTGAAGGTACTAGTGATATCGAGAAGTGTTTTACTTTCGAGGAAGGCAAAGTCTGGATTTCGGAGGAGGGCGTGAAAGGGCTGTTTCATGGCAGCGCATTCCGAATAGGAATGGAGGTAATGAGCCTCAATAATGTTCCCTACGAGATTTTGACGCCCTCCGGCATTCGTGGTATGATGGAAAATGGAGATCTTGACTATATTACAATCTTGGCGAAAAAGCCGAAGCTACCTCCTGGCTTGATCATGACAGAGGTTCTACGCAAGGAAGAAGCCAGCGACAAATTTGGTCTTGATTGTACTGCTTCCAAGGGTCTGCGCAGCAAGGTGATAATTTCCAAGATCAAAGATGGTAGTTTGGCAAGTGTCTCAAGACTGCTTGAGGGCATGGAAGTATTGGCCGTTAACAATGCCGATACTAGTCGAGTGGATGCCCACGGAGCAGCGGAGATTTTGTCTCGAGAAGCTGCTACTGGCTGTGTTACCTACGTGGCTGGTGTGTCGTCGAAAAGCTTTCCTCTACACCATCGAGAGTTTGTGTCTGCAAATTTGGAAATGGACAAGGTGGCAAAAGACTGCCCTATTGGGATCACAGTGTTCCGAAATCATTACGGCAAGATTGTCATTGGTAGCATTCAAGAGAAGAGTTTAGCAGCCGACACAAAACTTGAAGAAGGAATGGAAATTATGGCAGTCAACAATGCTGCATGCCAAAATATGAAGGCCTTGGATGTGCAGGCACTCTTGTCCTCCACTGATGGGCCGAAGATTAAATTAATTTTGGCGGAAAAGCTACCTGAAATACAGGGAAAAGTTGTCATTGCATCCATGGTCAAGACCAGCCCTGACATGCGAGTAGGTGTCACCATGAGGGAGGTGCGTGGAAGAGTAATCATTAAAGTCATTTCTCCAGATTCCATTTGTGCTAATACGGAGCTGGGAAAGGGCATGTGGATCAAATCAATCAACAATAAGGACGTCAGCGGTGCTACGACCAAGCAAGTCGCGGACATGCTAAAAGCTGAAATGTCTGTCATTACTGTTTTAGCGGAGACTACTTTGACCACCGACGAGGAGCTTGGTCTGATAATGCCCGAGCCCGAAGAGACGGCTGAAGCTGCTGCATCTGATGGCGGCGCTGCCGAAGTAGACGGAGAAGCTCAGACACTGGCAGTTTCTGATGACAATACTGAAGGCAGTGCTGCAGAGAATGCCGAAGATTATGCAGCAAAAAGTGGCGGAAGCAGTGCTGCAGAGAGTGGTGAAGATAGTGCTGATGAAGAATGGGAGGACACGACACCCCATGCAGCCGCCGAGGCCAAGGAGGACTAAGTGGCTGGAATGGAAAGCGTCGAAGCTGCCCACTTCTTGGAAGGCCAAAAATCAATTTATTTAAGTAAAGAGTTTACGCGTTAGGTTATTCTACTGGAAAGATTTTTGCTTCACGCTGTTGACGGCCTCCACAAAATGCATTCCCACGTCGTTCATCCATTTCCAATTATCCACAAACGGCAGCCACCCAAGCGGCCACCCGACGTGACCGCCGGCTTTCGTCAGTAGGATCATCACATTGCCTGACTTGACAGCAGCAGTGAGATTTGTTGGATGCATCAGGCCTGTATTGGCAGCAACGGTTCGCCAAGTTACCAATGGATCATCCAGTGCATGGACGACACATAACGGAATCGATACAGTATGTATACGTGCGTCGTCTGGCAACATGTCGCCATCATAGGCTTCCAGCGGAATGTCTCCTAATGCGCTCATTTCCATGTAATAATGAGTGACATTGTCAAACCCATTGTATGGCGCCACTGCATGCTTGTCAATTTCCTATGGTGGAATGAAAAAAGAATAATCAAGTAAGGGCTGGATGACTTCTTTTTGTGGTTGTTTGTTCAAATGTACGAAACAAAACATCTTACCGTGACATGGGCTGCTCGCATGGATCGCTTCATATCATTTAACGACAATCGCGCTCGCATCCGTTCACCCCACTTGTTCACAAGAAATGTATCTCTCAATGTTTTTGCCAACATGGGTTGCCACAAACGCTGTGCTCTATAAAAATCACTTTCGAATCGCGTATCGAGACCGCCACTAATAGCCATGGCAGCATCCAAAGGACATTTAGTTCCAATGCGAGCTACATAATTGCTCAAGATAATGGCCCCCATGCTGTACCCAACACTTGCCAGGATTTGGTTTGGTTGTGTAACTTTTCGCAAGGCTAAGGCTGCCGTGTGAACATCTGTCACTCGAGCGCCGTGAAAAATGTTCCATCCCTTAATGGGCAGATCCATGAGCCCCCGGGCTACCATGACGACCACTGTAGATCCTTCGGCATTGCGACGATTTGTAAATTCCACCACGTATTCTTCTTGAGAACCTCCATTGAGACCGTGCAAAACCAGATAAAGTGGCTTTTCGGAAGAATGGCCCTGTGCTGGGCAAGACACATCCAATGCCACATACTCGTGATCGTCAGTTTCCAACCACAGACGATGGTACCTGGGTTTCGTCTTGGCTTTGTTCAGTAGAAAGGGTAACCCAGTTCTGGAATCGCCCGTGGGCATCCAGGGCGTTGCACCCAGGGCTTTGGTATAGGTTCGCGACGATTCATCCCAGTGATCGACGATGCTCTGAATATGAGCATTGTTGCCATTGTAGTAGAGACCCTCGTGAACGTTCTTCACGACTTCGGCTGGATCTCCAAACGACAAATTAGATTTGTTGGAAGGATTGTAAATTAAATACGCCGTCAATACTTTGAGCACAATCAACGCCAGTATTGTTTTGGTTAATTTTTGTTGTTGGCTTGTGTGCAATGCTAACGTTGACGATACCACAAACAACACGAGACCGTACGTAGCACCGTATTCAAGAACATACAGTGTATCGGTCAACAAGATTATTGATGAGGCAACCGTTGAAATAATAATGGCACTCATTCGTTTGGTACTTCTGCTGCTGCTGTTGTCTCCCTTGGAAATAGAATGAGGATTCGTCATGACTTGATGGTAGAGCAAATAGGTGATGCCCAACGGTGCAACTATCGACGCAAACAAGCGCAACCACAATTCACACATGGCCCACAGTGCCGGTAAGACACGATATAATTGTGTCACAACGATGTCTCCAAAGTGATGATGAAAGTCTTCGTGCAACAAGGGACCCATGGGAGGAATGTCATCTCGATAAAAATTGTCTAGTTCGGTCGCGGCACAAAACGGATGAAGCGTCGGTAAGCCGAACGATTCTAAGAAGGTGCGACTGGAAGTGGATAGTTGCGACGACCAATCTTCATACTTTTGTCGGTGCAGTTCTGTCTGACAGTAATCGTCAATGGACCACATCCTGACCTTGTTGTCGTATGCGCGCTTTTTGGCGGGGGGGGGGGTCTGTGAGGATGTTGTGGTGAATGAAGAATGCAGTAGTGATTTATCACTACTACTACTTGTGATGGCGAACCAGACTCACTACTACTAGCTAGCTAGTGTAGAACAAGAAGGATTGTAAGAGAAAAAAACTACTCGTACGTAGCGGCATGGATTGATGAAAGGTTTAATATTATTATCTTTTTAGTTGAATGGAACGAGTATCTGCTCTCAGGAATCCAAAAAGATGACGTCACCTCCATGAACAAAACTGAACTTACCAATACTAGACTACTACTCTTCTGGTACAAATCTTTCATTCGTGCATTGAGGCCTGATGCAGCAAAAATAATAATCATAATACTCGAGTACCGTACATAATACACTCCCTTCGTGTTTCGACAGTACACCACCAATAGTCAGTTATCGTTGCCGCAAAAATGTTCGCCGGCAGCTGTTCCAATTTCCCGATTCCACCCAAAAATGGCAATTTTAGGAGATGATACTGATGCTGGACTACTACTGAATACAGTGGTTGTAATAGGAATAATAGGCGTAGGAGAGGTCCCGAAAGAGCAGGAAATTACGATCAAACAAAAATAAAAAAATGGGAAACACGACAACATACAACATGGATAGAGACCATCGTAGTCATATTCTAAAGTGGTAGGTATTCTGATTGAAGATGAGACGAGCAGCAGCTACAACGACCTCCTCGACTACAGCACTTAATTATTATGGATTGTTAGGAATATTTTGTAATCGGTTGAAGACATTATCATTTTTAAAACTGAATATAATTGGTACTGAAACAAACAAATGTCGAGGGTGCCATCTTGGGTTTTTCCTTTCGAAGTGTGTAAAGAGGAAATAACTAGCAAAGACGAGCTCAAAAACATTGGTGTAGTAGGCGAATAACCCCAAAACCAGAAAACGATCTAGTCTTGCTGATTAGCTGCTTCCATGTCTTCCTCGTAATCTTCTTGCCATTCTGATTCTTCGGAAGTATCTTCCGCAGGCTCGGGAAGAACCATGGTCTTTGGTACGTATCCACCAAGGACAACCTTTTTGACCATACTTCGGACGTAGTCGGCTTGTGCAACACTTGGTGTGGCATCATCCTGCCCATAAAGTGCTCGGGACTGGAAGAACAACGCCCGAATGTCGTATTCATTGTGGATGGCGGTAGGCATATGTCCGTACATGGTGGCGTACAACACACACGCTTGAAGGTACGTTCCCGTTGGAGAAGCGTGGATTGCGTCTTCGGCAAACAGTGCTTCCCATTTAGATACATCGTCCTCGTAGATGGCAAGGTAAGTCATACCGACCTTGGCAATCTTGGGTTGTTGCTTGTTGGGAAGGTTGGCGCCAAGAGCATCGACGTATTGGTAGAGTCCCTCGTAAATGGCACTGGTGAAGGCTCCAATACTTTCTCCGATGAAGATACCTCCCATGGTTTCGTTGGTGTAAGCGCCATCATCCTCGAAGAAAAAGGCATGAGTATCAATTAAGATGGGAACGGCACGAGACGACTTGATCAAAGGAGCATACGCTTGGGTCAAGGCATCAAGTGAATCTTCACGGGCCTCATAGTTGGCCATACGACGAGTCTGATCGTTCAAGACAACATAATCAAAGTACATGGGGTTTTGGAAGGACTCCTGCTGGACAATGGTCATGTAATATTCATCCTCGAAGCAAGGGTTGGTTCCGACGTCAAAGTAGACTCCGTTGTTGTTCTTGTAGGACAAATAGCCATCGTACCCCTCCAAAAGTTGAGGAACAGTACACATACCGTAGTCAAACAGTTCATAGTCCTCGTCAATCTGCACGTCGGTGTTCTCCATCAACGCTTGGAAGTCCCAAGTCTCCCAGAACTCAAGGGCGTTCTGTGTTTGCCAAAGCTCGTACATACCGTTTCCCTGTTTCAAAAGAGATCCCAAACCGGCGCCAGTGTTAATGACAGACTGTTGTGAGATCTTATGACCACTCATGGCCTCCATGACACGGGGCACATCGTTGACATAAAGGTAAGAGTTGCCTATGAACGCAACAGTCAATTCGTCATCGGTGCTGGCAACTCTGTCATCGTGGACGTCAGAGAAGAACGTGTTCAAAGTTGTTCCAGGGATAGCAGCAACAATTGCGAGAACAATCACAGCAATCAAAGTGACCAATCCAGCTTGTTGCACCCAACGAGGGATCTTGCGAGAAACGGGTTCCTTGTGGGCGGGGTAATAGTCTGTGTTGACTGTGTCGTTACCAGAGACTCCCTTTTCCGTGTCAGAATCATCGGTAGGGGCATGACAAGCACCCGCCTTTTTGTTAACACCGTGAACAAGGTTATCAATGGAAGCGGCAAAGCCAGCAATGGCAGCTCCGGCACCAGTCTTGGTCTTCATGGGTAGAGTGGGCTTCGTCTTGGTACTGTTGAGAGTAGCCTCTTCGTCAATAGATCCAGAGGCAGCCGGGGGAGCAATCACATTTCCATCGGCAGAGTTGACGTTGCTCAGGACAGGCTCATCTTCCTTGACGATCAATTGTTCCTTCTTGGAATCGTCGCTGCTTCCGCTGGGTTGAACTCCGAGCATGGCTCCGATCTTCTCCATGCTGGCGTTGATCTTCTCCATGCCACTGTTCTTGCTGCTAATACTGGCCATCTTTAATAAATTATCCTAGAATGTTGGATTAGTATGTTATGCAGTACCAACTTGGTTGTACAGTTTTTAAGGTTGTTTGTACTACTTTTGTGTCGTCCAATGTGAACTGTATCAGCGAAATTGTGAGATTAGATTTGGATTCCCTCGCCTAACTATCTTCGCCACAGTAATCTACATGACATTAAGTACTTCATCGGACATGAAGATATTGAATGCTCAATCGGCGAATCCTTAATCACACTCAATGTTTAAGGTTTTTAAATGATACTCATCATCGGAGATGAATTTATTCATTTCAGGCCCGGCTCGTTTTTATCGTTGAGCAGACCGTTTAGTATCTCTTAATCTGTACTCAGAAAATTTTCTATCGAGAGTAAATGATCTTGTTTCGTAGCATTGATAAGAAGATTTATATTTAACCACAATATTGGGCCGTACGGTTAATCGGATATGGCAGGCGACATAATTGACAACTCCATTCATGCATGTCGATCGATTTATTCAGCTAAATAAAATAATACTATAACTCCATTTATTTTTATTCGGTGTTCTACACTTATGAAATCCGAAGACGACCTTGAGCCTTGAGTATGCACCCAAACATTGGAGGATACAAATTTCATGACGCATCCAACCGATGGCGCTTCCGACCAGCATTGCTTCATCAGATAGCTTGCAAGAAAACTTGTTCGATCTTGACTGGAGGCGCGCCCAAAGCCCAAATCCAAAGCCGAAGAGCAGCGTTAGCATTGTTTAGCTTAGAATCCGCTGCTGTGTGTTGAATGTGAAAGTGCAATCTTTTAGTGGAACACATCGTTCAGGTGATGGTCAAACGCAGTACAGTAACTCTTTGGTGTTAATGTAGTTTAGATCCGAGTGGAAACTGTGATAAACTCGACTACCAAGTTGGCTCGTTGGCTCCAGCAGTATGTTGTTCTATTTGTCGTGAATAGATCAATTTGTGGTATTGTCCGGTAGTAGCACCATTGCAAACGGACAAACGGAACCTCCATTTTTTGGAATACCGCCACCAGTGTCCAAAGACTCATTATCCATAGCATTAGGATTTGAGGATACACCATGGATTCGTTTGTGCATGCGTTCGAGATTGTAATCGTTCCACTTTTCCACGAAAGTCTTAGTGTGCTTTCTGTGCCAAGCAATCAGACGTCTCCGAAATGGACTCCACGGCAACCCGGCTATAGTATAAAGTGTCATGATACTGAAATAAAGTTGGGAGAAGCACCACAATCGAAATTTACCCCAAATGGTTGACGGAAGCGGTAGCAGGAGGGCATCGGCCAATTCATCTCCTATGAATCGACGACACTGATAACTTCGAAACATGAACCATGATTGATCCGACTGCTCAAGTTCTTCTTTAGTTTTTCTTTTAGTGCTGGCTATTTTGTCATCTATAGCTTTGTTATCCCCATCTTTTCGTCGACCCTGTCGCAATAAGTGGTGAGAGATCGTCACAGATGCTTCATTAGGATGAAGGGAATGGAAAATGATACTTTGAAAGATGGCGTAGGAATGGTCCACAGGATTGGGATGATATTCATACCAACCAGGTCCACAAGGATCAAGAGGTATGATCATATCAGATTTGGATTCCACTCTTGGTTGACCGTCGTTGCCTCCATAGCTGCTAGAGATTACGGGAACGCCTAAAAGCCACCCAAGATACCGCCATAAAGCCAAGTAATCCAAACGATCTTGCAATGGAAGCGGTCTCCCTCCCAATATCATTTCACATCCCAGCAAGGAGTTCGTTGAAAAAGCCAGCAAGGTGGCCGCCATGTCTTCCTGATTTATGGGTACACCCAGCTGATGGGTATCCCACACACGATTACCCGTTTTCGAGAGCAGTCGCCGTCGAACCTTGGCATGCAAAAGTCGCACTCGCAAGGCGGATTTCCAACCCTCGCCCCCTGGTAAAATACCAGCAACATCGTGAGATCGCAAGCACGTCCCCAGAAAGGCGCCCGTGTCCAATAATCGTTCTTGTACTGCGGTCTTACTCGCGGGAGGTGCTAGATAGGCCGTAGCCTGGAGGACGGCTGCAATTTTTGGAATCGAAAATCCAGGCACCAGACTCTTATAGTACAAACTCAACCCAATGGCGGGAAAATATGCCAAGAAAACGTCTCGACCTCGTTGAAGCTGGGCAAGATCAACCCATGATGGAATGTCGGAAAACTCTCGAAACATTTCTTGCAACGCGCGGTCTGCTTCAGTAAAATGTGGTCGTTGCGTGTTCTTGTTGGTTGTTGCGTCTGTGTCGATATCTGAATCATTCAAAGGAATTCTGTCAAAGATATCATCCCCCGCTTGCAAAGGTCGTCCTTCTCTTGCGTAAAGGTCTAATATCTCGTCAAAGGCAGGGTCTCCCACTTGCCGGTATTTTTCCAGAGTCTCAGCCGACAAATGTCGTGGCACTTGATGACTGGTGTGCTGATTGCTGACTACCTGCTCCTGATCATCCAAATATTCATGCCAGAGAACATGTTGCCCGAAATGTTTTCGTCGGTAGGCATTTGGGGGCCATTCGTCACGATTGGACGGCACTTTGGAGGAAGGCAAATTGAGAGAGTTGTACGAAAACAACGGATTAAACATTTATCCAAAAAATGGTGGCTTTAGTCAAGTGGCAAGCCTAAAATTTAAAGATGTTCTATCGGCCGGTAGATTCGTGAATAAACTCCCTGGTTAGCCATCCATTGTAGCTACTCCTATTGACAGCACTCTGCTCCAGCGAGATCTGATGCGTCATGGGATGAGATGTTTATTATTTTAGCTTTTAGCTGTTTTTAGTCTACTTCTGAAGAATGCAGTAGAATGAGTTGGCAGCCCACCATAGAAAATGCAGACTTGTGCATGAACGAAGTACGTCCACCCGGGATAAAAATATTCACGCTCTCTTCTCAACGAGGAGAACGCGAACTCGATGACCAATCCGAAGCTGAGGTTGAGCATGACCCCTGTCCAACGAAGTCCAGTCGGTTCATAATATCGAAAATTGAACAAAGCACAAAGCATCACCACCACCACCACCACCACCACCAATAAAAAAATCAAACACTTTTCCTCCAACATGGCCCTTCGTCAAGTACTTTCAAAAGCAATTCTTCCACATTTTGAGAGAGATCTGGGAAACATAATGAAACGAGAAATGAAGGATATGATCCCAATGCTGGAAGCCAATTTTGCTCCCGAGTGTTATGCTTACGCTGCCTCAGGAGCCAGAACAAGTGCCGGAGCATTTCAATCGTCAGGTCTTCTCAAGGCACCAGCATCACGCATGGTCAAAAAAGTATATCCCATGAAACAACATGGTCTTTTTCATTAATTCACTACTACCGGAAATAGACGACATTGCATGCCGGGATTTTACGAGGCGCCGGCGCCGGAACAAAACAAAAATCCGATGGACAGATGGATGAACGGATTATGAATTTGGAAGTGATCATACTCGAGGAATCCTTTCGGAAAGGCGCTGCCAATGCTAAACTTGGTTCATTTAAAAAGAAATCCTCCTAGATCACAATTTTTAAAATTGCACCTGTGCAAGACATACCGTAGCGCATGCTCACCCGAATCAAAGACATTCGAGCACACGTACTAGTGGCTAGTTTGCTACTTCACTACTAGACTTATAATGTGAAAAAGATATACTTTCGGGATTAGATTGAAGGCATGGATGATGGATACATGTGCGAGCTGTTTTCAATTAGACTCTGTCAATTCTAGCAGCTGCCAAGTTAGAGACCAAGTTGGAGACGACCCAATTTGCCGGACATGAAATATCAGCCAATTTGCGTACACCTAGATCACTACAGCGTTTTTTCAATGGTGGTGACATTGTAAGGCTACTTCTACACTTCTTAGCTACAACAATGACGCAAGATAAATTTGCTGAAAAGGAATAATTTAGCAGCAAGTACGCGAAGAGACCTCTTGGTTACCACCATCGGTCCAAGATTGGTTGGTTCCTCCCTACCACTCCGTTCCACGAATCTGTCAGATTCTTCGACTTTAGAAACTCGTCGTGCCTCGTGCCTGTCAGCTTTTTTCCATGATCGGTATTTTGTGCTCTAGTACCAGGTACCAGTACCTGGTACAGTAGCAGGTTTTTCAACTCCCTTTCGCAATGTTTAATTCGTTCACAGGTTCGGTATGGAAAGTGAAAAGTCAGCGATCTTGCCTATCATTAGGGCGCACACGCTCTATTTAAAAAGAGCACAGTAAACGACCAGTTCAACTGGTGAAGCATTCCGAAGGTTCTAAATGAAAATCTTGTTTCGGTACTTGTTTTGGTACTTAGCAGTTACTACCTGGTAGTAAGCAGTATCTAACTCAACGCTAAAATCAGCCAAGAACCTTTCTGGGCTGTTACCGGTATGTCTCATTTATTTCATATTTATTTTCATACATACACCATGAACTGAAAGGCAATCACCATGGCCTCTGAGACTCAAAATCATCCTATCGACAACGATTGGCTGTTTAAACACCTTCCCATCGTCCGAGCCAAGGACTTTGATCCTGGCAATGCAACGAAACTGCTTTTGGCAATCCAGAAGCTGTTGGTAATGTCCTTTGATCTTATGAATCATCGAATAGCGATGGAAGCTCGGATTCAGGCGACAGCTGCCTCTACTTGGCTTTGGAATCATGCCACTGCTACAAGCATATGCTGCCCTGGCTCTTCTGTCAGAGAAAATACCCCAGAAGAAGAAAAGAAATGTGAAGACTCCGCATATTTTAATCGCTCTGGAGGCGAAATGGATGGAATCTTGGATTCAATGAATTATGTACTCGAAGTCGCGGAAGGTAAACAAACCAGAAATTATCAAATTGCCAAGGATTTGAACGAGGAAAGTAATCACAATAAGCACCAGACAGCAGTTGCTGAAGAGCAGACAGCTGCCGAAGAGCAGTCCAAAACGTTAGGCAACTCTGCCTTATCGTCAACTTGGAATCTACATGGATTGGCTGCCTCGTTGGCAGACGACTTGATGTTGGGATCCATGCTGCCCAGTCAAACCATCGAGCAACCACAAAGCAATCTACTCTGTGGCGTATCATTAACGGACATTCCTGACTCCAATTCTTTGTTTCATTCAATCTCCGATTTTATGGGAGAGTCTACTATGATGTGTACTCCTAGTATGGTCAGCAGTGGGGATCCTCTAACAGCAGAACCAATGGAAGCTAGACTGCAGCATTTATCAGACATCGAACAGGTAGCTAAAGCATGCAACTATCAAATAGTTGAGCTGGACGCCATTTTGGATATTCAGAAAGCATCGGATATGAAAGCTCGAGTGCCCAAGCCAGAATGCTTGAGTACCGATTCAATTGCATTTAATTACATCTTGGCGGCTCGTGATAAGCTTATCGAGTATGTAGCTTGTATAGAAAGGATCTTCCGAGATGAACTTAAATGCATGTTCAATGACCTTTCCATAGCAGGAACGTCCCAGGCGCCGTCGATCGAGAAGAACACACAAATTGTGGCAGAATCGGAAGCCGCGCGTGAGAATATCGGTGCTGCTCAATTTGAATATCTACAGACGTTTTTCAACAGCTATGCGTACAATATTACATTTCAAGAATATCTGTTGGCCGAGTCTGATCAAAAATTGAAACGCATGCTCTTGGACACGATGCATTCATCCAGACTGCTTACATGTTTTGGTAAAAGTTGTGACGACCGTGTTCGCAACTATGTGGGTCAAGAATTGAGTGCAAGCATTTGCAGAATCTTTCTGGAATCATTAACAGGAAAATCGCCTCGACATCGCATTAGTGAGTGGGGTGCGCATCTGTTGGCCAAACATATGCGAGCTTTGCATGGATACGTTTACGAATTCTGTCAGGGTACCTTACCAAAAGAAAAGGGCGAAGAGTTGTTGCGTCATATAAATAAATCCGCTCATACGCTTGACTCTACACCGCCAATAGATACTGGTTGGGAACGGTTATTCTCAACCCTCAAGATTCTCAAACTCAAGCGTCTTGCGAACTTCAAGTCCAGCAAGCTGCACACTAAATTTTCAAAGGAAGATCTGAAACAAATACTCATGCTGAGGGTTGACTTTGATGACAATGCCATTAATAATCTTACCAATGCAGTCGCAAAAAGGAATCGAAGATCACGCGCAGGCTAGCCTCTCTTTGTATGAGAAGCGAAATAGAAAGAGGCGAAGATGGATGTCGATTGCTTTTTTGAATACCACTACTAAACCTTTTTTATGTAAACATAATGCTTATTTTACTTTGGAGAACGGGTTGCAATCTGAAGGTGTTTCGCATCCGCATTGCCTTTTGTTCGTTGAAATGTATGTTGACGTGGACAGAAGTTCTTGATAGATGTCTGTGGGTACGCTATTGATAGTCTCTTCGTATGATGGAACTTGGTCTCTTACTATTCTTTTCTCGTGATTCCATGTCCAATTTTTTTCGTCTGCTATTGAGGTGGGAGACTCAATGTTGTTATTATTCCCAATGTTTCAGAGTTATGGAATCCGCAAGAGAGAAAGTTTAAAGCCCTGAAAAGTGATTCAGGATTCGTTCAGTCCCAGGTTTTTGGATTTTTGCGTACTCATAATATTATGTGCTCTACTTCTACTAGTACTGATAATAAGTGGACTAGTAGAGTAGTCTACTACTACCAGTAGCGAGTAGTCGCGTAGTAGTAGTACTACTAGTCTAGTAGTACATTCTAGTAGTACATCAAGTACTACTAGACTAGTAGTACTACTACTACTACTAGTAGTACTACTATTACTAGTAGTAGTAGTCTAATACCAAATTCATTGAGCCAAACCACCATTGTGCGAAAAAATTAATTAAGAGGAAATTTGGCTCATGGAGCCAAATCCAGCTTGGCCCAATTGTCCAAGCTGATTTTGGCCTTGGTCATCACCCCTAATTAATTTTCTAAAAAGATTCTAATTATATTTTTGTATACAAAAACAGTAGGAAAATATGTTCTTTGTTGAGTATTCATCAAATTA
>Ga0100402_1003189_pt1 | contig 17961 bp, 11 predicted proteins | sample CryGeyme20150102_FD_80419 | JGI IMG/M metagenome (GOLD analysis project Ga0100402, IMG submission 80419) | Groundwater microbial communities from Crystal Geyser aquifers in Utah, USA - Crystal Geyser metaG 2015-0102 | ecosystem: Environmental > Aquatic > Deep subsurface > Groundwater | place...
GTTGCTTCTTGGCTGGTACACCTTTTTACAAAAATTTGTAAAAAGGTGTACTTTTGGTGTACCAAGTACACCAAAGTACACCAAAATGGTACACCCAGTGGTACACCTTTTTACATATACCCCGAGATGTGAAGTTGTTGCTGATTTGGTTGATTGCGTACTTAAGAGACAGCCAAGAAAGCAGCAGGTTCAGCACTTCAGACCCGTAAAACCTCGAATTAGCCCATAAACGGGACTCGACTTGGGCATCCAGGCAGCTAGACAGCAGTCTGCTCGGAGCGTTTGAGTAGACTACCTATTCCATTATTAGTACTATTGATTTAGTCGATCTTCCTTTCTTACATCCAGCCTTTTATTAGCTAAATTGTGTACTCAAGCAAAAGTAGTTCTTTATAATAGCTACAATTTGATTGGGTAGTGTTAGAATTCCAGGGCGCTTATAGCTTCTGCGAAGTAGCTCTTGCCCATCCCCCAAGCGCCCATCAAAGCTCGCTGGCGAACCTCACGATCTGCTATGAACGACGAGCGCGCAACTGCGTGCCTTGTAGCCTGATGAACATATTATTGGTTCTAGAAGCCACCAAATATGCGGAATCTATTGCATGATGAGGCCGTCTCACTACGCACGCTGCCAAGCAACGTGCCCCGGATGATGGAGTGTGCGACAACAACCAGGAGCAAAGGAGGGGAGGGAGGTTGCGCCAGCTTCCATCTGCCAAACATGCACTAAAACAAATTATGCCGCGAACCTGTGTTGGCAAAACGATGAATACCAGTTCCGGTCAAAAAGCAACCAAGTAACAACAAGGCGTGAAAGACGCTGGAGGAGCTCGGGTTCGGCGCTGATAGGAATGCTGTGATTACAATGAAACTGGGCTAAGGCTCTTCATCCAAAGCGTTGCATATGGCTTCTGCCTCCAAAATTTCTTCGCGCAAACGATGGCGCTTGAATGTGTTTGGGCAGTCAGTACTAGTACAGGCAGCAATGGGAATCACCAATTCTTCGCGTACTTTCCGTTTCCGTGTTAGTGATGATTCCCCTCCGTGATCCTCGTCCTCGACGGTAGCCACAGGTGCAAAGGTGCTGGGGTCTTCGTAGCATAAGCTACATGCTGTACAGATATTCGCAGCAGCCGTTGCATCCTGTTGGGCTTTCTGGAGTCTTCGAGTGGCAACCAAGGCAACATGAACATCATCTAGTTGGCATTTGGAGCAAATAACAACTCTCGATCGACCTTTTGCCTTGCACTGCTCTCCACACAACGAACAGCTGTCGCTTCCAAAATACGCCGTGATCATGGAGCTTTTTCCCATGCTGCGAGATGCTGGCCAAAAGTGAATACGTGCTTTTGGTTTGCGGCATTCACTGTACCATGTTTTGATATCAATGTAGTGAGGCGCCAATCCAAAGCACCGTTGTAAGGCAGCATTGACATGTCGATCGATGTAATACTTGGCAAAAACAGCCAACGCATCCCAATTTGACAAAAGTTCCATTGGTGTGACGACGCAGTCTTTGAGCTTAAAGTTAACACCAGGTGTAGCCACAATCACATACTGAAGTCTTTGACGGTGTCTCATAATGCGACCCGGATCGGCCTCGGCTAACCTTCGATGCAAAGCAGCCTGAACAGGTCCCGTCCCTCGATAATTTCGTCGAACACGTCCAGTTAGGATAAAATCGGAGACTGGTAATTGTCCAGCAATAATAAGAGACCACTGCCGGAACAGGTACTCTTTCACGGCGTGTACACCGTGACGAAACAAAGTCACCAGACTGTTTCTTAAGACTTTCTGCGTCAGGCTGCACTGGTCGCGGCGAATGGTTTCAATTCCCTTTGCTTCAAAGCTAGGCTTGGTATTTGGACTGTCAAATTTCATGCCACAATACTTTTTTTTTGTCTGCAGAATAGAACCAAGATATACTTTCTCTAACTTCAATTGCACAGGAGGCGGGTTAAGAGACGTAACAGTCTTGCAGTAGACTTCCCCGAACTCAAACGCCTCCTTCACCGACCGACCCGGCAACTTGATAAAAACCGAATCTGTATCGCCGTACAGTACCTCGGCGCCTTTCCACCTCCCGGATTCTTCTCTTCCCCAAGCATTCGCCAGATTGATAGCATTCGTCAATGTCCTTCGTCCACATTCCACAATGCTATCAGCCAGTATTGGCATGGCACATCTCCCTGAGAAAGTGGCTGACGTGTAGCCTACAGTCCATGAACAAAAATGTTGGTAAACACTTAATATGGCCAGATCAAAAAACAGAAGTATAAGACAACACTCACCATAAGTAACATTCGCAACATATTTCAAGGCCAGCTGACGGGCCTCGAGTTGCCTCAGGATGGATGGAGCCAGATCCTGAACGCGCTTCTTGTATTCCTTTGCTGCCTTTTTAAGCATCGCTCTTGTACTCAGGAGCTCGTCGAGCACTTGAGGCAATACACCTCGTACTACTGTTTCTGAAACAAATATCGTTCCGTTCGGAGTAATGTATGCACGGTCTTTGGGACTCATGCAGTCAATGCTGTCGTGGTTGTCGGGATTGCAGGACTTCAAGTGATGCTGAAGTACGGTTGCAGTTCGATTTTCAGGATATGTCATTGGGCCGATACGTCCATTTGTTCTTCCTTCACGTCGCATCTCTCGCCGCGTCGTATGATAGTTGAGCTTTCCAGCGCAAGTGGAATAGCACAAATTATATGCAATGACAAGCGATGGATACAGCGCTGTAAAATCGCAAACAACAACTGGATCAGCGTGATGTCCTGACTGTGGCTCAAGCGTCAGGGCTTGCACCTCTAGGGCTTCCTGCTTGTTAGTGTCGTTGAGGGACGGCGAGAAGAAAAAATAGCCACAGTTAGAGCTGTACTCATCCCTCTTGTGTAAAGACATTTTGCGCCTCGTCTTCCATGGACTTGTAGCTTGGGACTTTGTTTCATCGCTAAGACTAGTGAAAGACTCCATATCTGATTTCACTTTCTGGTTCCCTCGTTTCAATCCGCGTTCGGTGGAGTTGAGACTCTGCAGAGCACGTAACAAGACTCCTTCAACTTTGTATTGCGATCCTCTTATACCAGGGAAACTCTGGCTAAATTCCACTCCGCTTAATCTTGCTGCTTCTCCGGCGCGTCCAATTATATCCAAAGCGTCAAACAAAAGAAGAGTTGCTGTGCATTGGACTAGTCTGTGATGCAGCACTCGCCACCTTTCGCGACCAGAATTACAAGCGTACCAGTTCGAAAGATTCAGCTCGTCGTGCATTGGAATTGTTTGCGAGAGCACCGTGGAGACCATAGCTTCGAGTGAAGAGAAGTTTGGGTGCTTGACTTCCTCTGAAATGATTTTCCATCCTGCAAAGACCAACCTCCCCTCCTACAAATAGGTATGTCAGCAAGAATTAGCCAGGGAAACCAATGCCACGAGCACTTTCGTCGCTGACAAAAAGGCCAAACCAATTCATCATACTTACAATTGACGCTGCTGCTGCTCCTGCTCCTTTTGTATCATCCCAATCATTCCCCAAACCACTTCCGGTCCAATTTTTCGGATATTTCCCTCCGTTTCCAAATGCTGCTGCATCTTGACCACCATGTTGTGGATAAAAAAAAATTGACTTCTCGGAATCACTTTTGTTTTCATCCTTCCAACTCCTTTCGGGAATTCTCCCCAGCAGCTTTGTCATATCAAGCTTCATAAGCTGACTGTCTGGATCATTCCTGGGAGGTCCACTACGGTAGTCATTTCCGAGATTTGCTCCTCGCTCTACAATGTAACCCAGTCCGGCGCCTTGGGTGTCCCAACTAATCAGCATATCTGGGTCTCTTCTTCTCACTATGCTAGCAAGTCGTAAAAGTAGCTTGAACTCATTCTTGCAGGGTTCTTCGACAGACAGCGGAGACGAGATACCCATGATTCTTCGAGGCATGCTTGTTTTTACTTTTTCCGGTAGACTATTTTTTGTTAGGCTAGCAGGTTGTTCAGTCGGAACAAACAAGCAACCTCTTTCTAAGATTTGTAACGATTCACCTCCGCCCGGGTCTCTTCCAAAGGCATAGACAATAGCAACAATTTTGTCTCTCTCGGGATCCGGCGTCATTGCCATGATGGTTGCATTGCTGGTACCCGATTTTCCGGTTCGACACTGAACGTGGACCTCTATCGACATTGTGGTCAAACACATTGGAAGATATCGTGCCGTGCGATTCAGTCTAGGGGCATTTTTGTCTTGCTGTTTTGAACTAGAGAAAGACTGAGATGGTCGTGTCTTTGCTTTCAGCTGGCCGCCTCCTTCGACTTGTAATCTACCGCCTTGGTTCTGCATGCCTTGCAATGCATGTTCTGTCTCCGAACCCGCTGTGTTATTCAGTTGAGTGCCACTGCAGAGATCATCACCAACTATTCCCAATAATTGAGAGTCTACTGTTGCCGTCAATGATTGATTTTGCGCGATCATTGGAGAATCGTTAGCAACTTCCTCAACAGCATCTCTACCTGCTTCTTGCGTAAAAGATTCAGCTTGGCTTTGGACTGGCTCCCAAAGGACCTCTTCTACGTTTCTTCCATTCGATTTGACAACCTTGCCTGTATTGTCATCGACTTGAAGTGATGCTGAAGCAAGATCCCTGCCTTCTTGTCGTTTCTTGGGCAAAATTGTCCCGTATTCTGACGGCCCTTTCTTCTTCTCGTGACAGCACCAAAAGACGACTTCGTCACGACGGGGAGGAGGCTGCGTAGGCTGAATATACTGAGCCTCATTGAGAGTAATATTGACTCCCCAATTCGTCTTGACGTTAGATTTTGTGCGAAAGGATTGGTAGCGAGCAGCATGACCAAGCCAGCTTGGGACCGAATTTGAAGAATCTTTCGGGCAGAGCTGGAAAAGCTTGGCTGAAGGGTCTTTCAAATCTCCTCGTGTTGGGGGCTTTATACACGCTGAAGCTTTCGTACTTAAGTCCTGGGAAGAATTTAGTTTCTCCATTCCAACGGCAATGGTGGAACACTCGTCGTTGACGTCATCTGAGTCACTATAAGCGTTTCCATCGGAAGCTAAAGATGCGCTACCAAGACTTAAAACGTCACCAAAGTTGCTGTTTGCTGCATCAAAATCGTCATTTAGACCTGCTTGCTTTTGCCCAAATCCGAGCTCCATTTCGTGTCGAGTGTGAAGCGCGGTCAGTACTCTTTCTAGTCCCTCTTCGTCAAGTTCATCGTCAGATTCATCATCATTGCCTTCATCACAGGAATCGTACGGAACAAGGGTCTCAGGATTAATAAATTCCTCCGCTTTCTCCAGCCGATTATTCAGGATTATCTCGCCCTGGTCTACCCGTTGGCTTAGCTGTTCGTACTCTTTGTCAATCATTTGGTTCGAGACGTTGGATGATCCGCCTTGCGATTGACTAAGGTTCAAAACGGCATCGTTCTTGTGAGTCCAGTCCTGATTCGAATTCAATTTGAGGCGCTCTGTGTCATCCTCGGGACCAATGGTTAGATCAAGCACCTGTAATTTAGAACGACCTAGGTCATTAGCATCAGTGTCGCCAAATTGGGAAGCCAAGGCTCCTAACGCCTCTAGAGCGGCGTCAACTTCGGGCGTTGACTGAAGAGCACTATCTTCGTGCATACTTGTAGAACCGGGCTTAGCATAGACGCCATTATCCCTCGATGGTTGAGCATTTGATGGAGAGGCATAAAGTAACTTATCAACGTTCGAGATTGCAAGTGAATGTCGAGTCACAATTTGTCGGGAGGCCCGCATAAAATCTTCTTCTAGACCTTCTGTAATGTTCAAGAGTCGTTTCATTCCTTTGGTGGCCAACTCTGCCCCTGGTGTAGATGCATCCTTTTTGACACTCAAGGTAAAAGGAGGGGTACTAACGTCTTGTTCTCCGAGTTTTGCAGTAGTATTGGTATCCGGTCGACTTAAAAAGTCATCCTTGGGATGCAATATTTTCGACATGCGCCGTCGTTCTTCTTGCCAGATTTCTCTGAGACTCGGGACAGCTCGCCAGTGTATATTTTTGCGCTCGGCATCATTATCTGGCAGGAATTTCATGACTGTCTTGACATTCATTATATCTCTGACATGTACATCAATTTCGACATCACAATAAGTCTCCTTTTTGGTCCAAAATGCGTTTGTAGTACTTTCGTTGTTGTCTTGGACACGCCAAACATGTTCCGTTGGTGTATTGCTCGTCAGAAATGCAAACTGTGACGACGAGTCTTGTTTGTCTTGTGATTTTCCTTGTTCATCATTCCCAGTATTACTATTATTGTGCCGACTCTGACCAAAAGAAGCAGAACAAGGTATGTTGGAAGTCCCATTGCCATTCATTGCTTCGGGAACTTCCCGCTGCTGCTGCCGCCACCGAACGACGACGTTCGTTTTTAATTGTCGACGAAACTTTCCACCCGATAAGTGAATGTACGCCATACCGGATAAATTCCAATCCTTAAAGAATTGCATCGTGTACGGAATATGAGCTTCGTAACATTGAAATTTCAAGGGTTCTACAACGTCTTGTTGTAGCTGCTGCTGCCTAATAGTATGATGATGATGGTTGTCATCTTGTGCAGTAGCATCGTATTGTTGTGGATCGGGATGGAATTTGGAAGGCAAGTCCAATCCACGTTCTAACAGAAGCTTGACTTTCCAACGAAATTTGGGATTATAATATTCCACTCGCAAAAAGGGAGCTGGTGGACCCGGACAGTAGGTATAAAATCCGCGACCCATAACCACTGTAATCTTGCGAATAAATACGGTAGTGGCTACTGTTTTGGTTGTGGTGGATTGAGTTGTTTTATCAATATTGTTGTTGTCACTGTTTTGATTCACCATGCTAGCTTGTAAGGCCGTCTCGAGACTATCCTGAATGGTAGTTGTAATTTGGGATACAGTTTCTTCATTGTCCCAATCTATGTGTCCTGCACTCGTCACGGGTGGTTGTTGGCTAGTAGTAGGAGTTGTTGTTTTTGACGTTGACGTTATTGTAGTGTTCCAAAGATGAGAGGAATGATGCAAGGATCCATCCGGTCCTGCCAAGACGGGTCGTGCTAGTAAATAAGGATACGCGCCATGAATGTACAAGCATGCGGTTTGTACAGGATCTGTTCCCGAAGGAGCATCACCTCGAATAATAGGTCCAAAAACACGAAGGATAGGAACCTGAACACTATTGTTGGTAGTAGTAGCAGCAGTAGTAGTAGTAGTCGTAGTAGTCGTCGTCGTCGTTGATGTTTCAGTTGTTGTGTTACAAAATTCTTCGGGTTCTAGAGGTGTTGGTAAACTCATTTCGTGACGAATAACCGTACACAAGACAGAACACAGAGGCGGTTTATCATCGTTGTCGTCGTCTTCGTTATCCTCCTCCTCCTCATCATCATCATCATCATCATCATTGTCGTTGTCATTACCAATGATTTCATTGTCTGTGTTTCTATCGTCAACAGAAGGAATTAGAACGTCATCGCTGGAGGATGACATGATGATGATGGTTTTTCAATTTTAAGTTTTAGCTTTTAACAGCTGGACATCAGAATTGAATTGTATTGTATTGTATTGTATTGTATTGTATTGTATCGTATCGCGTATCGCATCGTACTCTTTTTTTTTTAAATACATTTCATTCAACACGACGCTTGTTGTTTCTCTTTTGTGGATTCGTGATGCGATGACAAGATTTTTCGCTCTCTGTGTCTATCTCTGAGAAAAGGCCAAGCTGACTTGTATAATGCATATCTTTGATAACATCAAAGAAATTGTGTGTTGATGCTGTGTTGTAATGTGTGTTGTGTGTTGTGTGTTGTGTGTGGTGTCTGTGGTTTCTGTCGGTGTCTGTCGGTGTGTTGTTTGCGTTGCTTCTTTTCTACGAGTATTATTTTTATTAGTGTGCGTCTAGTGATTCCACAAGCAACAGGAAGGTTCGAGTTCGATTTTTTTTATTTTGTCTGTTTTTTATTAACGGGTTTATTTTATACCGTCACAGTGACAACAACGGCTACAAAGCGAATAAACTGCTACGACCACAACAAGCTCAAATGCTGCAACCTGCAACACAAAAAAGGACCTAACTTTACTAATACTGTTCAACTCACTTGGAGGTTGCGTCATTATTATTCTGTGTATCAACTCTTTTTTTGGGGGGTCTGAATTCAAACACTACAACCACAACCACAATGATAAAGACTGGCGATGAAAAACAACACACGACGACGACGGTGGTACAAACTTCAGCTAGATCATCATCATCACCATCATTATGCAACGACACAGAAATTACCACAACTAATACATGTTGGTCCTTTTTGACGTCTCCTACCACACTTTTTATGTTTGGGATAAGAGTGGCATGTCTGATACCTCCTCCTGGTGTTGTACTGTCATCAGCATCATCATCAACATCATCATCCTTTTTGCTTTGGTTCTTGCATAATCCCGAATTAAAACCTTTGTGGACTTCTCTTTTGGTGAGACCGTACGAAACATTCAGTCACGTCAAAGAAGCTCAAGCTATACGAAATCTTGTGTCTTCTTCGGGAGAAGGTGGCGGTAGTATTGCACTCTTTCGCAATGCCTATGTAGGATCTCAATTGCACTTGCCACCATTGGTTGTTGCTGTAATGGAAGGATTCATTCGTTTTTTGAACAATGAGACGTACTTTTCTTCGTCGTCATCATCATCATCATTTTGGCAATCTTTTGCTGTGGGTCTTGGTTTGCATTTGATGGATTTATGGATTGCTTTGTTGTTGCTCAAATTGGGACATCATGTACTACTGGCATCGTCGTCGTTGCCGCAACAGCAGCAGAAGCAGCAACAAGAACAAGAACAGTGGGAAGATGAATTGCAACCGAAAATTCCAACATGCTTGCAACCAACAGCTCTGGCGCATGTATTTCCCGTGATCCGCCAAAACAATAACAACAATAGCACGACCTTTATCAATGATGAAGTGTCTGGTATCGTCAAGGAAAATGACAAGAAAAATTATATCGCAGGTACTAACAATGATGAAAATAGCAGCATCAATAATGACGATGACAACGACAAGAATTTAAATGAATCAATGCATAATGATGGTGATATCGTCTCTTTGAGAAATTCGAAACCTTGGTTTCATTGGAATGATATGCCACTTTTGGCTGCACAATTATATTTTTACAGTCCATGGACTATTCTGGCATCGAGCGTGGAATGCTTTCAAAATATTTGGTTCTTCTTCTTGTTGCAAAGTCTGAACGAAGCTACTACGAAAAGTAGTTGTACAAGAATACCACTGGTGGCCTTTTGGTTGGCCTGTGGAACTTACATGGAACTGCAGTATGTGGCCTATCTGATTCCTACAAGTTTATGGATATACCAGCACCAGCTCCCCAAAACGAAGAATGCACAACATGGCAGCAATATGAATGGTGTTTTCAGTACGTGTTGTTTGGCTGTTCAACCGGTGTTGATTGTGTTTGATTGTTTTGTAAAATTTCTCATTCTCATTCCTAAATACTTCTTCTTTTTACTGTACGAAACGCATTGATTCACAGCCTTGTTACTTTCTTTTGCAACTTGGTTTGTCAGTCTCCAAGGGCTCTCGTTTCTATTGGTTGGAAAATCACAATGGGCATCGGTCTTGTATTCAAGTTTCGGTCACGTTTATACCTGGAAGCATCTTCATCCAAATTTATCTGTACTGTGGTATTTGAACATGGAACTGTTCGAACAGTATCGAATCTACTTCAGTGTCTTAATTGGTGGATTACCCTTTCTCATGCTGACACCGCTGGCGATACGATTGCACCGGTATCCCATGGAATTGGTCACCATATTTTGGATGCTATGGACATTGATGCGTCCAACGTCGACATTGGTCGATGCCAACATAGCTTGTTGTTTGGCCTTTTTATGTCCCAGATCTCTGGTAAGAATGAGGATTGCCACATCGTTGATTCCAGCCTTTGCAATCATGGTTCCCGTATCGCTGTATCTTGTGACGTTGTGGCTCTGGTTGGAGACGGGTTCGGGAGAAGCCAATTTTACTTTTTTTCAGTGTCTGGCCTACTGCGCATTTTTAGCAATCCTCTTTTTGGAGTTTTGTGGAGCATCGTTGCGTCGCGATAAAGTCCTGCGCTTGACCGAAAAACGTCTTTTACAAGAAGAAAAATCGAAGGAGACCACGATTGAGAACAGCGACGAATAAACTATTTTAATCATTCCTTCGTTGAAAATATATTATTGTGGAGTACAGTTGCATAATGACAACATTAACGAATGCGAGCTTTGCTGAATAGTGTATGCCTAAAATAAAACATGATTGCTACCGAGGAATCGGGGGCGTTGTGGCAATTCGCTCCATAGTGAGCTATCCTATTAGTGTGTACTCTGATCTTGTTCAAAAACCCTTTTTATTCTCGGTCATCTTTACCGCGACCAGAACCATTGTGCTTGCCATTGCTATTGGTTTTGCTTTTTGCCTCGTAGCTTCCCTTACTACTGTACTAGCTAGTACGAGTAGTTGTTCCTGCTCCAGAACCTACTAGACTAGTCTAGTAGTACGGAACATCAACAAAGCCAACATTCGATGAAGCGTATTTGCATGATGGTACTAAAACAACAACGCCTATGGACGCCCTTTTGCCTTCAATATTTCATTTGAGCCGATGTGCTACCTTCGTTGGTTTTCGTCATTGCTCAAGAAAACAAGTACTGTAGACCCAGTCGTCCTTGATTTTCACATCATTAATTATTATTTTGCCGCCAACATTACCAACCATCGCATAGCTAACAAACAGATACGAGTACACTACTATATAATTTTTTTACTCCTCTTGACTTACCTTACTCCTATTCACATACACACATACACAAATACGCACAAGTTCTCATACAGTATGCTTTGGGTAGACAAACACCGACCGTCTAAATTGGAAGATTTATCCTATAGCGATGACATTACGTCTCGTTTGGATGCCTTGGCCGCCTCCCCGCAATCTATGCCGCACTTGTTTTTCTACGGTCCCTCCGGCAGTGGCAAAAAGACTCGAATTTCTTCGCTATTGAGAGCCTTGTTCGGTCCCGGTGCTGATCGGTTAAAGTTGGACAAACGCAGTTTTACCACCCCCACCAAACGGACCGTTGAAATCAATCTCATTACCTCCAATTATCATATTGAAATGAGTCCGGGAGATGCCGGATTAAACGATCGCTACGTGGTACAAGAATTGATCAAGGAAATTGCTTCCAATACCAATGTTACTGCAGCGACGTCGACGACGACATCTACTACTTCTGCCGACGGCAACAGAAAGAAACCCGATTTTAAAGTTGTGGTTCTGAGTGAGGTCGATCGATTGAGTCGTCCTGCTCAGGCAGCCCTGCGTCGGACCATGGAAAAATACAGCAGTACCTGTCGTCTCATTTTGTGTTGTAACAGCCAATCCAAAGTCATTGAACCTGTACGATCACGATGTTTGGGAATCCGTGTCGGTGCTCCAACACATGATGATGTAAGTCTCTGTGTGTGTGTGTGTGTGTGTGTTTTTGTTTTGTTTTTGGTATCATCATTGTTTTGCGTCATTGCTGACATTCTCTTTATCATCATTGCTCATCGCGTTTATCATTTCTGTATTGCTAATCTATTTTGCAAATGCAATCCAACAATACAAAATTCAAATTCACCAACCAGATTTGCGACGTTTTGAAAACAGTGGCTCGGAAGGAACAGATTACCTTGCCCGACGAATTGGCCGTTAATATTGCTCGTGAATCGTCGCGCAATCTGCGTCGGGCCATTTTGATGTTGGAGGCCTGTCACGTCCAGAAACGGGATGGTTTGACAGCCGATATGCCCGTCCAAAAAACCGATTGGGAACTCTACATTGCCCAACTCGCCCAAGATATCGCGAAGGAACAATCGCCGCAAAAATTAATGGCCGCTCGGGAAAAATTGTACGAATTGTTAGTGAACTGCATTCCTGCCACTGTCATTCTCAAGACCTTGGTGGCAGAATTGACACGCAATTTAGATCATGACCTAAAACCCGAAATCTACGAATGGGCGGCCTTTTACGAGCATCGCATCGCCCTGGGCAGCAAGGAAATTTTTCATTTGGAAGCCTTTGTAGCCAAATTCATGGCCATTTACAAGAAATACCTGAACGATATGTTCGGATGAAGACAAATGACAATTTAAAGCTGTTGAGGTTCATATGGTGACGACTTCGGTTAGTATAAATAAAAATAAAAATACGGGAAAGAAGCAAATGATTTTTTTTAGGAGATAGCTGTAGTACTCAACACAATTTTCCCGATACTTTTGCCACTCTGTATTAATTCGTGGCCTTGGTGGACTTCGCTCATGAGCATATCGACTACTCGGGGAGGTCGAAGCTTGCCCTCTTCCAACCACTCGCAGATTTGAGCAAAGAACTTGGACAAGACTTCCGTCTCGTCGGCAAAAAATGATAGGTTGAAGGACAAGATGGACTTGTTGCTGACAGTCAAATCCATGGGATCGAATTTGGGCATGCTGGCAGCTTTACGGGCCATGCCAATCCATTGCATAGGTGACAGCATGGCTCGACCAATCGGTAGATTGCTGTGGAAACCATAAATAATAAGCCGACCCGAAGCCGCCAGGTGATTGTAAGATTCTTGGAGTGTCGAAACACCATTGGCATCCATAATAGCAGCATATCCACCGGGTGCAGCTTCTTCAGCCTTTTTCCAAAGATCCTCCTGGCTTTTGTCAATAACTACATCGCATCCAAGCTTTTCCGCCTCTTCTACTTTCGCGGTTTTCCCAACGACACCAACGATGGGAGACAGCCCCAAAATTTTGCTCATTTGCACCAGCATGGAACCTATGTGGGTATTTTTGAAGTAAATTCAGCAAAACAGGCAAGGATGGTATAAAACCCATATTTAGCGCATCACAACAAATCGTCTCGTCTCAAATAAAACGACAACACGCAGAAACGACATACCTACTCCACCCGCAGCACTGTGAATTAAAATGGCTCTATTGGACAAGCGGAATTGATTTCCGTACTGTCCCGCCAGGAACAATGCGTAAAGAGCTGTCAAGGAAACCGCGGGAAGTGCCGCTGCCTGTTGTGTCGTCAATCCGGCTGGAATTTTTTTCAGTTGTACTTTTGGTACGAGGACTTTGGAAGAGTAGGCACCAAAGAGGGTGCAACCAAATACGCGATCTCCCTTCTTAAAATCGTTGTCATTTTTGTCACCAGATCCTCCCACAGTTTCAACAATTCCAGCAACATCAAATCCTGGACAAATGGGCCAACCAACAAATCTGTTGGCGGATTCGTATAGTCCCCAACGAATGCAGCAGTCAGCATAGTTGACACTGAAAGCTTCATTTTTTAAAATGACACAATCGGACGGAATCTTATTATTATCCAGACTACTACTACTCGTAGTAGTAAAGGGAGGTGGATGGTTCGGGATATTGTAACCACACGTAACGACTCCTGGTTTGAGCGTAATGACTCTCAATTGTTCTGAGCCTCCAGGACGACCAATGGCGACACACTGGGTTTGTTGATGATTGGACGTTGATTCTTGCGTCGTCCCATTATTGGTAGCCGTAATAGTAGTTGTATCTTCTTGCGCAATCTGTGGCAACAATCTTGGCATGAGGAATGGAAAGAACTGAGACACAAACCACGACAACACATTGCCAGCGAGAGCCGTTAGTATTTCACTCATTGCTTAAAAAGAGTAAGCAAACAAGTAGCGATATCAAAGTTCTCTATGTTCTATCTCATCGTCTTTGTTGTAGGAGTAAGTTCTACTACTAGATAGTCAGTAGTCTACTCTGCTCATCAACGCAGTGCGAGCGAGCGAGAGATCTTAGCTTTTTCAACTTTTGCCACGGTCGCGTTTTTGATCGCGATGTTATGATTTTCTAAAAGTTCTGACGCACACATCAATTGGAATACAGTAAAATGTACTGTAACCGCAATTAACTCAAACACTGATAGAAGAACAAAATTCACAAAAAATGAAGACAATCAATTCTTAAATTCTGTGGAAGGTGGTGGAAATATGGTACAAAAAAGGGCGCCTTGACACCGAAAAAGGATGGCTTTATAACTAAAGTAGGAGTACAACATCATAGCATAGTCTATCCGAAAACGAGATACTGTCACGCACCACTCCTAGTCGAAAGTAACAGACTATTCCAGCAACGACATTGCAGCTAGCCAACGAAAAAAGTACAGACTTGCTACCCTTTACAGTACAGTGGATTGGATTTCACGTATCGACAAACGATTTCAACAAAGGAACAAAAAAGCAAGAAGAGTATGTCTCAAAAAATGACCGCTCGAAAAGGAACCTACCGACGAGTGCCCAGCCTGACTCTGAGTGCGTTTGTTAATTTAATGGCAGGAAAACCCAACCAACATGTTCGGATTGAAGAACCCTACGATACTCTGGATGTTGCCTTGTGTTTTCAACACTACAGGGCAGAAGCTTGTGAGGACTTGATCCATGCTTTATCTACCACTACCCGGCGGGTAGAAATTGCTCGCGTGTGGTTCTATCCCAGTAATTTTTATTGGAACGACCATGACAGTCTTGAGCATCGACAGCGATTGGAACGATTCGCTGATTCCGTTGGGAATCTTCCAAGCTTACGAGTCATTCAGTTTGTTTGTCAAGCTGGTGATCATGGACAGCGGAGAGGACCACCCTTATCCTTGGTATCTCGTATCCTTCGAAAGGCTCGTGGTCTACAACGGCTGCTGTTCGATCAATTCCTCTTTGATGGAACAGGCCAAGATTTTCAAGGATTTGGAGCCGCATTGTCTACTTTTCCAGGCCGGGTATTACATATTCAAAAATCATGCAACATTGCTCCTGGGAAAGTTACCTCGTTCAATATCAATTCCATTTTGCATGCTGTGTCAACCCTCCGAGAATTGCGGCAATTGAATTTAGGTTGTTGGATTGATCCTGCTCAACAACCAAATGGATCATACCCACCAGTTGTATTGCCCATGCTGCGTCAAGTGTTGGGCCTACCCCATCTGCATCAATTTACTATTCATGACGGCGTTCCAAAATTGACAGCTCCCCTTGCCAGTGTCATACAATATTATGGTCGCAACCTTCAATGTCTCATTATTCATACAAGAATAAACCGAGCTCATGATTTGCAGCAGTTGGCACGCATCATTCGTGGTAATTCCGTAATAATAACCATCCAGTTGCTCCTTCATGGCCCTCACAGTGACGAAACGACTGAGTGTCACATGCTTCCAATTGTTTCAGCACTGGGAAAGAATGCGACGCTCAAAAGCTTTCAAGTGAAGTTTTTACGCGAAACGTCTCGATTGTCACCCTTTAGCAGTGATTTGATGGAGCAATTTGCATATGTTCTGGAGACCAAGAATATGTGTCTGATCAAGTTGACAGTAGATATTTATAGTGGGTCATACACGGAACGACGTGGATATATCATGAAACGTATCGAGTTGTATTGCAAGTTAAATGCTTTGGGTCGTATGGATCATTTCAAACAGCCAACGTGCTCTCGAGGTGCCTGGATTGCTAAATTGAATGATTGCAAGGGAGATGTTAGCTGCCTTTACTATTTTCTCGCCATGAATCCATCCTTGGTCAAGAATCACGGCATTTCAGCAGAAACACACCAAGATAGCAATTTTTTGAATAAAAGAGTCTCTGCCAGAGAACTGACAACGGCAGCAGACGTGGAGGGTGCACGCAAGAGTCGAAAGCTCTCTTAAAGTCAAGAAACGAGTCTAGCTAGCTGGGTCATTTACGTGTATTCTTTGGTCTTAATTTAAATGACAGTATTGGAACAACAAGTGAATTGTTGCAGTGCAACTGTTTCTTTTTTAAATTAGAAAAAAATGCACCAATAGCAGGAATACATTAATGGCCCGCAAAACGCGTACAGACTACATCGTTGCAAGCGAAAGCTCCATTGGTTTTCCAACCGATTACAATCGAAACGTTCGTTGGTGTTCCATCCGTATTGTGTACAACTCTTTGCACCGACGAAGGACATCCTCTGGTGATAGTGTCAACATAAGATCGTTCAATCGCCGAGGTGCTGCTGAGTTACCTTCGTCATCCCAGCGGCAGCCTAACTTCACAGACTGTTGGTAAGATTCTGTCATGAAATTCTTGCTGAGTGAAAAAACGAAATTGACCCAACCAGGTGTGTTATAGGCCATCATTTTCCGTGAATGAAGGGGGTACGCTTCCATCAATTCTTCAGATAACCGTCGATATATCTTGACATACGTAATCTGCTGACTGAAAGACCATTTCATACCTTCACATTCGTATATAAGAATCAGACCCCGTCGCATGGCAGCAACATTGCAATTCAATACATTGTATATGTAGTAGTATCCAACAGCGTATGTCCGGAAATGTGCATCACAATTGACAGTGGAACTGAAGTCTCCTTGCCAGCCCGCACAGTTCATGTCCATGGCCAGTACGCAATTTAATTCATCCTCATCTTGTAGTGAACTGTTGCCGCTGACACCTTGTACGTCCACAAGCGCAACGGAGCCCGGGTGCTGTTCAAAATACGCTTGCAGAGTCTCCATGGCATCTTCTAAAGTATCCTTCACATTATATGTTTCTCGAAAGTACTGCAGGTGTCGAATTCGTTGCACAGCGTCATCAACGAGTTCCTTCAACAACAACTGTATATGATCATATGCATGTTCACCCGGCTTTGGCAAAGGGTATGGTATTGGTTCAATAATCAGGTAAAGAGCGTAGATGGCATGTTGTACATAGTCGAGGTCCGTTACCTGGCCAACGTTGACAATGGGCGTAGAGTCTTTGCCGATATCTTCACCGTCTTCGTTCTTTCCCTGGGAGGCCTGAACTGTAGCATGCTTAATCCGCTTCGCTAAATGTCGTTCTATATCTTTGAGATTTATCATGGCGAAATTGAATTTTTTGTAGGGGACTACTACTTTTCCTGTTCTTGTCTTTTCTTATCTCTTTTCTTGTCTGCAGTCCGTCGAAAGACTTTGAGTACAGCGACCCGAGTACCAGGTAGTATCCAGGGTCCAGGGGAGAGGGGGGTGTTGCAGGCGACAGAAATAAAGTAACAGTACAATAAGCAGACGAAGCTTGCCAAGTCCTACCAGACCGACGCTACTATTACTACTAGTAGACTACTGAAATACCAGGTACGGTACCGTAGGAAACGGGCTTTTCGAAGTTTAACCAGGAATCCAGCAAATAAATATTCAGTGGTTGACATGTGAAGACTAATAATTCTTTTGTTCTCCCACTATTATTGCTTTCAATCACTTCAACATCTCTGTGTTCGGTTACGGTACCAGGTAAATCAATTAATTTTTTATCTACCTGGTAATGCAGTTCTTGCCGACCAGGTAATACCTGGTACCGGTACCAGTTATACTACTGTAGTACCTGGTATTGTATAGTAGATACTCTCTGCAGAGAATAATAGCCTTATTACTACTACGGTACTGTACGTGCCAGTATGCTGCGTGCAGTAGACTACTACCAGGTACCTGGTACCTGGTAGTATTCAAAAATGAAATTCAAAGAAAGCAGCCAAAGTCAACTGTGCTATAAATATACCTGGTACCAACATACCAGGCAGTTTCTGTATCGCCACTACTTTCAGACGTAGACGAGTCTAGTAGTAACAGGTACTACCTGGTACTAGTAGCTAGTAGAGTAGTAGTAGTAGTAGTAGTCTACTAGTAGTACTGCCCTGTAATACGTCGTAGGCACCAGTATTACACTAGGAGTGGTACCTGGTACTGTACCTGGTACCTGGTAGCTACTAGGATAATACCAGGTCTTTCAGAGGACCATAAAGGAGACTATGTAGGGTTATTACTAAGTTCTACAGGAGGCACACCCAACATGGCAAAATCGCTAAGTCCAGTGAGACTACACAAAC
>Ga0100402_1003193_pt1 | contig 17954 bp, 17 predicted proteins | sample CryGeyme20150102_FD_80419 | JGI IMG/M metagenome (GOLD analysis project Ga0100402, IMG submission 80419) | Groundwater microbial communities from Crystal Geyser aquifers in Utah, USA - Crystal Geyser metaG 2015-0102 | ecosystem: Environmental > Aquatic > Deep subsurface > Groundwater | place...
ATTAGATTTTTTGAATGCTTGGGCAGTCACTTACTTGGTTTAAGGGGATATTGTAAATTGATTCCTTTAACTGACCGACTACCCAAGTAATTACGCAAATAATCGATTAAAGGAATATCAGCAACTTTTTGTTTAATTGAAGACGCTGATCGAAACATCACTCCTTGTGATGTATGTATAACAAAACCCAAATGAGATACATGCAAATTAGTACCAATTTTATTTGCTAATTTACAATCAGGGCATACAATTTCGATAATCGTGCCATTCTGAAATTGTGAAAACACATAAAAATTAGGATTACCATTCCTATCAAATAACTCTGTTAGTGGAATATAATTGATATGACTATAGCTATTATTTTGTAACTGACCTTGAGCTCTCAATTCTTCTAATTTTCTCATCGCCATATTTTTGGTAATTGCTAACAGAGATTTAAGCGAATCGATTTTTTTCTTTTGATACCACGCTTTCTTATTGATATAGGTTCTTGAAGTTTTGTAAATTGGCCAACCCGCTTGATTGTAAATTAAAGAGGTAATATCTTTTAAATACCCCATTTTTTGATTATTTATATTCCAGTCTAAGCTGGTAAAATGATTTCGGTTAAAATAATCAACTTTACCGTGCTGATATTGAATAGAAATTAATGTTTTTCGAAACTCATCCACATTGTGGCCTAGTGAAAGCGCAAGCACAGTACTCACATAAGTTAAGCAATCAAAGCTATCAGTCCTGTAGATGGGCTGCTGATCAAATAGAGCATTATGACCCTCTCCTAGAGATCCTAATTGATAAGGCTTTTCTAAGAAAGCCTCACTAAAAAATGCAATCCTCTGATCTAAATCAGTGATATGCTCACGTCTAGCACGCTTATATAATTGAGTAATAACTTGATCAAAAACTGTCAGATCATAACTTGGAATTTGCCAAATCGCTTGGTTATCAGCAACCCCCAGACCACTAGCCAATAAACAACTAATCAATATTATTTGTTGCCAAGATGACTTCCAAAACACCATACATAATTATCCAGATCTTGAAGTTGACAACATCTATCTCCCCAAAACATATCTTCTGGCTCACCTACTCCTTTTGCACCATTTTTTACGGCATGGTTATAATATTCATCGACATCATTAACATATACGTAAATTGAAATAGGTGAAGTTATACCGCTATTTTTTGGAGTTTTCATTTCAGCATTATATTCGCCTTCTCTACCGATCATAATGTTCATATCATAATATGCGAGCTCAGCATGAGTCGCTACGCCAGAATCATCGTCTACTATGCTTACTTCTTTAAATCTAAAACATTTCTGATAAAAATCAGCGCTTTTTTTAACATCTGCAACAATTATATATGGTATCATCCAAGACATATTAGGTGCTTTCATTATACTCTCCTTTCAATATTAAATAATTGATAAAAATTTGTGGTAGTTATCTCTGCAAGTTTACCAAAATCCAAGCGGCATAATTCAGCAACTTTTTCAGCAACGTTGCGTACATAGCCAGGATAATTTGCTTGTCCACGATAAGGAACTGGCGCCAAATACGGACTATCAGTTTCTATTAAAATACGCTCAATAGGTAGTTTTCTTACAGTTTCTTGTATATCGAGTGCATTTTTAAACGTTACTATTCCTGAAAACGATACATAAAAATTGAGATCAATTCCTTGCTTAGCTATTTCATAAGAATCAGTAAAACAATGCAACACTCCACCGATCTCATGAGCTCGCTCCTCACGCAAAATTCTTATCGTATCTTCACCAGCATTTCTAGTGTGAATAATTAATGGTTTTTTTAAATGTTTAGCCACTTGAATGTGTTTGCGAAATCGCTCTTGTTGCCAACAGGAATTTGACTCTACTCGAAAATAGTCTAATCCAGTTTCACCAATAGCAACTACTTTCGAATCGCTAGCTAAAGACACCAACTCTTCGAAAGAAGGCTCTACTGTTAGTTTTTCATTAGGATGTACGCCTAAGCTTGCTGAAACATCATCGTGTGCACGTGCTATATTCAAAACATCAGAAAAATGTTCTAAATCAATACATACATTAAGAAAATACTCTACGCCCAATGAACGTGCGTGGGTTAATACACGATCAAGATTATCGTTAAACTTAGTTAAATCTAACTGATCCAAGTGACAATGTGAATCGACAATCATATTAAACCTTGACTATATATTTTAGCGACTAAAGCATCTACCCAGTATTGATGATTTAAACTTTTTACACGTTTTAAATCACGCCTAAGTTCTGATAGATAAGTATACCATGAATTTGCCTGAGTAATAGTGACTGAATCTGCAAGTAAATGCCATTTTTTTGCTTCTTCCACGCCTGAGTAATAACTGAGTACCTGGTGAAAAATAGTTTGCAGTTTATCTATTAACGAATTTGCAGGTAAAGCTTGCCAACGTTGACTAATATTAGCCAAATCAGCGGCCGAGGCAAGTAATGCTAACAAATCACTGGCGATTGAACTCAACACATCATCTTGGCTTTCTTGTATTAAAATAGTTGGTATGGGTAAAGCTATCCAACGACTCCGTATCGTAGGCAATAACCGAGCATTATCGTGGCTCACACCAATAAAAAATGTATCTTCCGGTGGCTCTTCTAAAATTTTAAGCAATGCATTTGTGGCATTGACATTGAGTGACTCAACTAAATCAATAACGATTACTTTTACTTGACCTATGATTGCTTTTGTAAAAATTTGTTGATTAAGCTCACGCACCTTGTCTATTTTGATTGTTTCATCTTGTTCAGCGTGTAGATAAAAAAAGCAAGGATGATTCCCGACTTTGAATAAGTGACAGTCACGACATTGCCCACACGGATTAATATTATTTTGACAAAATAGAGAGTTTGCAAGTTTTAATGCTAAAAAAGTTTTATCAAGGCCAACAGGCCCACGTAATAATGACGCTTGCGGAAAATGATTAAATGTTTTTTTTAAAGATTGCCACGCAACCTCTAATTGTTCATCATTTAAGTTTGCCATTCATCAATCCATTTTTCTATTAATCCTGCTATTGATTGATTAACTGATATCAGTGGCTGACTAGCATCTATAATACTGTAACGACTCAAGTCTTGATGAGCTCGCTCTAAGTAAGCTTGTCGAATCCGTGAAAAAAACTTCAAATTTTCTTGCTCGATGCGGTCGAGCGATTTACGTTTAGCAATTCTTTGTAATGCGATATCTACAGGTAAATCAAGCAATATCACATAATCAGGTTTAAAATTTTCTAGTACAATTTGCTCAACAGCAGCAATCGTTTGTTTATTTACTCCTCTACCAACACCCTGGTAAGCATAAGTGGCATCAGTAAACCGATCAGATATCACCCATTTCCCTTGGTTTAAAGCGGGTAATATTACTTGTTTTACGTGTTGATTGCGTCCGGCAAAGACTAATAAAGTTTCAGTTGTTGGATCAAGAGGCTCTTCGTTAGGCGTTAAAAAAACTTTACGTATCTGCTCCGCTATAGGCGTACCTCCCGGCTCACGAGTTGTCAGATGATCAATCTGCTTAAACTGTAATACTTTTTGAATCGTTGCTAGCACTGTGGATTTACCAGCACCCTCAATGCCTTCTAAACTGATAAATAAACCGGGTTTAAAAATTTTAATCATGTTTAGTGTCCAGCAAATTCTGATTTTTAACGGTATTTATATTTTCTACATGCTCTTTAAGATTAGTTGCAAATAAATGAGTACCATCTTTATTTGAGACATAATAGAGGTAATTTGTCATTGCAGGATGCAAGACTGCATGTATTGATTTTTGACTAGCAAGTGCAATTGGTGAGGGAGGTAGTCCAGGATATAAGTAAGTGTTATACGGCGACTCAAATTTTAGATCTGAGCGTAGCAATCTTCCAAGAAAATGTCCGCCCATTCCATAGATTACAGCAGGATCGATTTGTAATAACATTTTGGAATGCAGACGGTTGGCTATCACAGAGGCAATCAAATAACGCTCTTTATCGTTAGCAGTCTCTTTTTCAACGAGTGATGCTGCTATTAAGGCTTCATAGGCGTTAGCGTATGGTTGTGAGGATGATCGATTTTGCCACTCTTCATCGATCACTCGTTGCATCTGCCGCAACGCTTGCTGAAGGATTTGTCGATCAGAGGTTCCTTTGCGAAAAAAATAAGTACTCGGATAAAACATTCCTTCAATATGCAAGGTTGTAATATTTAATTGTTGACGTATTTGTGCCAGAGACAACCCTACTAAACTATGAGTTATCTTAGGCTGGGAATGGAGTATACTTAACATTTCTTTAAAAGTAATTCCTTCAGGAAAAGTAATTTTATACTGAATCACAGCTCCATCATTAAGCATTTTTAATAGTTGCCATGGCGTTGTTGATGCTGTGATAATGTATTCACCAACTTGCAAATGTCGAGCATACCTAGCAATGTATGCTAACCTAATTAACCATTTTCTATCAGTGGATGACAGCAAACCCCATTGATGTAGTTGGTTTGCGAATCTAGTTAATGACATGCCTGGATCGATTTCAACCACAGTAATTTTCTGCTGTAGGTGAAAAGGTTTACTCACTGCAAAATTTAATATTTTAATCAACACCAGGCTAACTATGACTAGCAATAATAACGCTAATGATTTCAAATATTTAAAATCTTTAGATTTCTTTAAAAACCAAACTAGCATTGGTGCCACCAAATCCAAATGAATTGGATATCGCAACCTTAATTGGATATTCTTGAGCAGTATGCGCAACTAAATTAATGTCGCAACCATCATCTGGATGATCAAGATTGATAGTAGGTGGTGCTACTTTATCTCGAATCGCTAAAATTGAAAAAATCGCTTCAACTGCTCCAGCTGCACCTAGTAAATGACCTGTCATAGATTTAGTAGAGCTTGTCGGCATAACATGAGCATGTCCACCAAAAACACGTTTTATACCAATAATCTCAGCAACATCACCGATAGGCGTTGACGTTCCATGCGCATTGACATAGCCAACGTCTTCGGGATTAATTTCTGCATCCTTGATGGCATTCATCATGCACGCATAGCCACCGCTGCCATCAGGACTAGGAGCTGTGATGTGATTTGCGTCACTACTCATTCCATAACCAGCAAGTTCAGCATAAATTTTAGCATTACGTTTTTTTGCGTGCTCATATTCTTCTAATATCAACACCCCAGCGCCATCAGCAAGGACGAAACCATCACGATCTTTATCCCATGGACGACTTGCCTTTTCAGGCTCATCATTGCGCGTGGATAACGCACGCATCGATGAAAATCCCCCAACACCTAGTGGGCAAGTTGCCATTTCAGCACCACCAGCAACCATCACGTCAGCATCGCCGTATGCAATCATACGGGCTGCTTCACCAATATTATGGCTACCGGTCGTACATGCAGTAACGATTGCAATACTAGGACCTTTCAAACCTCGCAGAATTGATATATAGCCTGCAGCCATATTAATAATAGCTCCAGGAATAAAAAATGGAGATATTCTTCTAGGACCTTTCTCTAACAATGCCAAATGATTTCGTTCAATCATCGGTAAACCACCAATTCCTGAACCCAGCGCTATACCCACTCGATGGGCGTTAGATTCGGTTACTTCTAAGCCACAATCGTCTAGAGCGTCAATTGCTGCTGCAATACCATACTGCAAAAAAATCTCAACTTTTCTGGCTTCTTTAGCAGAAAGATATAGGGTTGGATCAAATGAATCAGGAACAGCTCCTCCTATACGAGAAGCATACTCTGAAACATCAAATTTAGTTATTGGCTGAATTGCACTCTGACCTGCTAATAATTTCTGCCAAGTTTCTTCTACTGTGAGCGCCAAAGGACTGAGCATGCCCATTCCTGTGACTACTACGCGTCGATATCGCAATTGAGACTCCTCGTCAAACGTTTATTAAGTACACTCGGTTGTGAGTGTACAAAATATTATACAACTAGGCTTCTTGTATGTGCTCTTTAATATAATTGATAGCATCACCAACTGTTGCTAATTTTTCAGCATCTTCATCAGGAATTTCATTTTGAAATTCTTCTTCAAATGCCATAACTAACTCAACAGTATCTAACGAGTCAGCACCTAAATCATCAACAATTGATGCACTTGGTTCAACCGCATCTTTGTCAACGCCTAACTGCTCTACAATGATTTTTTTAACTCGCTCTTCTACAGTGCTCATGGGTTTTTGTTCCTCTTTCACAATAAACAATAATAAAACTAAGATTTAAATCACATGAAAAATTTCCTTTTCACGGCTAGACATTGTAACCATATTTTTGGGTTTGCCAATAGTTTTTATGTCAAAATTAGGTCAAGCCATGTACAATCCACCATTAATGTGCAAGGTTTCGCCAGTTATATAACCAGATGCCTCAGATGCTAAGAATAAAACCCCACTTGCGATATCTTTTGTACTGCCCATTCTTTGCAAAGGGATTTGTTCAAGCAAACTTTTAACATGGGTTTCGCTAATTTCTTTAGTCATATCGGTTTCTATAAATCCTGGTGCGACAGCGTTGACTGTAATTCCTCTAGATCCAACTTCACGAGCTAATGAACGGGTAAACCCAGATAACCCAGCTTTAGCGGCAGCATAATTGGTTTGCCCAGGATTACCATAAAAACATGACACTGAAGAGATATTTATAATTCTCCCCCAACGCTTTTTAACCATTCCTCTGACCACAGCTTTGGCCATTTTAAAAACACCTGTTAAATTAGTTTTAAGAACATCATCCCACTCTTCTTCTTTCATTCTCATAAACAAATTATCGCGCGTAATACCGGCATTATTAATGAGAATATCAACAGTACCAAAATTAGTTTCAATCGTTTTCATGATTTCATCAATTTTTTCTAATTGAGTGAGATTTAGACAAATCCCTGTGCCAGAGATATTATTTGTCGCTAATTTTTGTGAAATTCTATCTGCGCCAGCTTCGCTGGTTGCAGTGCCAATCACAGTTGCGCCGGCTTGACCTAGCAGCATCGCTATTTCTGCACCAATTCCACGGCTTGCTCCAGTAACTAAGGTCACTTTACCCTTCAAACCAAACACATTTATAAGTTCAGACATTTGCGAATCCTTCTACACATTGAGCATAAGTAGCAAGTTGATGACATGTTAAAGATTTATCGATACGTTTTATTAGACCAGATAGGACTTTACCTGGACCACATTCAATAACTTTTGTGATTCCCTCTTGGGCTAATGCAGATACTGAATTTACCCATTGTACGGGCAGATACAATTGACTAATGAGCGCATCAGCGATTGCTCCTGGATTAGAGCGAGTTTTAGCATCAATATTATGCAAAACAGGAATTTTGGGCAAATTGATAGCCACATGATCATAAATGCGTGCAAAATTATCTGCACACTGACGCATTAATAGGGAATGCGAAGGCACACTCACGGCTAATTTTTTAACCATTTTTGCCCCTTTTTTTGTTGCGAGGGACATCGCATGCTCGACTGCATTGGTATATCCTGAAATAACAACTTGCCCAGGTGAATTATAATTAGCGCAAGCTACATCTGCTCCTTGAGAAGAAACTTCACGACAAATTTTTTCAATCGCTTGGTTGTCCAAACCAATGATAGCTGCCATGGCGCCAACCCCAGCAGCTACAGCCATTTGCATAAGCTCTCCGCGCAGCTTAACGATATGAAGGCTGTCTTCAAGGGAAATTGCTTCAGCGCACAATAATGCAGTGTATTCCCCTAGACTATGTCCAGCAAGAAAGCTTGGCTGCATATCATGATGTGCTTGCCAACATTGATATAATAAGTACTCGGTCACAAGCAAGGCTGGTTGGGTGTAAGCAGTCTGATTTAGTTTATCCTCAGGATTATTATTAATTAAATCAATAATATCATAGCCTAGAGTTTCATTAGCTTTGTCAATGATAGCTTTCGCTGGAGTAAATTCTTCAGCTAAAACATCTAACATACCTATTTTTTGCGAACCTTGCCCTGGAAAAACTACTGCAACAGTCATTTACCTTCCTCAAACTATAACGTTATTAATGCAGAACCCCAAGCTATTCCACCACCAAATGCTTCAAGCAGGAGATTCTGACCAGGCTTGACTTTACCACTGCTAATTCCTTCGTGAAGAGCTAACGGAATTGAAGCTGAAGAAGTATTTCCATGGTGATCAACGGTAATAATCACTTTATCTAGGGGGCAATTTATTTTTTTAGCAACCGCTTGAATAATTCGAATATTTGCTTGGTGGGGTATCAACCAATCGATATCGGATGGCTGCAGACCTGCAACATTTAATGTTTCCTTCGCTAAGTCACCTAAACTATTTACAGCGAATTTGAAAACCTCACGCCCTGCCATTTCTACATATGGATTTTTTGAGCTATCGTGGTACCCAGGTAGACAACTATTGACTGTTAGAACATTGCCTAGCCCGCCATCTGCATATAAGTGACAATTGCGGATGCCTGGTTTATCTGACGCTGTTAATATAGCGGCGCCAGCACCATCCCCAAATAACACACAGGTACTTCTGTCATTCCAATCTAAAATTGTTGACATAGCCTCTGCACCAACCACAAGAACAGTTCGATATCTGCCTGTCTCTATGAATTGTTGAGCAGTCGCTAAAGCATACACGAAACCTGCACACGCAGCGCCCAGATCAAAAGCCATGACTTGTCTAGCGCCCAGTTGATTTTGCAGCACGCATGCAGCACAAGGCATCACTTTATCAGGAGTAATTGTAGCAACAATGATCAAATCAAGATCTGTTGCATTCAAATCAGCATTTTTTAGGGCTTGCTGGCTCGCAGCTAACGCCATGCTACTTGTGGTTTCATCATCGCTAATAATATGACGTTGGTGGATACCAGTACGCTCGACAATCCACTCGTCGGTGGTATCAACCATAGATTCCAAATCTCTATTGGTAAGGATTTTTTTAGGTAAATAGCCGCCTGTTGCCACAATTTTTGCAAAAGTCATTTAATTTTCTTCCAATAATTTCTGCACTTTTTCTGCTAATTGCTGTGGAATATTCTGACGGACTTGCGTGACGGCATGCTTGATTGCATTTAGATAAGCTTGGTGTCTTGCATGGCCGTGACTTTTAACCACGATACCGTTAAGTCCAACTAGGCTTGCGCCATTATAACGCGCGGGATTGATTCTAGACTTAAAGTTCCGCAACACAGGATAAGCAATTAAACCCACTAATTTAGTCAAAAAATTACGTTTGAAAGCATTCAATAAGAATTCAGCGATCAATTTCGCAGTGCCTTCACTTGTTTTCAAAGCGATATTGCCAACAAACCCATCGCAAACAATCACATCAACTTCGGGCTTGAATATGGCATTAGCTTCGACGTAACCTTGATAATTAATATGCTTACTTGCTTGTAGCAATTGAGCCGCTTGTTTGACTAGCTCATTACCTTTAATATCTTCTTTCCCAATATTTAATAGGCCAACCGAAGGATTTTTTACATTATCTACTGCTTCTGCTAATATTGAGCCCATCAGCGCAAATTGAAACAATTGTTGGGAGGTCGAGTCGACGTTAGCGCCCAAATCTAAAATACGAGCATCTCGGTTAAGCAAACGTGTGGGCAAAGTTGTCGAAATTGCAGGCCTGTCAATTCCAGGAACCGTCTTGAGAACAAACCTTGCTGTTGCCATTAAAGCACCTGTGTTTCCCGCGCTAATGCAGGCACTTGCTTTTTTCTCTTTTACTAGATTAATTGCAACACGCATCGACGAATCTTTTTTATAACGTAGTGCACTAGCTGGAGATTCGTCCATCGCCACCACTTCACTCGCATGGCAGATAGAAAGCCTCTCTTGATCATATTTACGTTTGGCGAGCTTTTTACTGAGTAATGTTTTATCACCCACTAAAATCAGCGACAACTCGGGTATTTCTTCCACAGCTTTAATTGCTGCTGGCACCGTAATTGCTGGACCATAATCTCCACCCATTGCATCAATTGCAATTTTAATGCTCACAGCTATTATTCATCACCATCTGGATTATTTGCACGACGTTTATCAGCTTTAGTTAACACCACTTTGCGACCTCTGTAATAACCATCTGGGGTAATATGGTGACGTCGGTGAACCTCTCCAGTTAATGAATCCTCAGACAACGCTGACGCTGACAAAGCGTCATGTGCGCGGCGCATACCCCGTTTTGAAGGTGATTTACGATTCTTTTGGACAGCCATTGTTATGCTCCTTAATCCAAACTTAGTGCTCTTGATATCAAAAGAGGCAATTCTATACTTGATTACTAAGTGCTGTCAAAGTCAATATGCCATTTAACATAAGTTCTTATCTATAAATGCCTAATGTTTGTATAAATTGCTATTTAAATTGGACAAAACTACCAAACTGAAGACTTACGATAAGCTTTCGGGACTTCATCCGCTTGGCGTTTAAAATTAATACGGTCATTCACGAACTTCACAACGTTCTTTAATACAACGTCATCTGTATCGCCACTGTTAAAGTTGCTTGAAAGAATATTCTCGATTTCATAAGCTTCTCGCCCAAGAGCCAACATTTCTTGAAGGGGTTGGTCACCATTGACCACTTTAACCCGTTGTTCAAAATTTAAAGGTGCCTTACCATCGCATAAGTGTATATTGAGAAGCACAGCGTAGAATTCATTTAAATTCTCTTACGGAACTTCTAATAAAAAACCGTGTAATATTTTAACATACTTATTTCCCATATGTGTGTTCTGCTTTTTGTGAATAAGGCGACAAAACCCAGTAATAGCAATAGCAATAGCAATAGCAATAGCAATAGCAATAGCAATAGCAATTAAACCATCATAGACATCAATAAATTCACCGATACCACTACGATAAGGTGAAAAGTCTTGGCACTGCACACAATCTTTATGAGTGGGATCAATAAGTAGACTAGTCTTGTTAAGCAGCCCTTCCGAGTACGTGTTTAGCTCATTAATCACTTTTTCAAGTTTATTAGCCCCCTGGGGCGCTGGCAATGCAAACATTGTCATCACATTTGAGTAATAGCTGTATAAATTTCTTACTATTCCAAGAGACCAAAATGATTGAAATTTATCATTAATATAAGGGAAATTTTGAGGTAAACATTCAGCGAGTACTCGCTTGAATAATACTTTTACAAACTTATCTCGTAATGGGATATAAAGTTTCCAATTTTTGTCAGTGTCTACAGGTAAACACAAAAAATTATGATTGCCATTCGATAAGGCTAGCATTCTATTCAGCTGACTTGTCAAATGAGTTACAGTTTCATTGGTTGCATTGATTTTTGCCTCATCAATCGGGCCAGAAAACCAAGGGCCTAGCTGCTCAACAGTTAATAGATTATCGCCTTCAACAATAGGGTTATCAAGTGAAAGTTTGTGGTTTTCTGATTCAAAGTTTTGCAGACCTGCTAAAACATATGTCATTAATTGCTTAAAAATATCATTTGCATTACGTTGAGTGTACCTACAAAGCGATAAACTGCACTTAACTAATCTATGGTCTTGAATCAGCGTATTTATCAAAGCCGTTAGTTTAAGCTGTTCACTATCAAGCTCAAAACATAGACGACTGGCACTTTGATATGTAAATCGAGGAGACGTTAAAAAAGAAGTATTTCCTTGTTCAAAAAGCTTTTCATAATAGTTAAGGCTTCCATTTTTTAAAACATTTAAAATTTTGCCGAGTGGCTCGTCAATTTCAACATAATCAAGCGGCAGAATATTTCCTTGATCAATAAATCGGCTACAAATTACATGGCTCAATCCTTGAGCATATTGGGGCAATTCAGTTGAAATATTTTCAAGAGCTATTCAAGAATTGTCGTCCAGATCGGAAGAGAATTATAGAGCACTTTAGCATGATTTTTTGCTTCAATTTTCTCTTCTTCGCTCAACTCAGAATAGCATACAGACATCGCGTGTATTCGCAGCGATTGCATATTGAAGTAAATTTGTTTTTTGTTTTAAGAGCCTCATCAAGTGCTACAGCAATTGATTCAAGTTGCTCTTTAATCGATGCAATTTTTTTGTGAGTATGCAGCAAAAGTATTAATGAAAGCATTTGCTATAAATACAGCCGGAAGGAATATTTTAGCAGCTGGTATCGATCGACAGAGGATACAATTGATTGAGCAGAATCCAGTGTGCCAAATAATATACCAACAAACTCATCCATTTTATCAGTATCCAAAGCATTACTTTGACTCAATTTATCTAGCGATGAGGTTGCGGCGATAACAATTTTATCAAAATTGTCCAAATTACTATCAACAATACTCGACAGATTTCCTGCAGTATCGAGCAAAAGTATGATCTTGTCCTTATTTTGGTTAATTAGATTTAAGTAGCCTCGAAGAGTCTAATCAAAATAGCTTAGACTTGTCGCTAGATAATCACCTGTTTTCACCCTTTGAATATCATTTGGAACTTTTACTTTAAATTTCATAATATTTTTCTCCTTAATTAAATATCAATCGGTAAGTGCATATAAAAAACATGCTTATTATAAAAAATCCGCAACAGACGTTCAATGTTTAATTAATCGACTCAAAGTCAAGTATAATATTTTTATTCGCTTTTAGATTATTAATAACTAACCTTGTCTTATATACCTTTCCCCTATCGCACACCATGACCCATGCTCATTAAAACAGTCAATTCACCTATTCCCTAATGAGTAAAAGAACCGTGTTCTATGGTTCTATTATTTTTTATATCTAACAAGAACACAAAAATATATTTATCAAACTAACTTAACTTAAATTATCGATTATATCTTACAATATTGAATTATTAGAAATGCTAGTGTATATTCCAAAGTATGTAATCGATATAGCTAAGCAAAAAAATTAAATAAAGGTTGAACATGACAGATCATGAAATTTTTATTACCGCGTGTGCACAAGGTCATGTACAGGATGTTAAGCATTGCTTATTAATGAAGGAAGTTGATGTAAAAGAAATTAATAGTAACGGATTTGCTGCCCTTCATGTAGCTTGCTGTATGGGACAGGAAGATATTGTTAAATTGCTATTAGCGTGTAACAAGACTGATATTAATCAAAAAGATCGTTTCAACACCACTCCGCTTCTCTATGCCTGTTACTATGGTAATGAAAGTTTGGTCAGTTCGCTGATACAACAAAAAAATATTGCGATCAATGAACCAAATTCAGATGGTGAGACTCCTTTTAGCTGGGCGTGCAAAAGTGGCTTCAGTGGCATAGCGCATTTACTCCTTAAACACCCTGATATTAATATTAACCCAAAAAACCAAGAAAATGAATTGATCTTGGCTGACTCTATTAATAATGGTCAATTAGAAGTTACGAAACTGCTTATTAAACAGTTTGGAAAAAATTCTGATAGTATACAACCGCTTAAACCCTTTATGTTTAAAAATAAAAAAACTTGCTTAATGGATCTTGCTAAAAATTACCCGGAAATCTTAGAATTATTGAATGGTATACGCAATAAAAAAACCAAGTCTGCAAGACAAATTCATGACAACCAAGCAATCTCGAGTGATCTCAGCTCGAATTTACCTTATGAAGGTGGATTTTTCAGCTCCCAAAAAATGTTTTCATCGAGTAGTGATTTGAAAAGTCCAAATCCATAGATTTAAGAATGAACACAAGCTTTGATTTAATGAAATGAATATTGAGGAATTTTCTGAAACACAGGCCGAAGGGACTATCAATTTCTTTATGAACCATATATTTTCGAGTAGATATGATGTCAACAAAAAAGACATCAATGGGTATACACGTATTCATATCGCTTGTATAAACGGTGATGAAAATACAGTCAAGCAATTACTAAAACATAAAGATATTGATGTAAATCAAACCGATGTGGTTGGAAAAACTCCACTCTACTGGGCTTGTGTTAAAAATCATATAAACATAGTTGAACAACTACTGCTGAAAGAAACTATCAGCATTAATCAAGCCAATAAATATAATAAAAACCCTTTACAAATAGCTTGCTTTAATAATCATGAAAAAATTGCTCAATTATTATTAGAGCACAAAAATATTGCAATTAATCAAACTGATGAATTTGGATCAACAGCATTACATATTGCTTGCGCCGGAGGCCATGACAATATCGTCAAACTGCTCTTGAAAAATAAAAATATTGCAATTAATCAGACGGACAATTTTGGTGATGCACCTATTCATATTGCCTATAAGAAATCCAACAAAAAAATTCTCTCTCTTTTACTTAAACATCAAGGTATTGAAGTCGACCAACCTGACTGTAACCACATAACACCACTTCTATCTGCCTGTATAAATAATCAAGAAAAGATCGCCAAGCTACTATTAGAAGCAAATGAAATCGAAATTAATCAAATAGACAAATTTGGCTCTACCTTGCTTCATTTAGTTTGTGAAAAAGGCTATGAAAATATTGTCAAATTATTGCTATCAAAAGATAATATCAAGGTTAATTCATTAAATAAATCTGCTCAAACACCACTACATATTGCCTGTAACAAAGGCTACCAAAATATCGTTAGTCTATTATTAAAACATCCACAGACTGAAATTAATCAATATGATGACTGTCATATGTCGCCCTTAGATCGCGCCTGCAGCAACGGTTTTGAAGATGTTGTTGTTGTTTTGCTAAATAAAAATGACCTTTTGATTGATCAGGCAAATATATATGGCATGACCCCGCTCATACGTGCTTGTATGAACGGTCATCAAAATATTGTGAGATTATTGTTGAATAATAATACTAACTATAATCATGCAGATAATTTTGGAAAAACAGCGTTAATCTACGCTTTTGAAAAAAATCATGAGAGTATATTCAACATGCTACTACAAAAAAATGAAATCGCCCTCAATGATGTAGATATAAACAATAAGTCCCTATTACATTTAGCCTGTATCAATGGTCGTAGAAATATCGTCAAACAACTGCTGCAACACAAAAATATTTTGGTTAATCAAATTGATAAAGAGGGTAAAACTGCTCTTGACCATGTTTGTTGCAAATTTTCTGATGAAAATATTGTTATGCAACTCCTAGAGCACCCTGAGACTAGCATCAATCATTCTGACATCAACAACGAAAAACATATAATGAATGCTATTATCAATGGTTATAAGGATAATGTTATTAAGCTGTTTATCAACAAGCTTAGTCAAACTCAACAAAGAGTAGATCCCCTTAAAACACTCAGATTAAATAAAGGTGAAACATGCCTGCTAAAGTTGGCAAAAAATCGACCGGAAATTTTAAGGATTTTAATTGACTTATGTCCTGAAAGCAGCACCAACGATATCAATAATAGCGTCATGAAAAACGTCAAACCGAGGCACTTACAAGAAACTAATGCAACCGCTGAGGACATATGGAATGAAGTTATTGAAACCATTGAGACGACCCACCCACATTATTCTAAAAGACAAAAAGATTTAAGCACAGCTTGTATGCAGGGTAAACTTAAAGATGTAGAAAGTATCTTACAAGCTGGGGGCATTGATATAAACAAAGGTGACCACAATAGTCTTTCGCCTCTTCATTACGCTTGTAAACATGGCCATGAAAGTATTGTTGAGTTGTTACTTCAACAGAAAGAAATCATCATCGACAATGTAGATCATTACCTAAGGACTCCACTTTATCTTGCTTGTAGCCAAGGACATACAAATATTGTTGATCGGTTATTGCAGCAAAGTAATATCGCAATTGATTTAACCCCACTAAATAAGCAAACACTACTGCACGTTGCATGTGATAATGGCTATGAAAATATCGTTGCTTTATTGTTGAAGCAGGTCAATATCAGCGTTAATAATGCGTGCAGATATGGTGGTGATACCCCGTTGCATCAAGCATGTAAAAATGGCCATCTCAATATAGTGACAATGTTACTAAAGCACCCTAAAATCATGGTCAATTCTGTAAACGATAGCGGTTTAACTCCATTGCAAGTCGCTTGTGAGCAAGGCCATGAAAATATAGTATTGCTACTACTTGAATATTCAGAGGTTATCGTTAATCCTGAAAACGATGATAATGAGATAATTATAGCAACAGCTATGCAGCGCGACTATCTGCCGCAAATTACGAAAATACTTATTACTCAACTTTGTCAAAGCCAAAAAGGCCTTCAGCCACTTAAAACGATTATTTTCAATCATAAAAAAACCTGCCTTATTGATTTGGCAGAAAAAAATCCCTATATTCTAAAAACCTTAAACGATATACGCCAACAGGGAATCAAATCGGCTAGAAATTCTATTGCGGCTCATGCAACCCACATAGTTGACGGCAATAAAACTCAAGCACATCATTTTTTAAATCATATAGAATATAAAGAAACAACTGTGGGCAAAGCAACTTCAACTAACCCCTCTCCTTAAATATAACGCATGGCCATATTTGATATTTAGAGGATTTGTTTGAAAATTTTATTGATTTTATATATCCTGCTTATTCTATATGGATAAAAAGGACGCGATAATGGCTGAGCAAGAGAAATTTTTTGAAGCTTGTACAACTGGTAGGATAGATGAAGTTCGTGCCTATTTACTGGCCAAGAGTATTGATATTAATGAAAAAGGACACATACATAACGATAAAGATTTTACCCCCCTATATATCGCTTGTCTTAAGGGCCATGAGGATATAGCACTGCTGCTATTAGAGCAAGAAGGGATTGATGCTAATATCGCGGATTCTAATGAAACAACACTCCTCCATGTAGCATGTGATAAAAATTTAAAAAATATTGTTGAGCGATTGTTACAATTAGACAGTATTCAAATTAATAATACAAATAACGAAGGTAATACCCCGCTCCATTTTGCCTGTCAACATGACAATGGAAGCATCATTCAACTATTAGTGGAACACGAAGGAATAAATGTCAATAGCACGAATAACGATGGCAAGTCACCTTTGCATTTCGCTTGTAGCCATGGCAATGAGAGTATAGTCAAATTACTAGTGAATCAAAAAGATATTAATATCAATTGCATCAATAAATATGGTGCGACACCTCTACATGATGCTTGTTTATGTAGCGATAATGAAGATATAGTCAAACTACTATTGAGTCAACAGAGTATTAATATCAATTGCATTGATGAAGATGGCCGTACACCTCTACACAATGCATGTTTATGTAGCGATAATGAAGACATAATCAAATTATTATTGAGCCAACCAGCTGTGAATGTCAATTGTATTGATGGAAATGGTCAAACCCCTCTGCATATGGCTTCTAAACAAAACAGAGAAAATATAGTCAAATTATTATTGAATCAAAAAGATATCAATCTCAACCAAGTTAATAAAAATGGCCATTCAAGTTTATATCTTGCTATTTACGAAAATCACGAAACTATTGTTAAGTTACTATTGGAACAAAATAATATCAATTACAATCAAACTAACATCCAAGGAGATACACCCCTATATCTCGCATGTGAAAACCATTATGAAAATATCGTCAAACTACTACTGCAGAAAAAAAATATCGAGATTAATCGAATATATCAAGACCAAGATACTTGTTTTATAAGAGCTTGTGCCTCTCTCGATAAAAACATTGTTAGGATTTTATTATCTCACCCACAGTTAATTGTCAATCCTACTGATAAAGACAGCGAAACGCTACTTGCTGAAACTGCAGGTCATTTTTTATATCACCCCGAAAGACTTCTAAACTTGGGAGATTTCCAGCAAAAAGAAGATGACTATACGAGTATTGTAAAAACTCTCATTTTCGAACTCTGTAAAACTCAAGCGGGGCTTCAGCCTCTTAAAACAATTACTTACGAGCGCAAAGAAACATGTTTAATTGAATTATTTAGCAATTACCCTGAAATCATGGAATTATTAAATAATATTCGTAATCAAAAGGGC
>Ga0100402_1003201_pt1 | contig 17924 bp, 14 predicted proteins | sample CryGeyme20150102_FD_80419 | JGI IMG/M metagenome (GOLD analysis project Ga0100402, IMG submission 80419) | Groundwater microbial communities from Crystal Geyser aquifers in Utah, USA - Crystal Geyser metaG 2015-0102 | ecosystem: Environmental > Aquatic > Deep subsurface > Groundwater | place...
AATATTTGATTTGCGCTCAAGACTATCGGGGTGAATTGCAAGTGCCAACTTGCAAGAGGGGGGCGGAGCGCCCCCTGTCTTGAGAAGTAAATCAAATATTTAGAATCATTGAGGTGTGGTGACCAGGTGGCTTTTCCACTTTTTACCGCGCACAGTTTAAGTCTACTCGCCCTTCAGAAGCCGAGTAAGGTCAGTATGCTTACCAACTAACATCAGCTGCATATTTTCAGTTAATGTCATACCCGCATAAGGAATAAGTAGATCTTTGGGACTTGCTACGTCTCGGGCGGCGACAACCTGAATTTGTTTCTGCTTTGGTAGCGATAGTTCTGCCAACGTCTTACCAACCATCCACTCGCAGACATGAGTCTCCACCATGTGCAACCCAAAGCCCAAATCAATCTCGTTGATGATGTCAGGCGATTGAAGCCGATGAGCGATCGCTCTGCCCATTTCACTTTCCACGAAGAACACATCATGTGCTCCAATTTTCTTCAAAATATCATAGTGCATTTGAGACGTGGCCCTTACAGAAACATGCTTTACACCAAGATCTAGCAACTGCACCGTCGTCATCAAGGCACCTGGGAAATTTTCACCTATACAAACAATCGCAGTATCAAGCTGCTTAACACCTAACTGCTCGAGCATCTTGGGGTCCGTAGAGTCTCCCTCAACTGCCATAGCCACAACGTCTTTAATGCGTTCGATATAGACAGGATCTTGATCAAGAGCGATCACCTCGGCTCCATCTTCTGCAAGAGTCCGCGCAATGGTTTCCCCAAGAATTCCAAGTCCGATTACCATGATTTTTTTCTTCGACATTTCTTATTCCTTTTACTTTCTAACCCACAAAGAATTGATCTTGTGGCACCTTATATCGTTGAGTTTGTCTTTTACCGAGGCCCGCATACATAAAGGTCACAAGCCCCACCCGTCCTGCCATCATCAAAAATATTACGAGCATCTTACCAAACATGGTGAGATCTCCCGTCGCCCCTAGGGAAAGCCCCACTGTGGACATCGCAGATATGACCTCAAACATCAAAGACCAAGGATCCACACTCTCCGTTATCGTGAGAATCAAAATCGCGGTTACCGCCACAGCGGCATAGATGCACAAACCAGTAAGCGCGCGCATGATCGTCTTGTTGGCGATGCTTCGATTTCCAAACTGAGGTGTCTCAAGCCCGCGCAAATTACTCCAAGCTGCCACAGCAAGCACGGCAACAGTTGTCGTCTTCAATCCCCCAGCCGTCGAGAGAGGAGATCCTCCGATGATCATCATAAACATAATCACAACAATACTGGTCATACTTAGCTGATCGACGGGAAGTTGATTAAAACCAGCAGTCCTCGATGAGATCGAATAAAAAGCCGAGTACCCCAGATTATCCAACCATGAACGTGAGTTCGCAAAGGGACTAAAACTCTCCATCAAGAAGATGCCGGACGCACCAAGTAGAAACAACACCAAGAACGTCCATATTGAAAGTCTAGTGTTGGCATTGAGACTTCTATACCTTTTCATAGGCTTCAAGCTACTGATAAGATCAATCAAAACAGGGAAGCCAATCCCCCCAAAAACAATCAATAGGCTTACCGTCCACATTCCCACCCCGCCAAAAGGCGCATACTCTAGATTCTCAGGAAATGAACTGAAGCCTGCATTACAGAAGGCCGAAACCGCATGAAAAATAGAATGGAACAATCGATCCGGGATATCCGCTGGCATCGAGAAGAAGAGAAAAGTCGCGCCGATCAATTCCAAAGAAAGCGTAAGAACAAAAACCTTTGTTAGGAACTGCCCCATGTTTCCAATATCGGGAATATCGTACAATTCTTTGCTGAGCAGAGAATGGGCCACCGACATTCGGCGCAACGTGGCCGCCGCCAAACCGGCTGACAACATGACTATTCCGAGCCCACCGATCTGAATCAAAAACAAGACTAATGATTGCCCATAAATGGACAAAGTCTCGGCAATATTTACCGGAACCAATCCAGTCACAGATATCGCCGATACCACAATAAAAGCAGCGTCGATCAACGCAAGTGCCTTACCTGGCTGCAATGAAACAGGCAGAATCAGCAAAATCGTAGCAACCGCCGCAAGAAATATATAATAGAGAAGAAGCTTTCGACCTGAGGTGAAATTGACTCCCCTCAGCCAATGCTGAACCTTAGGAAGTGAAAGAGCCCACGCAATCACAAGACAGACGATCGCGGCACTAAAATAGGAATGGTAATGATCCACCCCCCGCATTTCCCAGCCGGCCCTCCAGCCCGAAGACCATCTAGAAATCCTTAGCCCAAGAAAGCCCACACTCAGCCACAAAGAAAACTCCCTAATAATAGAGAGCAACCGCCTCGCCTCTGCCGTCGACCCCCAAGCCGCGAGGAGTCTTGGTAGCCGAGAAAAGTTTTTGATAACGAATCCGAGGTACCCTCCAACCAAATATAGGATGGAATAAATACTAATAATATCAATAGCTAATGGCCAGAACTTAAACTCAGGAAATAATTCTTGAGCTCCCCGCACGACAGCCAACAATAGCAATATGAACAATTGAGCATTCGAATTGAAGTGTTGAGCCATAAGTTGAGTCTAAAACGCCTATATCTGGATCAAATTAGGCTCAGATGCCTTAAAAATCCAGCCTCAGCTTATCACAGTTGGGATTGATTCCCAATTTGTCGCATTAAGACCTTTAGGTTATAAGACTCCGAGCTTGGCAGGCCCACCCTTTTGCGGCCCTTCCGAAGCATCTCTGTGCAGTCACAGTGCTTGTCATATTTTTTGGCGTGTCACAGAGATAAAATTAAGGAGTTATTGATCATGAGACGTACTCAATTCGCTAGAAAACTTTTCCCTATTGTCTATCCTTCCCTTTTCTCTTCCCTTTTTACGGTGACACTGCTCCTGTCATTCAACCTTTACTCAACTCAGGTTCACGCGAAAGACAAAGGCATCTCCATCGCTTGTGGGGCTGTTGGTCTCGAATACGAACTCTGCAAAAGCGGCGCCCAAGAATGGTCCCAAAAAAGCGGAGTACCTGTGGAACTCGTATCTACACCAAACGACACCAACCAAAAGCTCGCCCTCTTTCAACAATTACTTTCTTCCAAATCTGAAGACATCGATGTCTTCATGGTGGATGTGATTTGGCCAGGAGTTCTTCACAACCATTTCGTCGACCTTAACGGGATGATCCCCGCCGATGAAAAGTCTGCCCATTTCCAAAATTTGATCGACAACAACACAGTTGAAAACCGACTTGTGGCCCTTCCTTGGTATGTTGATACTGGCCTTATCTATTATAGAAAAGACCTTCTCAAGAAATACGGCCTTGAAATCCCAACAACCTGGAGTGAGCTGACGTCTGCTGCTGAAAAAATCCAGGCCGGCGAGAAGAAAGCAAATTCCAAGTTTGTCGGCTACGTCTTCCAAGGAAAAGCCTACGAAGGCCTTACCTGTAACGCCATTGAGTGGACGACTTCTTTTGGAGGCAACACCTTCGTTTTGCCAAATGGAGAAGTCAAAGCCAACACTCCAGAAAACGTTGCAGCTCTGGAAAAAGCGGCTAGCTGGGTGGAAACCATCGCACCAAAAGGCGTCTTAAACTACGCAGAAGAAGAGGCGCGCGGTGTCTTCCAATCTGGCGGAGCAGCCTTCATGAGAAACTGGCCTTACGCCTGGAAACTTGCCAACGCAGAAGACAGCCCAATTGCCGGAAAAGTTGGCGTGATGCCAATTCCGAAAGGCGGAGCCAATGGCAAAAACAGCCCCATCTTAGGCGGCTGGCAGTTATCCGTTTCCAAATATTCTAAAAAGCAAAAAGAAGCTGCCGGTCTCGTCCTGCACCTCACTAGCCAAGCTTCTCAGAAAGATCGCCTCATCAAAGGTGGATTCTTCCCGACCAGAAAAGCTCTCTACCAAATTCCAGCCCTCAAAAAAGGCAACCCTGTTTTTGCGGTTCTTGGCCAGTCACTTGAAACAGCTGCAGCTCGCCCTTCGAAAAGCACAGGCTCTCAATACAACCGAGCTAGCAACGAGATCTGGAATGCTGTCTTTTCCGTTTTAAGCAAAGATAAAACAGCGAAAGAAAGTCTTGAAGACCTTGATAAGAAGCTTGGCCGAATCAGTCGTGGAGGCAAGTGGAAATAACCTATGAGTTCCCACTTTGCACTAACTGAGCGTCGACGTCAGGCCTACTTATTTTTAGCTCCTAGTATCTTACTGCTCTTGCTTGTGGCCGCATGGCCGCTTGCAAGAACCTTCTGGTTTAGTTTCACAGATGCGACATTGTCTTTGGATGATGTGAACTGGATCGGCTTTGAAAATTTCAAAAACGTTCTTCAAGATTCTGATTGGTGGACCTCGGTCTACAATACCCTGTATTTTACAGTCATCTCCGTCTCTCTTGAAACGGTATTTGGCTTAGGGATTGCCCTACTCTTACACAACCCATTTATGGGCAGAAGTCTCCTTCGAACAGCTGTCATGGTTCCATGGGCTATCCCAACTGTCGTCAGTGCTAAGATGTGGTCATGGATGTTTCACGATCTCTACGGCGTGATTAACGACATGATGATGAAAGTCGGGATCATCGAAACTCCTATTGCCTGGATGGCGGACTCAGATCTGTCTATGCTGGCAATTATTTTTGTCGACGTCTGGAAGACAACACCATTCATGACACTTCTTCTTCTGGCCGGACTTCAAAGTATTCCGATGCAAGTTTACCAATCCGCTGCGGTTGATGGGGCATCGGCCTTTAAAACTTTCTGGAAAATTACACTACCTCTTCTTAAGCCGGCACTTGTCGTCGCTGTCATCTTTAGATGCTTGGATGCCCTCAGAATTTTCGACCTTGTCTATGTGATGACAAGCAACAGCCGTGAGACTTCAACGATGTCAGTCTACGCTAGAGAAAATATGATCGACTTCCAAGACCTGGGCTACGGTTCAGCCGTTTCGGTTTTGATCTTTGGATTCATTGCCCTCTTCACCGTACTTTATGTGATGGGGTCGCGAGTAAATTTGGTAGGAGGCTCTAGTGAAAAAGTCTCTAATTAGTCGAATCGCCTCCCTAATCGCCGTCATCGGCGTAAGTGTTTTCTCTCTATTTCCTTTCTACTGGGCGATTGTCAGCTCGTTGAAAAGTCCTTCTGATTTGTTCAAAGTCGAATACTGGCCCACGCACCTTGAGTGGAGCAACTACTTCAGCATTTTCCAAGAACAACCCTTTGGCAAAAACATCATCAACTCTATAATCGTCGCCGGATCCACAGTCATCCTCTGCCTCTTTGTTGCGGTGCTTGCCGCCTACTCTCTTTCTAGAGTGGAGTTCAAAGGAAGATCTTTCCTGCTTCTTACAATTCTCGCGGTGTCCATGTTCCCGCAAGTTGCCGTTCTCTCGGGAATGTTCGAGTTGATTCGCGCCTTCGGACTCTACAATCACTGGGGCGGCCTTACTTTGTCCTACATGATTTTCACGCTCCCCTTCACGATCTGGCTACTGACGACTTTCATGCGGCAGCTACCGAGGGAGCTTGAACAAGCAGCTATGATGGATGGCGCCAGCCCTTGGATCATCCTCACAAAAGTTTTCCTTCCGCTTATGGGCCCATCACTCGTCACGACGGGCTTACTTGCTTTTATTGCCGCTTGGAACGAATTTCTTTTTGCCCTCACATTCACTCTATCTAGCGATGCACGAACAGTTCCTGTTGCCATCGGACTCATCAGTGGAGCTAGTTCATTTGAGAGCCCATGGGGCCGAATTATGGCAGCGTCCGTGATCGTGACCGTCCCACTCGTCATTCTTGTTTTAATTTTTCAGAAAAATATTGTCTCCGGCCTTACGGCTGGTGCAGTGAAGGAGTAACCATTCAATGGCTGCAGAAGTACATCTTCAAAACGTATCAAAGGTCTACAACAAAACAACTGTGGTCATCCCTGGCATCGACCTCAAGTTACCCAAAAATGAGTTAACCGTTTTTGTCGGCCCGTCAGGCTGCGGCAAGTCATCACTCCTTAAGCTAATCGCTGGACTTGAAGAAGTCAGCGGAGGCGAAATTTTCATCGACGGAAAGAACGTCACACACGAACCTCCCTCAAAACGCGGCATTGCCATGGTATTCCAAAGCTATGCGCTCTACCCCCATATGTCGGTCTACGAGAACATGGCCTTTGCCCTTAAGATCTCAAAGACGAGCCCAGCAGAAATCGACGAAAAAGTTCGAAATGTTGCTCAGACATTAAAGCTAACCAAGTACCTTGACCGCAAACCACGCCAACTCTCTGGGGGGCAACGCCAACGCGTAGCTATTGGAAGAGCACTCGTAAGAAATCCAGAAGTTTTCCTATTAGACGAGCCGCTATCAAATCTCGACGCCGCTCTTAGAGTCGACATGAGGATTGAAATTGCCAAAATTCGCGAGCACCTCAATGCCACCATGGTCTACGTTACTCACGATCAAGTAGAAGCGATGACTCTTGCTGACAACATCGTCGTGCTTCGCAAGGGGCACATTGAACAAATGGGCCCACCACTCGAAATCTACAGCAAACCTTTAAACAAGTTTGTTGCAGGTTTCCTCGGCTCACCATCGATGAATTTTATTGGCTTCACTGTTGGTGACATCATCGACAACAACTGCACCCTTTCCGGGCCAGGAGTCGTTGCCAGTGCCAAATTCAAAATCCAACCTGGATCACTAAAAGCTGGCGAACACGCATTCATCGGTATTCGGCCGGAACACATTGACGTTCAAAAAACGCTTGATGGCGCTGAGCTTGAATTCAAAACATACGCGATCGAACACCTTGGAGATCACTCGCTGCTGTATGGGCACGTTGGGGAATCTTCATGTGTCTTAAAGGTGGACCCGTACACAACGTACAGCGTTGGAGAGACCCTCGGCCTAAAAGTCCAGAAGCAGCATTACCATGTCTTTGATAAAGACGAGAAAAATGTTGTCGACTTTGCACGTTCCTAGAATCCGCTTTACTATACGTAGCGTATAGGAGACATTTTATGACTGATACCGCTAATGTGAACCCACAGCTTTTAAACGTTCTTAATGAAATCATAGAGATGGAATTATCTGGCGTCACCAGATACCTCCATTACGCCCTTATGGTCCGTGGCCCCAACCGCCTCCCGATCGTTCAGTTCTTCAAGGAACAAGCCATCGAAGGCTTCAATCACGCCGCTGTTATCGGTGAAAAAATTACGGGGCTAGGCGGACACCCATCTCTAAAAGTCGCCCAAGTCACGGAGACCAACAATCACACGATTAACGAACTTCTTAAAGAAAGCCTTGAAGCCGAGAAACACGGAGTTAGCCTCTACATCAAAGCCCTTCCCCTCACGGAAGGCCACATTGCCCTTGAAGAGCTAATTCGAGAGTTCATTCGCACTGAGTCAGAGCACATCGAAGAAGTTCAAAAAATGCTGCTTTAGTAGCGCAAATCCACACCCTGACAGAGGGCAAGTGTCAAATAACCCTCTGCCCATTTTCGGGATTCAGCCCTAAAATATATAGAGTGTTTAGCGTTAGAGAAATAACTCAAAAATCGAAAGCAGCCTTCCAGTGGAAGGCTGCTTTTTTGTTCTTCATTTTGGCGTCTTGCAGTTCGCAAAGAGAACCCTCAAGCAGTACAAGCTTTAATGATCGAATTGAGTTCTTCACGATTCGCTCTGGAGGCAATAGCAACTTCTTGATGGTAGGACTCCGCCCAACAAGTGCCTCTCTTTCCACAGACAAATTCCTCGACATATCTGACGAAGACTGGTCCGACGGATTCCGCGACGGATTCGATCCGAAATTTCTCTTCCAAATCGAAAACAAAAAAGTCACCTACGTTTATTCATTTGATCTCGGCAACTGGAACAACGGTCGAGGATTCGGAGGATCTCCAGTCATTCGCAAAAACCACCGAACCCGAATGACCCCTAAGAACCCCGCCAACTTTGCCTCACTTCCTCCCAAACTTCTTAACACGGACAAACCAAGAAGAGCCTTAGTCAATCGCCTGCTTGGAGAAATATCAATGGAAGTTCTCTCTTTTGCTCCACTAGGCAGCTTTGCTTACATGATCAAGCACATGACCAGACACACCGAACTAATTCGTCAACAGCAAGCAGCTTACCTCGAAGCCATGCTTCGACAGCTGGAAAACGACCCTACGCTCAACCGCGATTTCTCAAATCTTATATCTCAAAAAGAAGTAACCAGAACCATTGAATCACTTCTCGTCCGTTTTCATCCGAACGAGGGCTTTGGCGGATTACTCGTCAATGAGGAAATGCGCAGTGACTACGCTAAGAAAATTAAAGCGATCAAAAAAGACGAGTCCAACTTACATTTTTCTAGACTCACAAAAATCGCGAACGAAAAAGGCCTCTGGCTTTACCCGATTTCCGCAAATCACTCCCTCGTCGCATACGATCCTGAGAGCAGCGCCCCCCTTGATCATTACAAAGACTTTGACCTAGACCTCACAAGTCCAGCTAGCCTACCCAAGGACCTTCTCTCAATCGCCGAAAGAAAGAAAAGACTCATTCCCCTTGGAATCCTATCGAGCTCACAACAGGTTTCATCAACTGCACTTGTTGATTTTAATGCCAGCTTGGATCCCTCCATGAACTCACGACTCTTAAGGGTTCTTGATGCAGGTCGTGATATCGGATTCAATTTCATCCCAGTTCCACTCCTCGCCTTTGGCTTGCGTATGGCGGGAGAAGGAGTTGAGTTCGTTATGAAAAAACAGGGCTCAACGTTCTTTGAGTCAACTGTGCAGTCTTATGGCGAGCTACAAGCCATCATGGACATGGGCTTAGCAACTCTCCCCATTGACCAACTCCTTCAAGAAGCTCTCACATCTAACCTAGACGATTGGGGCTTCACAGAGGAAGAGATCAAAGACATCAAGACCAAACTTAGTCGCGCAAGTCCCGAGCAAGCCGATGATATCATCCATGGAATCTTTGGAGCTATTGTGAAAAAGGAATCTGATTCCTCTTTTATCGTAAACCTACAAAGCACCAAGCAATTAAAGCACACCAAAGAAGTCCACCTTCTAAGGTTTAATAATTGGCTGAAACGTAACCAGAAAAGAAATCCTTCGTCGTCTAGCAAAAACTTCGACAAGAGTTCCGCAGGCACAGCGCAAAGTGCCTCTAAGCAAGCAGATCAGCGCAAAGCCACAATTCTGTTTCTTGTTGATGGGCTTCGCCCTGATCGCCTCTTAGAGCAAAGTCAAAAAGGCCTCATGCCTACGGTTCGTTCGCATTTTATTGACCGAGGACTTTCCATTGATGCTTACACTAGTCGCTCACTAACCCTTCCTTCTTGGGCGACAGTTCTTACGGGACGGGAGATTGACGAACACGGTCTCCGCTCCAACAACCCTATCTCCAGAACTGAAAAAAGAATTCAAGAAAACTTTCTTGATGCTCGCAAAGACTTGCTCATTCCAGATTACATCCGTAAAGGACGAAGCTACCAACACCTAGAAAGTAGCCAGACATCTTGGATCCCAATGCACTTCACCGAAGATCAAATACTGTTAGGTTTTCTACCCATCAATAGCGGCAACTACCCGCCTATCAAAGGAATCCTCAACATTCTCCCACGCAGCATTCGAAAAATTACATCCTCTACATTCTCAGGGGTTGAAGTCTTAGACCAAGCCTCAGCCAACGAAATCGCAAAAGCCATTCGTAAGAATCCTGGATCTAAAAATTTAATTATTATCTGGCTAGCCTCTATTGACGAAATGTCGCACTCCGGCAGCCATCAAATGAACTGGGCCTATAAAACAGTAGACTCAAGTATCGCCACCGTGCTCAATGCCGCAAAAGCTGATCCCATATTGAAGAACGCTCGGACCTACTTAATTTCCGACCATGGGCACCTTGGTGGTCTAGAAAAGCGCGTTGCTCCCGGATGTGCTGAAAGCAATTCTAGCGACTTCTTCATCAACAACACGGGCTTCAACTTGACGAAATTTTTCGCTGGCGACTTCTTCCAGGCGAGAAATCTTAATTTTGTCGTGGGAGCTGCCGAATCACCAAATCCCTCGCACGACCTTGGGTATCTGAAAGAATTCTTGATTCACCCTTTTGAATACACCTACCGTGGACACCAAGAACATCAAGGAGAGCGTACACTGATGGTGGATTACAGTGGGGATAATATGGCCCAGATTTACCTTCTCAAGTACCAGGGACGTGAAATCAAATCGCCGCTGACTTACGGTCAGTTAAAAAATTATAAAAAAGATACTTCTAGTGGCAATATAGATTTTCCTGGCCTAATGCTAAACAAAAGCTCAACAATCTTGAGAGCCTCGATAAAGACGTGAGAGCTTGCATCGAAAAAGTTACTGGTCGACATCCCATTCAGCTATTTGCTGCAAGCCTAGGTCAGCAGTCTCTAAAGTCCATTCGCAAAAAACTTCCGGAAGAACATCACAGACCCTGGACACGAACACCGATTCTCGTTGAAGCTTTGGGAGAAAAAAAGGCCATTATACTCACACATCAGAACCAAGTGGGTTTTGATGTATTTCAGTACTTTCTTGTTAAAGACTTTCAGCAGACCGAAGACGGCGATCTAAGTTTCGCTATTGAAAATGAAATTACGAAAGACCCTCTCAAAATTATTACCAATCAAAACGAAATAGAACTCGCGCAACATGGTATGATCGACCGCACCTGGTTTGATATGAATCGCAAGAATAATGTCGAAAACATAGCGGGCCCTATGGGTATTGTTAGAAGCCTCACACTTGCTCAAAACATTGCCCAAGACCCAAAGCGACAAGCTGAAATTCCAGACTTCCTTCTATATGCGAATGTCGGATATTCATTTCAATCTTCCTCCGCCCACCAAAGCGATCATGGGGGATTGAGCCGAAGAGAATCTCAAATCACATTAAACGTTTCTGGACTTGGAAGCTCTAGCTGGAAGCAAGCGCACAGTCTCGAAACCTCAGTCCTTACCCGAGACATTGCCCCAACAGTCTTTCAGAATCACAAGATCAGACCCTTGAATTCCATGAACTCTGCCCTAAGCTTTGATAGATTTGTAGAAGCTCAGCACGCCTTAGATCAACAATAGCCGGGGCCCCATGCTACGAATCGTTCGGCGATTCGACACCTAGCTCCTTAGGATTGATAAATAAGGACTCCGCCTCAAATGAATCCCACTTGTCGGGATCCGATCCAATGCGCTTCTTAAGGAAAACTTTTCCTTCAATCTTTTTGACCTGATCTTCTTCCGGGCTGTAGAAGAAGTAAAGCGGCTTAACAACAGCTCGCATAAGCATGTTACCAGCACTAAGTTTGATCTTAATAAGATTCTGTCCTTGGAACTGAACTTTAGAATCTTTACGTAAAGTAAAGCTATACACTTTTCTCATAAAAGGAACCGCGAGTGACAGATCCACATCGTCCCCCTTCATAAGAATGTCCTTCTTCGCCGAAATAAATTTCGGCAGCAAAGCCCCTATCAACAATTCATGATTATAGGAGTCTTCGGATTGCTTCCACTCATTGTTTTTAAAATACTCAAAGCGGACCTTGCGATTTTCGTGATCTACGTCAAACCAGCCTTTTTCCTCTAGCTGAATTTTTTCGATTTCATATCGGACGAGCTGCAGTGAATCTGCATCGAAGAACACCCTTTCCCTGAGTGCATCGATTCCTGTCAACTGTTCCACCCATCTGGTTTTCCAAAGAGAATGTTTCGTACCCGGAACCAACACTCTAGATTCAAAATAATTAAAGAGAGTGACGTCGCCTCCGAGCTCTCTAACCCAAGCCTTTGGCTGTGTTGTTTCAACAGGTGGAGACTGAAAACTTTTCAGCGATTCAATATAAGCTGCAGGAATACGAGATCTAACATCATATGAGATGCCAATGAGTGCCCCTACACTAAGCAATAACGTTGTTCTCTTGAAAGCCATCCTTCCTTCTTTTCGGAATTTTCGGAAAGCAATCCAATGAAAACTTATATATTAATCAAATCTTTATTTACAACCATGTTTACGAATCTGCATCGCCCATTTTTTTAAAAAGGCTCTCAATCTATCGTTTTCTAGATAGGTCAGCATCACTTCACTTCTAAGCTCTAGCAATGCTCCGCAGTTCACCCGCCTCAGTTCTGTCTGAAACACGTCGTTCATCGATTTCTCGACTGTTTGGGTAAAGCCTTCTTTGGATTCCTCAAATGGCAATTCTCCCTCAGAAATCACAAGTTCCTCTGGCTGCGTGTCAGGCGGGTTTGCCACTTTGGGGGACTGGGGAGACGAGACTGTTTTGGCGACTGATGGCTCAGCCTGAATTTCCTCGGATAAGTTTTTTTCTACTCGTACCGACTCCGCTGCTTCGACTTTAAAATCTGGAGACAAGTCTTTGGATAGCCGCTGTCCCGAAGCACTCACCTCTGTCGAAGTCCCCTCCTCCACATCAATCATTTGAAGTGTTGGCTGCTTGGAGCCTGAAACGTTTTTCATTGCCTCGGCCGAAACATTTCCCGAAACGACCTCGACTTTCAATGGTGCCACAACTTCACCGTCTTCGCTTAGCGGAGGAGCTCCATCAATCACAACGGTAGAGTTTGCTTTCATATTCAGCTCGTAGGAACCATCTCCTAGTGAGATCACAATTTCTGAATTTGGACCCGTGCTCACAACGGTTCTTCCCGTAAAGACTTGATCCACATCAGCGGGGTAAAAAACAAATGACTCCGAAGGCTTGTATTTGATTTCGCCTGAGCTAATGATTCTTACAATTTTTCCGGATGTGATTCCCACGGAATTACTGTCGCCCAAAATCCTCGATAGAGGGGCTTCCACCAAAATTTGGTAAACAAAGGTCGAGCGAAGACTTCTCGCCATGGACCCAGTTCCAAAGTAGCCAAAACCAGCCAGGGCAACCCACAAATAGAAAACGGCACTCAGACCCCATAGCCCCTTTTTTAGCATTCCCTCTATTTTCGCCAGAAAGTCCAAGAAATCCTAGCATTTGGAAAATCTAAACACAGACAGTAACATTGCGCATCATAAGCCCATTTTTCCTTTAAGATATCAAGATATCAATCCGATAAGAAAAACGGGGAGATAGCACAGCTCAAATGGGTCCAATCAAACTTTCAGTTCGAGCTCAGGTCTTAGGGATCATGAGTTTCTTCATCCTACTCGTAGGCGGGCTGAGCTTTAGATCCACTTCCAAGTTCTTAGCGACTGAGAAAATCTCCAGCCTTAGAGAAATCCAAAGTCTTAGAATCGAAAAAGCCTCACAAGAGGTAGCTGAAAACCTGGATCAGCTTGAGAAGGAGCTCGTCTCCATAGCCAGCAAATGGCCTCTGCCCATAAATGCCATAAACCAACATTGGACCTGGATCAGATACCGAGGAGAGCTGGTTAGCCATTCCCCGAAGTTCAAAAACTCCAGTAGCCTCCTTCAGAATCTCCCCTCACAAAGAAGTTTAAAAACTTATATTTCATTTGAACCCAATCGACTTGGCCTTTCTATTTCAGTTCCAGTTTCGACCGATACAGACATTCAATGGATTGAAGGCAGAATGGCGAGCGGTCGGCTCTTCTCCCCTCTCCAAACACTCAACCAAGGTCCGATTCAAGCTCTTGTACTTGACCTCAATGCCATCAAACAAGGCGGCGATGCAAGCATGCACGTTCTTTACTCCAGCCGAAACACCACTGGCTCGCTGGACAGCATCTCCAAACATATCCTGAAACGACTTCCGGGATCATCTAAAAGGCCTTCTTTGCCCAGCTCCTCCGAAATAGAGTTAGACGACGGACTTGCGCTATTGAGCTGGGGCACCATCCCACTCAACAATACAGCCCAAGGTTTCCAGGTCATTTCCTTCGCAAGCTATGACGCCATACTATCTGCCTTCCAAAGATTCCTTCTTGAACAGGGTTTCTTGGTATTTTTAATTCTAGGTGCAGGGATTATTGCAGCTTTAAAGTTCTCCAATCTTATTTCCAAGCCACTAGTTGCTCTTGTTGAAGCTTCTAAAATTCTACAGTCGGGTAACTTCGACATTAATGTCAACATTAAGAGAAGTGATGAAATCGGAGACTTAGCCAAGGCCTTCAATAAAATGAGCAGAGGCCTTAAACAACGTGAAGAAGATCTAGCACTTGCCCAAAACTCTCTAAATAGAATTCAACTTAAAACTGAGAGTATGAAAAAGCTTTCAGAATTCACAAGTGAATTGTCTAAAACTCTCGAGCTATTGGAACTCAAAAAGATCGCCGCAAAAGGAGTCGCTATTGCATTTTCCGAAAAAATGCCTGAGGCCTTGTTTTTTACCTACAATGGGAGCTCGGAAGACTTCACATTATCTGCATCTTACCCTTCAAATGAGTCCATAAGCGAACAAAGCTTTCCCCCCTAGCTGGCAGCAAAATTCCCGGGTTTAGAGTTAAAACTGCGATGGAATCTGGAGACTTTGAGATCAATCAAAATGCCTTAAAAATATTTCAGCCTTATTTCCAATGCTTGGAGCTTTTGGAAGCTTCATTTCAGGCAGGAAAAGGTGATTGGAAAGCTCTACTCATTCGTAGCTCCAAAAAGATTCCTCATGGTATTCTATTATTTAGAGCGGATAATTGGGACCATGAAAGCGCGAAAATTAAAACTCGTTATCAGTTCGCGATTGAAGGCAGCTTGGACAACGCCACGATGCACGAAGAAATTGTGGAAGTTTCGGTAAGAGATGGTCTCACCGGTCTATTCAATGTGCGACATTTCAAGATTCTATTTCTAGAAGAGATTCGAAAAGCATTAGCCAAAAAACAGAACCTTTGCTTTCTTTTCTTTGACGTCGACCATTTCAAAAAATTCAACGACACACACGGACACCCTGCTGGCGATAAAGTTCTCAAACAAGTTGCGAGTTTAATGAGAAGCTATTTCTCTAATAAAAGTGACGTGATTGCTAGATACGGCGGCGAGGAGTTCGTTGTCCTTCTTAAGAATTGCTCCGGCAAAGACGGCATGAGGCGTGCAGATGCTTTCAGAGCCCTTATTGAGCAGGATATTTTCGAAGGAGAAGAAACTCAACCTCTAGGAAAACTTACAGTATCTATTGGTGTGTCCGAATACCCTACCCATGGGCAAACCATCGGAGATGTCATTCAAGCGGCTGACGATGCACTCTATGAAGCTAAAAAGGTTTCGAGAAATACCGTTGTATATGCTGATGATCTCCACACAAAATCTCAAATCATACTGCCTGACAATGTCATGAAGATGCATACTTCTGATTCCAATGCGTCTGAGGATTTGACAACCGAAGACTTAGAGGATCTGTCGATCGAAGACCTTTTTAAGAAAGCTATAGGGGATGAAGAATAAATGTCTTCGAAGAAGACCTCAAAATTATCTCAAGTGGATAAAGGCCTCCTAGTTATCGACAACTTTCTACCTGACTACAAAAGCTATAGAGACAGCATCGAAACCAGATTCAAAGACCCTTTTGATGCCAAATCAGAACGATTTGTTTGGGACTATTGGAACGTCAAAGATCAATATTGCCTGCTCCGCACCCCACTTGAAGCCATTTTTAGTGAAGATCAATGCCAGAATCTACTCGAGACTTTGGGAGTTTTTGCTCAACAAGAACTTGGCTTAATGGCCCTTTCCCACCCCTGGGTAAGCGCCTATACAGAGGGTTGCTTTCAAGATTTTCATACAGACCCCAATCACGGTCCTTGGGCTTTTGTGCTCTCATTGAATCCAAAAGACTTCTTCCAAAACTCTAAAGGCGGCCAAACTCGAATTCTTAAGTCCTTTACAGAATCCAATCATGCCGAATCCCTTAGCAGAAATGCAAAGGAAAGAAATGACATCTTTCACTCTGTGTCCATTGAAGCCAATCAACTTTGTGTATTTGATCCGAGAAGACCACATATGGTGGAACGAGTCTCAGGCCCAACCAACATATTGGAATCTCGCATCGTGATTCACGGCTGGTTCACAGATCCTCAACCGTTTCTGGAGGGCGAGCTGGCCGATAGCGCCTTGCAAGAGACCATCGACATTTGCTTGCAACAAGCAGAAGCCTTTTTTGAGGGCCATGCCTTATCAGGCTGCGCCGTTCTAAAGGTAGCAAGGCGTGGAAGTGAAGTCTCAGTTCATTTTGGGCGACACCACCTTGTCGATTTGGAGACACAATTGTATTTGAGTGATGCGTGGCAGGAGCCGATGCAACAGGCCATCTCGAAAGAGTTAGAGGCCATCAGCTTTGATGATTCACAGTTTGAACTGACTCTCCCCATCGTCTATGAGTAATCTTATCGATGAGCGAAGATAGCAAAAGCCCAAAATCAAACACTGAGGAAGAGCAGCAGAAACTAGATGGTCGCAAGAAAAGGTCTATCTGGAAGTGGGTTCTACTGTCACTCGTCATGCCTTTCACCGCATTCTTCAAACTAGAAGAATTGCTCGGCGGCAAAGAAGAAGACGACAAATACAAAGAGTATCAAGACGAATACAACAGACCTAAAGATTCCGATAGCGAGAACAAAAAAAAGCCCTGACCTTTGGGGAAGATCAGGGCCGCATCATAGGGAGGGATGCTATGGACTCGCTGGGTGGTATTAGCGAGTATCTGTATAATTTTCTCTGTACAATTTTCTCTTTACTATTTTATCTGTCCGAATTTTGGATTGTGAAGACGTCTTCCGCTTCACCAGCTGCAACCAATGTAGAAAAGCTTTGAACGGACCCCTTTTCTTCGAACTTAACAGTGACTTTCCACTGATTTGATTTCTGCGGAATCTCAACATTCAAGGCATTGTCCAAGGCACTGTTCAAGCCTCCACCAACAACCGGAAGAGTTCTCAAACTACCGCAGCCACGAGTCATAATAGGACTCTTACGCTCCAATGAAATTGCAATTTCAGGGTAGTATCCTGTCGCCATGTCTGGATCAAAAAGTTTAGCTACGCCCTTAAAGAAAGTGGATCCGCAACGAGTGTATTCGATTTGCTCTACAGGAATTGAATAGCTGTAATCCATAACCGATCCATCAGCCAATTCCTTGGAGAACTCTAAAGAAAAGCTTGTAGCGGCGTCCTTAGAGCTATCCCTTTTATTCATAACGAGAACAACATCGTAGGCACCATCAAAGACTCCGTCACTTTTCACAACTTGCATCTCCGATGAATGAATAGGTCTTTCCCAATTCGGAGCCCACACTGCAAATGCAGAAGAAGATCCAAAAGATACCAAAGTGATAATTGTTGCGATGATTAAGTTTTTCATATTCAAGCCTCCAAGAGTTTAAAGTCAAAATTGTTTGTTGAGGGAGTTATAGAGCTGCTTTTGCATTATTGAAAATTATTTAATTTGAGGCTGATTCATTATTTAAAATAATGTATATAAACCCACGGGGAGTCCGAAAAAGATGTTTACTGAGCACATAAACCTTAACGAATTACGAGTATTTTCAATGGTTTACCAGAAATCAAGCATGACGAAGGCCGCACAAGCTCTCCACCTCACCCAATCAGGAGTCAGCCAGCACATTTCAGCCTTAGAGCGAAATCTCGGAGTGAAGCTCTTCGACAGGCTAAGCAAAAAACTCTACCCCACCCCCGCAGGACGCGCTCTTTTCGACACCTGCAAAAATAGTTTCAACAGTTTGGAAGTCACTCTCCAGGAGATCAAGGGCGCGAGCAAGTCATTCGCTGGAACCATACATGTGGGCATGCCACAACAGTTCGGAGCTAACATTATCGCTCCTTTGCTTGGAAAATTTGCACAAGAACATCCCTCTCTAAAATTCGACTTACGCTTTGCTTATTCGCAGAACATCGTCAACGAAATCCTCAATGGAGAGTTAGACATTGGTTTTGTCGATGAGTTCTA
>Ga0100402_1003203_pt1 | contig 17915 bp, 20 predicted proteins | sample CryGeyme20150102_FD_80419 | JGI IMG/M metagenome (GOLD analysis project Ga0100402, IMG submission 80419) | Groundwater microbial communities from Crystal Geyser aquifers in Utah, USA - Crystal Geyser metaG 2015-0102 | ecosystem: Environmental > Aquatic > Deep subsurface > Groundwater | place...
ATGGGAATGGGAGGATGGTGATAATGCTCCACATATTTCATATTTTTAAAATAACTGAATAAAGAAAAAGATAGTAGATAGAACCTTCTGACCACGAACTACTCTTTTAAAAATTCTGCCCATGAGGTAGATCAGAGGCCTTCTTATAAAATATAATTTAAGGGATAATAAATTATGAGTTCTTGTACCGTTTTAGCCGGCATTCCAATCTCTAAAGCCGGCCTCAACTATCTGGTTCCTTCTCACTGGTACTCTTCTTTCTAACTGTAGGTGGCAATAATTCCTCTTGGCGAACGGAAACCATTAGTAATCATCCTTCACAAGCCTTCCTCTCAACATCCTCGACTGCTCGTAAGCATCTCCCCACCCAGCGATAATTTCCTCCTCGAGTTCAAGCAGGATCTCATCGAATAACTTGAGTATAAGGCCAACTACCTCAAATTTCAATCAATCAAAATCAGCCTATAGCCCCTGAGTAGCCTCTCCTGGACAGCCATTAATCCCGCCATTTGGAGAAAAATATGCAACAAGAGTAAAAACGACCAAGGAATCGTCACTATTGTGGAGTAGGATAAAAATTACGGGCTGCTTTAAACCATACAAATTCAGATAATATTTTGTTCAAAGAATAGAAGTGACGCTTTTGTAGGATTCATCCCAAAAAAGGCCAACCTAGCCCTCACCATCAGAGAAATAGGTTTCTAAATGGGATTCATCGAGGTCGTCAGAAGTAAGGTAGCTTATCTTGAAAAGAACCCTGAGATCAGTTTTAACTTTCACTAACTTGAAAAATACACACTTGAAAATGCTCCGGGCATAGCTTTTATGGCCTTCAACATGGAACGCAATGGAGAGGAACCTCTTCCCACAGAATATGCCATGAACGTCTTCGAAAGAGTCATGAATGAGTCAAATGAGGCTGTAGTTGGTGACCTGAACACTATGGAAGATGATAGCAACAATCATCTCAACGAAGCAATCAACAATAGAACAATGTCTACGGGGGCTGAAACTCCTTTTTCCTTCGTTTTGTCAGAAGGATTCGATCTTGGTAACTTATAATGGACTCAGATCGCGAGTATCGAGTAAAATAATTATTCGGTGCTAAAGAGCCAGAATAGATAGAAGAACTGAGACTACTTGCCAGCAAGAAGATTGAGAATGAAAAGCAGGTGATATAGCTTCCTGAGGGTGATTAGACCATTTTTCAGCCACAGTTGGATAAATACGCTGACGAGTTGATAGACAGTTTTTTGAAGAAGAAAGTTCACAAGGAGAAATAAAAAGAGTTTGAGTTATACGAATGACCCTAATATAAAGTATGATCGGTGATCTCTATTGATTAAGATCAAAAATGAAGTGTATTAATAAGATCAAGGACGTAAAAAGCCCATGCTACGTTCATGAGCTAATTTTCGGTAAGATTGATCGTTTTTGACCCGCTTTAGTTTTTTCATTGAGAATTCCTTCCTCATGCGGTCTTTTTAGGACATGTAGGGACTGTTTGTTTCTTTCTTCATCTTTTAGTTGCTGACGATTCCCATTTCAAAACTCACCAAGTTAGAGTTGCAATTCTTCAATATTTCATTAGCTCTTTCCTTGATCCTGAACTGTGGAAAAGGAGGCTTTTCAGAAAAAGATTTTTATATGACCTTTTCAAGAGTTTTCCTGATATTTTCGTCAATGCTTTATATTCTCTTCTCGTTTTATTTGGATTTGTTGGTATGAAAATCTTTGTACATGTATCTCACTTGTAGACTTCTTGTTGCTGTTACAAGTGCCTTTTGTGGACTACTTGGACTCTCCACTTAGGATCTTTTACCTCTTCTGCTTCTAGAGTAAGGATCGAATTTCCTTGGAGTTTTTGTTTTTTGCTTGACAGGAGCAGGTTTGAGGCTACTAATTGAGTAAAAACTTTAAGGAAATCTCATCTCGACGGCTAATTGAGTGACGATATTAGGAGCCATTTTTGGCTTGAGCTCCTCAATCTAATGAATGTCTCTGAGCCATTTGTCCTTGAGAAGACTGTTTTTGTCATAAATTTTGACATGCTCAAGATAGTCCTCCATGAATTGTCTTCCAAAGCTGAAATAACTCTTAGGTCGGCATTGCTTCAACTGCCTTGTTCCAAGACTGATCTCTTCAGTGTCTTCAGGTTATTTTTCGAACTCAAATCTTGAGATTCTCATTTCATATGCCAGCACTTTGGGAAACATTTCTGTGAGGACGCAAGTCATTGAATCACTACTGTTCTTTTCATAGAAAAAGCATTCTTCAAAGCTGATCATCCTGTGCCTCTTGGAAAGCACAAAAGGGAATATTTTGCTATCCTCGCAATCTTAATTTTAATTTTTCGTTCCAAGAACAGAGGAATAGATTCTGAATAGAATGATATTTACTCTTAGTATTCTGAGGTGAAGTTGAAGACATGAGAAATTGGAGAATCTTTGTTGATTTCATTCATAAAATTCTTAAGATGGAAAAGTTCAGCATGGTAAATCTTATGAGGATTTCTCCAGGAATCATAAAGGTTGCTTCCTGACAAGTTCGTCAAGCTGTTTCCGTATTTGACTGAGTCGATGTTTGCCATTGGAATGAAGTAAAAATTGATGTTCCTTTTGAGCATATCATAGTCAATTGTTTATAGAAGAAAGTCGACCATTCCTTCCATGATGGATGAGCCACTAACATCTGCTCCTCCAAGTCGGGCCAAGACAATAACACTCCGGTAACGCTTATCGTCGAGTTGAGAAAGAGGAGAAGGGCTTCCTGGGGCTAAGTTGATGGACTTTCTGCTCTTCATGTTTTTCGTGCTTACAATGGGCTCTTCAATCTGCCCAGGAACCAGAGTATTATTATCACCTCCTCCTGCTCTTCTTTTCCTGATGTGATAGGCATTGAGAGCACACCCTGACATTGATTTTCCATACTCAATTTTCTCGATTTTAGTCAGTCCTCTTAACTTTTTAGGAGCAATTTCATTGAAGTATTTTTAAGCATCAAGGGTATTGTAAGGTTTGTCGAGAGCAAAAGCAACAATTTAATTTTTGTTCTTACACCTATATTCGAAGTAAAGATCGTAGTAGTATTATCCAGGTTCCCCTTCGATCTCAATATCATTTTGTTCATATCTTGTATTTTATCCAATAGGGTTCCAGTCATCAAGAGTCTCATTGGGAATTGTTTCGTTGAGGTTATTGAGGAAACAGTAGTTAACTTTGAAGCCTCGTTAGAATATTTTTTTCATGTTTTTAGTCTAGTTTAAATGAAAGATACCATGTTCTTGATGCAGAAAGTATAGTATCCTTCGAGAGTGAATTAGACTGAGAAGTTGAACCAGGATACCTCAGCACAACTGTTGACGTCATTCTGAAGAATGAGCTCATAATGGAAGGGGGATATCTATGTTTATAAATAAATGTACCCTGATGGCAGCAAAAAGATTTCCTGCCTCGAATTATGAACAAAACAGAGGGTCATGGGAGCAACCTCGATTGTGCTTAATTTGGGGGAGAACAGCATCTTGGTGGTTTTGTGGAAATTTAAGCCCTAATTTTTTAGTGAATAGCTGTTATTTTTAGCTGTATATTTATTAGAAGGGAACGTAGAAGCCTCCCATCACCCTTGTTCTTTGCTTGGCGTCAGCCATTATGTTGTACTTGGTGTTGTTGAACTTCATGAAAACTATTTGGTTGATCCTTTTCGCACAGTAGTGTCCCAGATAATCGAACTGATTATAGAGGTGGGCATAATTTTATAGTTCGTGGCTCCTGGTCTTGGGAGGCACGTATTTGAGGTTATGCCTTCTTTCGTCGTTGTTGACCCTAGATCAGCAAAAATATACACTAGTTTGACTTGTGCCTGTACATCAGGTGTGTAATGATGAGTGATCAACTCATTAGGTTGCATCTTTTGCTTCAAGGGTCTCAAAGCCCAGTATTATTCCTACTCGCTTCTTGTCGAGAACTTCAAGGCATCACATGGCTTACTCATTCGTAAATTATTATTCATAGAAGATTTTAATTTTGCATTCTATTTTTAGAAGTTTTGACCTTCCTCGACCTAAAAAATCGATATTTTCCTTATGAACAATCTTACTACAATATAGGACACCATATCTCACAACGTGAATTATCTTTTATCATTCTAATCTATGTTATTTACTGTTGGCGATCAAAAAGTCAGCATCAAAGAAACTATAAAATAATCAACTTCCAGTAAAGCTATCATGGTCAGTCCAATATGTTGATGGGTATTGTAGGAGGCGAGGGGCCTATTTGAATCATAATAAATTAAATAGTTGTATTAACTGATGAAAAATTCAATAAACTTCTACTAACAAAAGAAGACGAGGGGCATTCAACCCACCAAAAAGACAAACTACATCAACTCTCTCATCTACAAATAAATCACCAACCATCATGACCACCCAAAGAATAAATCCATCAAGGAGTCTAAGGACAGCCTCAAGGAAAAAAAAACTAGGGAGGACGAAAAGAGCACCATGCCCAGTAAGAAGAGCTCTCTTAATCAGCTCAATAAAAAAAGCAGTAAGCACGATTTGTCACACATTGACTTTTACAATATCTACCATAAACTAACTGATAACTTCATGGTGGATACCCAATAAGAAACTAGATTCGAACCCGAAGATACCAAGCATTTCGCATATCAAAAACAGAAGCCACAAAATAAGTAACTCAGTCAGGATCTGATCAAAAAACAACAAAAACTGTTCAAGAATACTCATCATGAGCCTGTATAGATTCCCAAGGTTTAAAAGGTGATGTTCAACTATCTGTACATTATCGGAAAAGGAGGCTTTGGCAAGGTTTGGAAAACAGAGCATAAAAAAACAAAAAATCAATACGCAATGAAGGAGATGCTCAAGTCAATGTAAAAATATTAACATTCAGCGTCATGACAAAGAAAAGTGTACAGTCAGTCATGAATGAAAGAGTTTTGTTGTCGCAGTTCACCTCCCCCTTTGTGGTCAATATGCACTTTGCCTTCCAGGATCGTGATACTCTCTATCTTGTTCTAGATTTGATGGAGGGAGGCGATTTGAGGTATCATATTGGCAGTCGAGTCTTCAGCTAAATCCAGTCCAGTACTTCCTTCTTTACTCAGAGTTCTTCATAGCTTGCATCATCCTTGGCCTTGAAGACTTACAAAAAAATAGCATAATTCATCGTGACATCAAGCCTTAAAACTTAGTCCTTGATTCCAGAGGATACATCAGGATCACTGATCTGGGGATTGCAAGAATATACAAACCAAACAACAGCTGCGATACAAGTGGAACTCCGGGATACATGTGTATGTTGTAGACTATGTAGCACCTGAAGTTATTTGTCGAATGAACCATAGCTTTGTTTCTGATTATTTTGCTGTTGGAGTCATTGCGTATGAGCTGATGACCGGAAGAAGACCTTACAATGGGCGATCAAGAAATTAAATCAGAGATCTGATGCTTGCCAAAAATGTCCAGCTTCGAGAGAGCTAAATTCCTGAAGGATGGAGCTATGAAGCTGCAGATTTTGTGAACAGACTCATCAGAAGAAAGCCTGAGCATCGATTGGGAAACAACTCCATCAGTGAGCTGAAGAACCATCCGTGGCTATGTGGAATTCACTGGGACAAGCTTCGAACAAAATAAATTTAGTCTCCTTTCATTCCAATGATGAAGAAGAGTAACTTCGACCAGGATTAACAAATCACCATAGAAGACGAGGAATAAGCTGAACTTATTTAAAAGAACTCTCTTCTTCTTAGAAAAACCGAATTCCAAGAGCTTTTCAACGGATACTACTATTCACGTCAAGAAGCAATGCCTGATGAGCATCATGAGCTAAAGTAAAGAGATAGGAAGGTCAATAATCAGAAGAGGATCATATCGGCTTATAGAAAATCATCTCATCAAGAGAAGGAGGTGAGACTGATTGACTTGCTTCCATAGAAGAAGATGAGCTACAATTAAACCCAGAAAAAGAAAAGTGACCTGCATTTGAAACCTTAGAAGTATCACAGGCACATAGATAACTCTACTGTAGAATCAGGAGTTCGTGACAAGAAGAGGTCAGGGCAGTACGAGAAGACCTTTTTCAGATGATAATTAATTTTCAACTACTACTGATATTTATTAATATTTCGAACAAGATCATTGTATACTTTACTTCATTTACGATTGCGATAGCGAGACTTTGGCTCAGGAAATGATAAAAATTTGCTTCCAACCTGTCCACTCCTGCTTCCCAGGCATACTCCCCATCTATCGTGGTAAAATCTGGTAGGCTCTACTCTGATTAACACTCCGTATAGTCTATCCCATAGTTCAGTACCTTCCAATTTTTACATTATCTCCAAAAGAATTTTGTTTCCATCTTTGTTCCTGAAGATGTCGACAATCTGATTGTTGGGTAGTCCTTTGAGCGATGAGTATATTCTTTGATCAGTCCAGTAAATCTGGATGCATTTGAGAATGACATTGCTGGAGAACTTGCCAATCGCATAGAACGAAAATCGAGAGAGGATTCTTTCTGTGATACCTGAGCACTTTTAGAGGTCGAACAACTCATAACAAAACTGGATCACATAGTTTCCATAACTATCCATGATAAGTCTGTCAACACTGAAAGTGACATGAGTTATTAATTGCCGACGAATCAGCTCGAGTTCCTGATAATAGATCCCTTCTTGACCTTCGAGCTACCTGAAACGTCTAATCATGTGTTTGATGACGCACATGGCATTTTTATCAAGAGCAAAAGCCAGCAAATTTTCAACTGTGTAGTTGAAGTATGCTAGAGTATACTGGAGAGGGAAGGTCTTCAGAACTTTTTGGACAAAGTGAGTGGCATTGTTGTTTCTGCAAAGGTCATAGTACTCAGGTCCAAGTTGAACAACCACCAGAGAATACTCTTCATGGTGAGTGAATTGTGAGATGAAAGCTTGGATGGTGTGAGTACCCTGCTTGTTTCTGATGAGGTCGCAGAGAGAAGGCATGATGATTTGCAAGATTTCGAGCCTTTGTTGAACGTTACATACTGTGAAGAGTTTTTGCACCATGTAATTTCCATACTCATGCATAATGAGTTAAACTAGGTGCTCTCGGATGTTATAGATCACCGTTTCAATTTCCATTTAGCCACAGTCAGAAAGGTAGTCCTGAAATATGCGGGATTGGGTATTGTTCTTGACAAAATCTATCAACTTGCCAGTCTAGATGAGGTTGTCAAGATTGACTTTTTAATTGTCAAGAGTTATTTCCTGAGAGCTGTTGGAAGAGTGACTTCGAGGTTTGAGGGGCGATTGGGATGAAGACTTGATCGTAGACACTACTGAGGGTTCTTTATCGTTTAGAAGCTCTTCGATGTTTGAAGAACTGCAAACAATAAATTCTTCTTCCTCTTCCTCAAACTATTAAGGTAGTCGGACTCCGACACTGAGAATTCTCAGAAGGGGCATATCCTATGCCTGAAATTTGTATTTATAGTTCATTTGTTGATAGAGAGCCTGTTGCTGGGCACTATCTTGGATTATTTCCGCGGTGATATTAATTTATTCGCACTGGACAGTGAATATTCCTTTCTCTTTGAGGTTTCTCAATGGTAGATATTTGGTATATTTTGCTCTGTTACCTTTGTGCCCGAATTCAAGCATGCTTACATTGAGATGGAAGTCAGTTAGGGGCACTACCACCAAGTTTGGAAAAAACTGATCTTTTGAATTTTCATCAAATGTTATATTCAGCTGATTTCGGACAGCGTTGGCCTTTTTGTTGATTTTTATGAAGTTCTTCTAGTTAATCGGATGGATGAGAGCGAATTCTAGATAGTATTTCTTTGCTTAAGCTCCGAAATCAAATATTTTTTGGTTTTAAGTTTTTTCCTCAACAGTAATCTTATTCTCAAGAATTTACCCCACATGCCTTAGCTGGTAGGCTTTGTCACTGTCCAGACACTGGCAGTGAATGAGGTAATTTCTGTCATTATTGATGTAGCAGGTCGTGAACATGTCAGTGTTTCTCACGAACTTGAGGCAGATGGGGCAGTAGGGATTACTGCTTTTGAAGTTTTGAGGATAAGGCTGAAGGGTAAGGCGCTTGGCGATAGTCTCAGTAAACTCAGAATAAACCATATCATGCTGGGCAGCCAAGACTTGAGATTGGATGTAATCATGGTTGGGCGCCCGTTCGGGACTATGGTGTATTTGGAAAGAGGGTAATTAAGCTTCAGTTTCCAAAAACTCTCCGTAATCGCCACTGAAAAACATCAATTAATTTATAGACACTTATTTTGGGATTGATCATCTATTGCTGATAAACTCCTAAGAACATAAATAAAATTATAAGTTTCTCTCTGGAATTATTATTTCTTCATCCATTGATCAAAATTCCATCTCTGATCCATCGTATTCCCATTATAAATGAAAATATTAATATTCTTCATATCTGTTTACTTACTTGCCATCACTACCTTTTCGGCACCCAGAAGCCTACCAGCAAACTAGATTAATAATCATAAAAACCACCCACATTAAATAGTTACAGTTATTGGGTCAGGAGTGGTCATGGTGGTTGCAATCATTGTGTATATAAGGCAAAGTATATAAAAACCAGTGATAGAGTTCACCTAGTTCAATAGTCAATACTTGGGAAAATAAAGCACTCGTTCATAAAGCTAAAGATAATTTCCAAACTTCGGAGTAGATATTCTGAAGAAGCATAATCTAGACGATACACCTGTCAGAGATTCCTAAAATTAAGAAAAGAATGAATCTTCAAGCGATAGGAGGCGACGTCGAAGCAGAAAGGCCAACCAAATCGACACATCTAAACTAAAAGATAAATCTCTGGACATGACCCCGCCTCCTTTTAACCTCAATGATCAATGAAAAGTAAAATCAATGGTTTAGTCTCTAAAAGTATAGTTTTTTCTCTATAGCCGAGCCTGCGATCTGCTTGGCAAGGGTAGTCTTGAGATGCCTCATCTTTTGATGCTCTAGATATTCAGTTCCATGCTGGTAGTGTATCTGAAAGCCCTGCTATCTTTTATGTCGATTGTACTATGACCAGTCTCTGGCTCTTTTCTATCTAAACATGGTCTAGCTATGCATGCGGTGAGATCTTTCAGGTTTTGGCTTTTTGTGTTATTTTTAGACGTGAGAAGTTTACATGTATTAGCCTCGTTCCTATTTTCTCTTCTTGCAGAGCTCTACTCTTTTTAACTATGATAGTCATAAGACATACTCTAGATTTTTATATTTTCTTTAATCTTTCTCCAAGTTGCTGTATCTTCTCCTGTTCTTCCTCTTTAATATTCTGTTTGAAACGGGCGATGATTTATTTTTGTTTCTCGTCAGAATTTTTTTGTTCTTTGTCTCTCAATTATTCATCTGTTTCTGGAACCATATCATTAGGTTTATAGAGTCTGTTGCTGTACTTCATGCTTTGGTTTATCTATGCCCAGTAATCCTTAGAATTATTGTAGTATTTGCTGCCATTATTGTAACTTAGACTGATATACTCTTTATGGATAGCGTTCTCGCTAGGAATTTGCCTTTGTTCGATGAATCTGGATTCAGTGCCTTCATCACGACTTCTTTCGTGGCGGAGGGAATAGTCTTTGAACATTTTGCTCTGCTGGTAATTTTCGATTTAGCGGCCCATTTGCTATGCTTTTTTCCAGGCATCCTTGATGTTGGCCTTTTTCTTTGAGATGAAGTTTTTGTATTTTTAGTTGAGGAACTTATCGTGGTCTTTGCACTTTTTGACTATCTTGTTGAGATGATCGGATTTGTTTTTCGAAGATTTCTCAAGTTTATCCCTGATAGACGATTCCTTTCGATCAGCCCACTCCACAAACTGCTTCTCGATGGCCTATATCCTTGCTTACTTCTCATTCTGCCGTTCCAATTTTTCCCTCATCTGCTCCTGCTACTCTACATCAAACTCTAACTACTCTCAATCAGCATCGCCATGTGCTCTCTGAGTTCGGGAGCTATTGGCTGACCTACGACCAAACTCTTTGATTTTATTTTCAGCATCGACTGCTTATCGGCTATTATTACTAATTTAGAATATTTTTATCGCTTGATAAAATCTATTTATGTTGTCTAATCATCATTCCACAACTCTCAGCAGCACCAAGTTCTTCTCAATGGGAGCTGACAAGTTCAGGGGTAAAAATTTGCGACCGTCGGCTTTGAAGAACTTGCTGTTGAACTCGACCCACTGAAGACGGAGAGCATGCAAGAAACATTCCATGGAATCCATACCCATGATGACACCAACCGTGATAGACACGAAGAAGTACATTCCAATGAGGATGATAATAGCGTTGGCGCTGATGATACCTCCTCCAATGGTTTTCTCCAAAAAGACTCGAGCCAGCTGACCGTGAGCAAGAGACAAAGCCCACAGACGGAGGTACGAAGCAGTGTTCGAAATGCTACCCAGAACGAACTCGATGGTTTCAATGATTTGATGAACAGCAATTTCACTGATATCGTGTTATTAATGAGCTCCTCCTTGGGCATGACCATGATCTTTAATAGGAGTATCTTTGACTTCTTCAAGTTCGTCGTCCATGTTCAGAGGAGTGTCTAGATTATCCCCATTGTCCTCGTCGTCTGATCCAGAGTGATGAGAATGAACTGATACCCTAGCCGCACTTGCTGGCATCTTGCACCACAGAATAATGGGCTTGATCAGCAACATCCAAGGGATGCACAGGACTGCAATCAAAAGGAGGTTGTACTGAAGATTTTATTGAAACTCCATATCCCATAAGGGTTTTCCTTCAGTTGACCCCAGTTTGAGAGGAAGGGCGATCATCTGGGCAATAATGGAGGGAGCACTAGCAGTATCTCTTTCGAGTTCCCAAGGAATGGTCCACTTAGTAATGATAAGGATGCACATGTATCCAAAGGTGCAGAAGAAAAACACTTGCTGAGGGAGCCATTCGAAGAACAAGTCAACGTAGTTTTTCCAGTAGAGACAGTTCAGACATTTCAGGAAGATGGCTGAGTAAAGACATGAGTACCGAGGGTCATTTGAGTCACACCGATGATGACAGCAAATTTCATCTTGTAACTGTTGAAGAAGCTCAACTCGTTTGAAGCTCTGATCCACTTTGGATCCATACCAATGGGATAAACGCAGCCATCAATTTTTTCAGCTTCTTCTTCAAAACCAGCCTCACCATAGCAACTTCCAAAGACGTTCCAGGGAATAGAGAAAAATTCGTTGTAGATCCAGCCTGAGTAGAAGGCAAAAGAGCCCATCATTAGGACCAGATATCGAATGCTGTAGACATCTCCCAGAATTTTCTTAGCATTGGGGTCTCTTATCAGCCAGATTCCAAAGGCGAGCAGGACTCCACCATGACCGATATCACCAAACATGACTCCAAACAAGAAAGGGAAGATAGAAATTGCAAATAGGCCAGGGTTGACCTACTGATATCTAGGAATACCATAAGTGTCAACAATTTCCTGGAAAGGAGCAGTAAACTCGTTTGTATCGAAGTATGTAGGAGGTTTTTCTTAAGTTGTGGGAGTTCTAACAGTGACTACATTGGGCAGAATATGCTCGAATCTTCCAACTTTTTCCTCAGGGACCCATACCTTGGCAATCATGGTTGATCCAGGCTTGTCTTCATATTCGACAACCTTCAGCAAGTTGAGAGTTGTGTAAAGGATTGATTCCTTTTCAATAAGAATTTTGTAGGCCTCATACTTGGCGCATTGATATTCGTGAGTGGAGACAGCCACTTCAAGATCAGTTTTAAGTTTTTTCTCAGTCATACTGCAGAGAGTCTTGGTATCGTTGATAGCATTTTCAATATCATTAATCTTTTCAAAAATAGCTTCCTTGTTGGTTTGAAGAGTGTACTTCTTCGCCAAGAATGACTCACAAATTCTGTTAACCTTATTGAAGACATGCTCTCCGCTCTCGAGGATGATAATGAAGGCAGTTCTTGCCTAGATCTCCAAGTCGGGGTAGTTTTCTTCGATTTCGTCTTTGGGAATATTGAATGTGTAAAGGATGGAGTGACCTTTAGTAGCACGGAAGATCATTTTGCCAAACTTGAGCATGTCCCTAGCTCCAATCACTCCAGAAACATTAACGAGTCTCAATTGTTCAAGAGTGGTCTTCGAGAAATCGATCTCTTGAGCTTCGTCTACTCCGTGATTTTTAGAACTGAAAATCTAACGGGCCTTGAACAGAAGATATTTGTAATCTTAAAGGTCCACAATTTTTCTTTGAGCATTTTCAAGGGTCCTAATCGAATCGTCGATGCCTGCGTAAGTCTTTTCGACCTCGTTCTCAATAGCATTGACCATAGTGTGCGATGTTTATTTGCCATCTTACAACACTGCATTGATTAATGATTACTTTTCTGTTGGAGGTCGAATATGCGTTAGACATCGGGCATATCGGGAAGATCAATCTTGTACTTTCTGAGTTGCTTGAAGACGTGGTCAAGTTTGGCTAAAACCTCCTCACATCGCCTGACATCATTGGCGAATGGCTTGTGGAAGTTGTTGGGAGAAGCATCAAGAAACTCCACAAACTTTTCGGGGGCGACCTTGGAAACAGCGTGATAAGCTTCTTCTGCAGGAATGTACAGTTCATAGTACCTCATGGGCGCAGATCTGAACAGCGACATCAAGATTCCTTATTTTAATAATACAAATTGATTTTTCATCTCACATATATCACAACTATTATCGTCACACTTTGCTACTTGTCTTTTCTCAATCTCAGATCTTGTCAAGCAGTTTGCTTAAATGAGTCGGACATAAAATGAGCCTGACAGACAATATAGACTTCTATCTTACATTTTAATTAATATTGGAATGATATATTCATTACCTTGAGCAGATTTGCCTGTAAATCGGCAAGTCATCGAAAACTTTGTCTGAAGACAAACAAATAAATAGAAACAGCAATAAAGTTGAGCGGTGTTCATAGAATATTATATTCTTTATAGTTAAGCACAACTGATGGGTTGCTGCTAGACAAGACCGAAAAGAATTGATCATAGTAACCAACAAGAAGCTCCTTATTCTCGAAATGCTTCCTCAAGCAAGCGAATAAAAAAGACCCCCAAAACCCCAACATCTCAACCTCAGGGGACTGAATAACCACAAATTGATGGCACTACGATCAGGTTATAGACAGGTGGTAAGGATGATGGTAGTCATACGACAACCAAATCAAACAGGTCAGTCATTCAAAGGTAATAAAACACTAACAGTAGATATTCGATTCAGCCAAAATAAACCTCATACCGCACTCCTTCTATTCATACGTATCATTATCAAAATTTGCTGGAGTTTAATCCCCAAAGATATACCACCGAGCCCACAGAACGTTTCTCAGTTGAGAGAACGATCATGAACAATAACTTGAGCAACAATGAGATTCAGAATGACCCTCATAACAGGTTGTTACTGACAAAGAACTGATTTATTTTTCATTTAAGCGTAGTCTCTCACAGAACCATCATATAATTTCACCTTAGATGGCAAAAGTCGATCAGGATAAACTATTCACCTGGATCAAACTAACCGACGACTTCTATCTCGATCCTGATGGCATTCTCGGTAAGGGAGCCTTTGGAGAGGTCTTCAGAGGATACTCCACCAAACGGGAATGCATTATTGCTATCAAAACTATGCAAGGCTAAGGATACGAAAGGGAGGTCGATACTCTTAAGAGTCTGTCTTCTCTGATTCATCCCAACATCATGGGTTACTACGGCTTTGAGAAAATGAATGACAGTGTTTACATTTTCGTAGAATTCTGTCCCAATGGTACTCTGACCGATCTCATCAAATAAGGTATTGATGAAGCTGAGGCCCTCAAATTGTTCAGACAACTGATCGAGGGTATGTGCTACATGAACGCTAAAGGTAAATGGATTGACATTTAGGAAAAATGCATCGTGACTTGAAGCCAGATAATATCCTTATCGGTTTAGACAGAGATATCAAAATCAGTGACTTTGGACTTGCAAGAGAAACAACTACAAGCATCTTTGTGACTGGACAAATGGGAACACCTCTTTACGCCGGCCCTGAGGTCTATCTCAATAACTATGAGGAAAACTACACTGAAAAATGTGATGTTTGGGGAGCAGGCATGATTCTATACTAAATGCTGACCCAAAAGCTGCTATTTGAAGGTGTGAAGGTATAAAATAAGTTAAATAGACCTACGATGATTTGAAGAAGGAGTGGCAGATCTACGAGGTCAGCAAAAAGAGAGTATAATATAGTCCTAAGCTGCATCCTAACTGGTAATATTTCACCAACCTTATGCTTACTTATGATCCCAAGAAGAGACCCACCTTCCACGAGGTGCTCTAAAAGCTTAAAAAAGTCTATGATAAAATGATGGAGGAAATCAAGACCAAGCAAGTCTACACTATCAGCGAAAACACAAAGGTAGGCAGACTCGAACTCTTGCTGATGTTTTTCAGGGAGAAATATGACATTTTGATCAAAATTGTGGACAATCTGACCCAGCAGGTGCTTCCAATCAAGAGTTAATTTAAGTACCTTATTCAATTCTTGTGCCTGAGTCACTATCTTTGCAGAGCTAAAAAGATAATTCGAAACATCAAATACAAGCGAATCAAAGTCAACGATAACGACAAAGCTGACATGATCGAAGAGGATAATCAAGAGTATGATCTGGTTTTGGACAAGTACAAAAACTTTTTTGATCAAAAATACAACTATCATAACAGCCAGATCGAGGAGCAAATCGTACCCTATTTGCTGGAGGTTCGTAACAAAAAGGCAAATATTGCAGTGGAACTCAAATAACTATTTGAAATGGTTTCAGATGTAAGCTAAGGCACTTTCGATGTTGAATAAACTTACAATGAAGCTCTACAGGACATTCTTCTCAACAAGCTGGAGAAATACGAGCCCAAAGTACTGGATAATATGAAGGTAGAGGAACTAAGAACTATGCAATTGATTTTTGTTGGAGCTCTGCTTGAAAAGAAGATAGAGAATAAAAATTATCTTAATAGAAACTATGTCAAGGATACCATCAACGCAGCTGAGAAAAAAGATAAAAACACTCTTCTCAAATAAATAAGGGCTTTCCAGAAGCAACTTCAGTGATTTAACTATCATAATCATAAATTATGCGGATCGTGCTCGTAGTGATTCTCAGTTTTATTACCCTGGCTTATACGTAGTCGATATTTAGCTGTATCGATAACGCGTTCAAAAGCAAATGTAAAACTCAGCTCTACACCTGCACCAATGACCCAGAATGTTCATACCAACTTCATGAGAACACAAAGCATATTCATCTCGATGAGAAATCTTAAGTGTTCCCTCCGCTTTATTTTTCAAACTCAAGGGCAAGAGATATGTACAGTTGCATCAAGAGTTAATGCAATTTGCCTGAGCTTGATTAGCAATATCCCAAGCATCTAACTTTCAACTCCTGCCTCATAGAAGTCTACGACATTTGCCGAGGAAATATTGAAGAAGTGTTCTCGAAACCTGATTCACAATCTCCATAAGCTCTGTGCTACAGAAAGCATTGTACTTTCCCTTCGTTATCGAATGCTTGATTATTTGCTCAAATTTGATATAATAACGGTATGAAGGGCCTCTCAGCTCGTAAATCTGCAGACCTACTCGAACACCTATTGATCGACTACCACTTTTTAGAAGATTATGAAATTCTTTAAAGCCAGGTCGCAAACAAGAACAGTTTTGTCGCTTGCATAAAAAACACACAGCAAAAAGTTAGATTCCGAAAACTACAGTACGACGAATAATTTTGGCCTCGCTTTAAGGCTCTCCATCAGCTATACACAAATGGAATCATTCTGGCTGACAACCTCTTTGTACTAGAAGAATGCTAGCAACTCTATTACTATGTGATTGAAGCCGAATTAGACTTAGACAACAATCGATTTAAAACTTTACAGCAGTATCTGTATGATCACCAACCAACTGTCGAAGAGGGTAAAGTCATGCTGGGAAAGATCAAGATTTTGATAGACTGTCTGCATCAGGAGGGACAAGCTTACGCTGGCATCGACCCTAGAAAAATAATTATTGACGATGAAAATCATATTTATTTGGCTCCTTTTGATTTGGAGTTCTAACTGAGGGCAGACAACTACAGTCGAGCCTATTACCCTCCATAAATTTTGGATAAAATCAGTAAAGGAGATGTATAAATAAACGAAGATATGATGCTAAAATGGGATATTTGGTCATTTGGCTGTATTTGCATGGAAATTTTAGCTTACTCTTCTCCTCTATTTCTGAGTACTTCTCTCACAAAACAGCAAAGGATTATTGATAAAGCCACATATCCTGATCTGTAACATCTTGAAGAATAAGTCAGAAACATTGTGAAAAATAGTCTTGCGTCGGATGTGACTAAAAGAACTATTTCAACAAGTTCTTTGGTCCAAACAGAACGTGAAATATGTCAAGCTTACTAACTGTGCACTGAAAAAATTGAAAACCTTGCAAATACTAAAGAGACAAAAGAATATTGTGCTCATTTGAAGTAATTAAATATTCACCAGTAAAATGAAGGAGACTGCCTTCTAACTCTAGATTTAGTAAATTTGAGTCATATCAACTTCGAAAAAGAGCTTCATATCACAATCACTTTGGGAAAATCATATCATTTTTATATCGATTTTGATGAAGAAAGCCCAAATAGATACTTCCTCAATCGGAGACTCAGTATCAGAGAACATTTCAGTCAGTTTCAGAAATGGTTGGGCTCTCCTATTCATATTCAACTCAAAGAGCAAGATAAGATTACAAATATATTAGTGAATGCGCAAACTTTTGTTATGATTCATAATCAGCAAAGAGTTTGGTCTGATCCTATTATGGGTACATTTAGCTCCCCAAGTGCAGGTGACTTCAGCAAAGCAAGAATAAAATTGAAATGCTCATTTGCTACTCCATAAATATCGAAATTTTCCTAGAAAAAGGATACGAAGGATAGAAAAAATTCAAGAATCTAAAACTAATCTGAGGCAATATTGGAGAAAAAGACAAAAGATACTGCATCAATTAGAACAAATAAGACTGATAATGCACTCAAGGAGGTATCTCAGAACGCAAACAACAAAAAATCGTTTAATTCTACTTCAAAAATTCCCACAATATCCTAAATATCTCACTCCCTGACCTTACTGACAGAGTAAATTCGTAGGAAGATGGTAACTGAAGATCACTAGTAGGACCCGATCCAGAAACAGCTTTCTTCTTTGTTGTAGCTGTAGTGATCATTTATATGTTTGATGTTTCTGATAGATTATAGTCTAGAACTTATTACACGTCCTAATTTATATAATCTTAAAATTTCTCTAAATAACTCCATGGACATCGAGTTTATCTAGCTTGAACACAGAGATAATGTGATGAAGCTGATGGAAATTTGTAGCGTTGATATGAAAGAAGCCTATGATCTTTACACTGCTGCAGGCTACAATTTCGAAGTAAGATAGTCACCATTCAGGCAGCCATCAATCGACACTTCAACCCTGTTCAGGACGCCCCATAAATTCCTCCTTAAGTTCCTCCTTATATTAATCCACAACAAAATTTCTAGCCTTACGACCCACACCAAGCATATGCCCAGGGAGGTTTTTAGCCCGGTTTCTATGAAGAAGATGACATATAATATTAGCAGTTCAAATAGTTCAAAAGAAATGGCAAATCTTTTGACAAAAAATATCCAGTTCAGCCAAAGGAAAGCCTCATCAAAAGCTTCAGTATTTATTTGTCTATCAAGTTCCCAAATTTCTTAAAGGAGAGGACGATAATTCATTCAAGCAAAGGCTTGAGAAATTTATTGGTAGGGGAGTGAACTTGAAAGTTGACAATACGAACCTGAGCGA
>Ga0100402_1003206_pt1 | contig 17909 bp, 22 predicted proteins | sample CryGeyme20150102_FD_80419 | JGI IMG/M metagenome (GOLD analysis project Ga0100402, IMG submission 80419) | Groundwater microbial communities from Crystal Geyser aquifers in Utah, USA - Crystal Geyser metaG 2015-0102 | ecosystem: Environmental > Aquatic > Deep subsurface > Groundwater | place...
ATGAATGTGATGTTTTCTGGGAGACTTTCAAAACCCTGCGACTAAAAAACCTTTTCAGGTGGGAGTCGATTGTCGCGGCAGAATAAACAAGATAAACTGTTACCACTCCAACAAGTAAAGCAGCATTGCGACCACTGAGAAAGAGTAGATCGCCAACAAAAGCAGTGTTGATGTGTCTTTCTAGGCCGGGGATCCATCTCTCAAAAACGTAAACAGACACTAGCAAGAGAGCATAAAAAGCAATTCGCAGAGAAGAATGGTAGACATTCGCCACTTTCTCCACAAAGTGACTGGCAAACAAAGCTAAAGCTGCAAACGCATAACAAAGAAGCAACTCCCATGAGCCCTCGGCGCCTACACTCAGCGCCACTAAGTGCCCAAGCACAGTTCCCTGTACAAGAATAAAAATGTCTAGGGTTTTTGACTGCGCAAGAGCTTGAGAACCCGCGACAAACAACGCAGGTGCCGCAATAAGCACAATAGGCACTAGAAGCCAAAATTCTTTTAGGTACTCAAACCACGTCATCACAACACGAGCTCCTTGTGCTCTGGAAGTCCCTCACTCGCGCCGTGGTAGACAAGCAGCACAGCGCTTCCCAAATCACGAAGATTTTGAATCTCATTCCAAAATATTTTCTCGCCCTCAGAATCCAAAGCGCTCGTAGGCTCATCCAGTAAAAGTAACTTGGGGGCGTCCAATAAAACGCCAGCAAGCAAAGCCCGTTGCCGTTCCCCCAAGCTCGCCTTATTCCAAGGCGTGTGCCAAAGTTTTTTGGGAAAGAGAGCATTTGACTCCGCCAGTCCTCGATTGTTCGAGCTCATATAATAAGCCACATCAAGAAGCTGACCTGGAATCACAAAATCTTCATCCGCTCCCTGAGCAAGATAGCTATTCGAAGTGGAGCTCTCTTGAAGGCGTTTATAGAGCCATTTTAGAAAAGTGGACTTACCTGCTCCATTGGCTCCCCTCACAAGACACAAGTCTCCTGGGACTAGCTCGAGCGATACGTTGAGAACCTTGCCCGAAGCTCCCGGAAGAGCTATTCGCTCTTCGCTCAGAGATAGGAGCGTCGAATTTTTCATTGAAGCGCTTCGTCCAAACGTTGAACAAAAATCTCAAAAGCTTCAAGGTAGTTTTCCTTGTTGACCGGCCATTCTACAACCGTTGCCCCCAATTCTTTAGCGAGACCAAAAACGCTTTCTTTCGGATCCCAAGGTAGTGACAAAATCACCTTGACTTTTTTGTCACTCATAGTCTTCTTGAATTTACTAAGCTGAGCGGTTGATGGCGGCACACCAGGCTTCGACTCAATACTCATTGTTTTCTCGAGACCCAGATCCTCGATCAGATAATCAAAGTCTGAGTGGTACTGAGATACGGTTCGGACTGAATTTTTAGATAACTTCGCTCTCGCGCTCGAAAGCAATGTGTGCAGTTTTGCCGTGAGTTGCGTGGACTTCTCTGTAAGTTCTGCACTTCGCGAAGCTTCGCCTTCTTCGCCCGTATAGAGAAACTGCACTCTCTTGCTTAAATAATTCGCGGCTTCAATCATTCTTGAAGGAGCATACCAAAAATGAGGGTTGCCCTCCGCGTGCAAATGTCCATGCGATCTGTCTTTGGGTGAATTTGCTTCACCAATAACAGAAATTTCAGGTCCTACAGTGCAGGAGTGTGTAGAGTTCAGCTTGTGATTGAAGGAGCGTTCGATGGACCTTCCCAACCAAGCACCTTCCAGACCCAACCCAACAGCACATACCATATCAGCATCCCTAAGCTTCATTACAAAGCTTGGTTTTGCGTCCACATAATGTGCATTCACCCCGGCCTCGACCAAAGATTCTACCCGAGCACCTTGCGGAGAAAGCTCTCGGAGTATCCAGGTCAATTCAGGAATCGTTGCATAAACTCTTGGACCAGAGTCGGCTCTGGCGTCCTGAGCAAAGAACAAACCTTGCCCAAGGACACAAGCGCAAAGAAACGGCAGCAACCTAAAAATCATGTGCCGGGTGCTCTCCTAGAACAACCGCCCACTGCAATTGGGCCTTAAACTGAGAGTCTTCGCCTTCAGGCTTCTTGTATTCGCCTGCCAAACGGAAAGTCGAGAATTCACTAGCTCGCCACTGGAGCATAGGAGTCAAAGCGAAAACCTTCTCTTCAATGAGGTTCTCACTCTCATCGTGTTCTTCGGCCTTGAGATAATCAAAACGTAAACCAGTAGACCAGTGCCTAGAAAGAGGCATTCTTGCAAAAGCATAGAGGCCAAAACTACTGTGGCCTTCCTCCTCACCAGCTTCGCTAGCTTTTTTCAACCAAGCCTCTGCTTGAAGTAAAGTTGGGTTAAATCCATCGCCCCACTTTGACGTCACATCAAGCCCATAATGTGCAGAACGATTTCCCGCCGCATCAAGACGACCAATGTAGTTAATGCTTTCCTGAATTCCCCCGTTCGTAAACGCGTCTTGGAAAAAACTAAGTTTTGCGTAGTGAGTAGGAGTCTGTGGCTTTTCACTAGAATCCTCCTCTTCACTTCCATGAGAATGACCTAGCTCGTATCCCTTGGTCATGCCCAAACGCAAATCAGCGTATACTGGCAACGGCAATAAAGACCTCACTTCTAAACCGGTGTCGAGGACCCCTTCGTCTCCAAAAAACTCTTCGATAACAAGTGGGGTGGAAACAAACGGCCATTCATGACGATGAAATCCGCCAAGACGCCCTAAAGGAAGAAAAAACCTCCCTAACTTGAGTTCTGTAGAAGGAATAAGCTTTGGTGAGGTGACATAAGCTTCGTGCAACTCCACACTAGCTTCTCCTGCCCGAGTGAACCCCGCAAATGAAAGAAAAGCATTAAAGTTAGGGTCGACAGGTGCATAGAACATCACTTCCGCATCACGAACATTGATCTCATTTGAAGCAGCGGAGTCTTCCCCAAACTCGCCCACGACGTCAAGAGCTACGGAGGTTTTAAGGCCTGTGAAAGAATCTTTCGACTTAATCGCTCCAGACGAATCCTGAGCTATCGAAGAGGCAGCAAACACGCCCGCAGCCATGACTAACAAATACTTTTTATACATTCTTTTCTCCATTCTATTATTGGGTTGAACAATGGAAGACCTACACTAATGAAACATTAGTTTCAATAGTGTCACAAAAGGCACCGCGTTAATGAGTGCACAAAGACAAGCTCGCCCCCAACAAAGACTTCTCTGTCTATTCTAGGCATAATCAGATATAGATCCTTACGCAGCATGATGATTGAACACAATCCAAGCCGACTCTCTCGAAGACTCAACACCACGGATGCCGTCATCATTGGTTTAGGCTCCATGATAGGTGCTGGCATTTTTGTAGCAGCCGGACCCGCTGCTGCTGCAGCTGGTAGTGGCTTGCTAATTGGGGTGCTGATCGCGGGCTGCCTTGCTTACCTCAATGCAACCAGTATGGCACAACTAGCAGGTGCCTATCCCGAGGCTGGAGGGACCTACGTTTATGGCAAAAAACTTTTAGGACCATACTGGGGTTTTCTCGCAGGCTGGGGTTTCGTGGTTGGAAAATTAGCAAGCTGCACCGCCATGGCGCTCACCTTCGCATACTATGCTGCGCCAGAGTATACGCGGCCCATTGCCGTAACTTCGGTGTTAACTCTCACGCTTATAAATTATCTTGGTGTAAAAAAAACAGCCACGGCAACAAAACTTTTAGTCGCTCTAGTTCTTATTTCTCTTTCTATCGTTGTCTTCGCCTCTCTTGCGGGAGGGGCTGCCGTTCCCGCGCGACTTTGGGATACCAGTTTCGAAAACGGGCCAATCGGCATTCTTCAATCTGCAGGACTAATGTTTTTTGCCTTTGCGGGATATGCACGTGTTGCGACTTTGGGAGAGGAAGTCATCGAGCCGAAGAGCACTATTCCAAAAGCAATTTTAGTCGCACTGGCAATAACCGTAGTAGTCTACACCATCGTTATTGGAACCGCTGTGCTTTGTGTTGACATCGAAACTCTCTCACAGGCCAAGGCCCCACTCGTGTTAGCTGTTGAATCAGGTCGTTTTGCTTTTCTCTCTCCGGCCGTGAGAATTGGAGCGTGCTTCGCATCCATGGGCGTGCTTTTGTCACTGCTTGCTGGAGTGAGCCGAACGACTTTCGCCATGGCGGCCAATCGCGATTTACCCTTCGCTCTAAGCGCGGTTCATCCCACTCATCATGTGCCTCACCGTGCAGAAATCACCGTGGGATTGATTGTCGCTACGATTGTTGGCTTTGCCGATATTCGCTCAGCCATAGGTTTTAGCTCCTTTGCAGTGCTCACCTACTATGCCATCGCAAACGCATCGGCCCTCGCACTTAACAACCGTCTGAGCTTATGGCCAAAGTGGTTGGCAGCTCTGGGACTTGTTTCTTGTGTGACTATTGCGCTTAGCCTTCCTCGCGCCTCAGTCATCGGGGGAATCATACTGTTTAGCCTAGGCACTGCTTATTTTCTGCTTAATCACCGCACAAAAGTCATCAACTAAGGCCGCACAAGAGCGAGCATTAATGCTGAACTATAATTTTGCTAGTACTTCCATCGATTCGAAATTTTCACAAGCGAGAGCATTACTGGAACTTCAATAAGAACCCCCACAACTGTAACGAGTGCGGCTCCCGAGTTGAGGCCAAACAAAGCAATGGCTACAGCTACCGCGAGCTCAAAGAAATTGCTCGCTCCAATCATCGATGATGGGGAACAAATACGATGAGGCAATGCCATTTTTCGTCCCGCAAACCAAGCAAGAAAGAAGATGAGATAAGTTTGAATGACAAGAGGAATGGCAATGAGAAGAATATGAAAAGGCGACGCTAAAATCTTTTCTCCCTGAAAAGCAAAAAGGAGAACCAAGGTCGACAGAAGAGCGACAATGGAAACCGGCTTAAGCTTTGCAAGAAAAACTGTTCTAAACCAATTCTCTCCTTTTGTTTTGATTAGAATTCGATTCGAGATAAATCCAGCTACAAGCGGCAGCAGCACAAATATAACAACAGACGACAAAAGTGCATCGAAAGGAATCTCAATGTCTGTCACCCCAAGCAGAAATTTTACAATCGGCACAAAAGCCACCAGTAGAACGAGGTCGTTCACCGCTACTTGAAGCAAGGTATATGCCGGGTCCCCGTTCGTTAAGTAGGACCACACAAAATCCATTTCCGTGCATGGGCCAGCCCCGAGAAGAATAGCTCCCGCAATATACTCCTGTGCAAGCTCCGGCGTAAGATAGGCAGTATAGAGCTTATCAAAGAAGATCCAGGCAAAGAAAGCCATCGTAAAGGGTTTGATGAGCCAGTTGATGATCAGCGTGAGAGCAAGACCCCTAGGATTTGTTCCCACTCGAGAGATCGAGCTAAAATCTATTTGCACCATCATGGGGTAGATCATCAGCCAGACCAGAATGGCGACGGGAACATTGACTGTTGAAACGTTCAAATCACTTAAAATCGAAATCGAATCTCCCAGTATTTGGCCTAGTGCGATTCCAACAACAATACAAAAAGCAACCCAAAGCGAAAGATAGCGTTCAAAGGTACCCATTATTTCTCCAACACTTTATCGATGTCTTTTACAAAATCTCGAATTTCATCTCGGACTTTTCGGTAGACGGCAAGGATCTCTTCCTCGTTAGTCATACCTTTGGTGAGTGCTGGAGGATCTTGAAAGCTAGCATGAAGCAACTTGCCTCCTGAAAAATAAGGGCAACTTTCTTTTGCGGAGTCACATACTGTGACGACATAATCAAACGTAGCTCGCGGAAGCTCTTCAATGGTTTTTGAAGAGTGAGAGGAAATATCGACACCCGCTTCAAGCATGACTTTAACGGCCCTCTCATTCATTCCGTGTCGATGGGTTCCTGAAGAATAAACATCAAATTCGGAGGCCCAAAATTTGCGCATCCATCCTTCGGCCATCTGCGAGCGGCAAGAATTGCCGGTGCAAAGAAACATAATACTTTTTTTGGGTATAAGAGATTTATCAGATGAAGATTTCATTAGCACTTTCTACCTGTTTTCTTTTTACCACCGTGCCGGCGTTTGTTGGCCTTGGAAGTGACTTCACGAGAGCAACAATTTTCACGCAGATACTCAATCAATTCCTCAACCAAGTCCGTACTGGCGACATAAATTAAAGAGCGCCCTTCCCTTCGAGATTGAACAAGTTTAGCGCGGGCTAGGTGGGATAGATGAAAAGAAAGTGTGTTGTCAGGAACATCAAGAAGCTCGGCAGCTTCGCCCGGAGTGATTCCTGAACTCCCGTATTCAAGAATAAGTTTAAAAACCCTAAGGCGCGTTTCCTGAGCAAGAGAAGAAAAAGCCTCCAGTGCGCTACCCATTTCCATAATTCTAGAATAATGGAAACAAACTGACAGTCAAGCAGGTGCCTTTTTTGAGCTCATTCTTGATTCAAATGATTCAAAGCCAGACGAATGAACTCTGACTCCGTGAGTTGTTTTGATTCGCTAAACTTTTTTAGCAGGAAGCTGCAAAAAAGGACGCTACGCTATCGGCATCAACAAAACAGTTGGATGGCGGATTACACTTAAGTTTTGTGATAGGGCTTTTCACAAAGTTTCAATTGAAGATTATCATTAGGCCCCCTTCGCGGGAAAAGGAGCAAATTATGATTAGTTTTAAAAGAGGTGAGATCAAAAGAAGACCAACTCCCCCAGGAGAGATTCTTCAGCGCATTTACCTTGATGAGAATGGGTACACACAGGCTGAATTTGCAACTCTGCTCGCCAAAGCAACTAAGAATAAAGTTAAAGAGTCCACCATGAAAACTCGCCTCAATAGCGTCATCAGCGGCAAACGAGCGATGACAGCGGAATTTGCCATATAATATATCGGTGATGGCCTCATCGCTTCAAAGCTTGCCTTTGGGGCAATCTTTGAAGCGAAGAATGGAGCCCATCGCACAGCCTCTTTTATTTCAAGCACTTACACCTCAGTGGCAGGGTTTGGCAGGGCGGTGAAAGTCCCTCAAACACATCGATGAGTTGAACTTATGACCTACTTCTAGCAAAGGAAGTTCCCAACACAAAAGCACCTTGCCAATAAAACTATATTACTGTATCATAGTAATGTAGTGATTGAGAGTTTCGGAAACGCGGAAGCAAAGACTGTATTTGAAAATGGAAAAAGTAAAAAGTTGCCAAAGCACTTACTTCAACGAGCTATCGACCTACTGGATATTATGGACAACGTGGAATCGCTGAATGATTTACAGGTTAAAGGCCACCCTCCATCACTTCGGCTACATAAGTTAACAGGAAGTAAAAAAGGACGCTACGCTATCGACATCAACAAAACAGCTGGATGGCGGATTACATTTAAATTCCAAGATGGAGCTTTTCACGAAGTTTTTGTTGAAGATTATCATTAGGCCCCCTTCGCGGGAAAAGGAGAAAAAGCATGGCTACTTTAAAAAGAAATGAAATCAAAAGAAGACCAACTCCCCCAGGAGAGATTCTTCAACGTATCTATCTTGATGAGAATGGATACACACAAGCTGAGTTTGCAACTCTGCTTGCCAAAGTAACCAAGAATAAGGTGAAAGAATCCACCATGAAGACTCGCCTCAACAGCGTTATCAACGAGAAACGAGCCATGACCGCGGAATTTGCAATTTATGTAAGTGAGATTTTAGGAACCAATCCTAAAATGTGGCTGAATCTGCAATCTGCCGTAGATCTTTGGGACGCTAAAGAAATAATAAGGAAAGCAAGCTAATACATTTTTGTAGGTACTGAGCAATGAAAAACTTTAAGCTACCCATGATTGTCCTTGTACTTTTTTTCTCTTCAGCCACTTACGCAGAAATGTGTGAAGTCAAAACCAACAAAGACTGTAAAGAGTCTGAGGTTTGTATGAACTGGGATAAAAACGAGACTAAGTGTGTTGAAATCCCACCAATGTCTGACCAAGTCTTCATTCTCCCTTTCGACAGAAGCACTGAAGTTGTTTGTACACACGCAAGAGGTATAGGTAGTCATTCGTGGCCAAACGCATTTTGGTCATTGGATTTAGCAACCCCTTATGAGGCAGAGCCATCAATTGTTCGAGCCGCTGCCCCCGGAAAAGCCTTTGTTCTTTTGGGCAAAGATGGCAAAGCATGTAAAAATCCAGAAGGGACGCCCGCTAAGTCCGAGCCAGACGACTGTGGTAATTCTTGGGGCAACAGAGTCAAGGTGCTCCATGAAAATGGCTACTTCAGTTTCTACGTTCATCTAGAGGAGGTATTTGTAAAAGATGGACAGCAGGTCACCGCCGGAACTCCACTGGGCCTTGAAGGTTGGACCGGAGCCGCGGGTCATAGGCATTTGCATTGGAGCATTCAAAAAATTGGTGGCGATACCGACAAAGACAGGGAAGAAAATCTCAAGCAATGGGACGGCATGAGTACTCCGTTTAAGTTTAAAACTATTTTAAATGGAAAAGAAGCCATTCTCGACACAAGTATTTTTAATTGTGAGCACGCCAATATTGGATTTTCTGAAGATCAACCAAAGCTCCGAGGTGTGAGGTAAAGTTAATTATGGGAAAAATAATTTACCCAAATCCATCAACGAATCCGACGACTATCGGAGTCACAGCGCCGTCTTCAGGCTTGGGCGGTGAAGCGTTTATCAAGCGATTTGAACGTACGATCCTTATAAAAATTTCATTCGACAATTTTTTCCTAATGCAAAAATTGTTGCAGACAAATTCCACGTTTTGAGACTTACAAATCCAATCATAAATAAATTTCGAAAAAAGATCACCGGAGACAAACGCACCAGCCCTTTAAGGCCCTTGCTTTTGCGCAGTAGCAAAAATTTAAACTACTTTGAGAGAAGTGCTCTTCATAAATGGCTCGCGCATCACGATGAGCTTAGAGAGGTTTATTTTTATAAAGAGGCACTCTACCGATTTTACAGAACGCGCGGCTACAGGCGAGCCAAAGGAGCCTTCATAGCCATGACAGATGCCATGGCTAGCTCGAAGCTCCTTGAGATAAAAAGGCTTCGTAGAACGCTGATGAGATGGAGAAATGAGATCTTGAATTATTTCAAAAATCCCATTACAAACGCACGAACCGAAGGCTTCAATAACGTAGCTAAGGTAATAAAAAAGAGTGGTTATGGATTTAGATCATTTCCAAATTACCGACTAAGATTGCTAAATGCTTGTTCATAAAAGTATTTTAGGCACAACCCACCATCAACCGGGAAGAATCAGAATCCGAAGAATCGAAGAATCGAAGAATCAGAATCAGAATCTATATATGAAGCCCGCACTACGACTTCCAATAATTATAAAACTTTACAGCGACTTGGGAGGGAGATGCAGGGAGTCTGACCTGGAGGAAACGAGCAATGAAGTTGAACCTGTGGCCCGTTCCTAGCAAAGGAACTTCCCATCGCGTCCAATAGATTTCCTAAGAGCTCAGTTGGGTAAACATTCTCAAAATTACTTGCTGTCTTTCGAACACCAATCCTCGAGGCATGTTTCCCATCACGGCTTGCTCAAAGTCTGGCATTTTTGAAATCTCGACTGAACTCTTTCTAACAAAATTTAGTACGTCTTCCGGCCCCTCGCGCAAGTCTTGAAGAAAGTTTTTCCTTCCCTCCATCACAAAGAGAATGTCCTCTAAATCTTGGCTTAATATCAGATCCTTCACGCCTCTAGACATCAAAGCTTCAAATTTCGAGGCAACAAAGTATGAAAAAGAAAAGATAGATATTTGTGAGCCATCAAATAGCCTTATCTTTTGTGATCCTCTGAATCCTTCTTCATACCAGCTGTTTGAAAAACCAAGTATCTTGCTATCCACGGGCATAAGATCAACAATCAAAGGCCCTTTCTTCCACCTACAAATTGGAGCTCCATCACTGGTGTCATTTTGAAATCCAATAGCTCGCATTTTTTCTTCCAGTTTATGATACTCAAGAGTTGATGCCACTTCGACCACACAATCCACATCCACTGTTGGTCGAGGCAAACTACTGGCCTGGTCGTCCACATACAATATAGCGGTAGCCCCGCCGACAAATACAACTTCAATATTGAGAGGAGCAAGAGATTTTGCAGCTAAACTTAGGTTCTGCAAATTAGGGTGCACGCTTTTCATTTCGACAACCTCTTGTCTAACTCAGCAGCGGCAAGCTTACGCTCTCGCGCTCCACCAACACGAAGAGCGTCGATCAAAGCTAGTAGCTCATACAATGCTGGATCTTTCTTGGCTGCAAAAGGCGCAGATTTATACAAAGGCTCAACCGCCTGCCCCCGCATTTCACCATCTACATCTGGCCATATCAAAGCATCCGCACTTGAAATCTTTTTGTTAAGTGGCGCAGCCGAATAAGCTGTAGGCATTCCTTTACTAAGGTGACCAATTTGTGCTGGGAATGCGTACCTCAATCCGTGCAATACAAATTCACCCAAAGCTTGCGGATAAGGCATCCCATCATCTGGTCTGCTGATACCTGCGAGTATAGCTCTTTTTAGTGAACCCGAAATTTCTGCCTGACTAATGCCTAAATCGGCTGCGAGATCATTCAGGCGAGGTCTCTCCTTAAGAAGGAATAGTTTCAATGCAACGAGCACGTCCTGAGGTTTCAATTGTGGTATCTGGCTCATAATTATATTATCGGTCAGATATCACAAATTGTAAATCATGATTTGTGATATCTATATATTTTCAAATACTTATGATACCGTTTATACTAAAAATCATGATAGAACCACGTCACTACCGAGCCTACGACCATCGCATAAAAAAGATGATTGTCGATTCCGCAAATCCCAACCTCTTCCCCCTCCTCAACATTCATCGCTCGACTGCGTTGAGCTGGATCCGCAAAGGCGTGAGCGAAGTGGTCACAATCCCTCAATTTGATTCGACTACAGATGAGCTCATTAAAAGAAATCAGTCACTGTCTTTAGAACTTGAACAAGTCAAGGCTCGTGAAAGACTGAGCTTTACAACCTTTCGCATCTTCGGCCTACAAATTCAGTATCGAAGACTTCCCTACGAAGAAAACAAAAAAAGTTTACTTGAGGCCATAAAAACAGCCCAAAAAGTTATGCCACTCAAATTATGTCTTGAAGCCATAGGCCTCACATCAGCAAGATACTTCCATTGGCTCAAGCGACAAACGGCATGCAGGCTCGCAGATTTGTCATCATGTCCGAAGATTTCACCAACAAAACTTAGCTACCCCGAAATCACAAAAATCAAGGAGCTCGTCGTGTCCTCAAAATACGCCCACTTTAGTATCTACGGATTGGCAACTCACATGAAAAGAACGAGACAGTTATTGGCCTCACCCTCGTCGTGGTCACGAATCATTCGTGATTTTGATCTCAAGCGTTCAAGAAACAAAATCTATCCGTCCCAAAGAAAATTTGGAATCCGCGCAACGGCGGTGAATGAACTTTGGCATATTGACCTATCGATCATAAAACTAGTCGACGGTACCCGCTGTTACATTCAAGCGATCATGGACAATTATTCAAGGTTTATTCTGTCGTAAAACGTTTCCACTTCATACGGAGGCCTGCAAACTCGCAATCTTTTAGAGGCGGCCGTTGCGCGTTCGGAGGAACTAGTAGGAAGAAGAGTTAAACCAAAAATTTTAAGTGACGGTGGCAGTGAAAATCATAACGCCGACGTGAATGAACTGGTAAATAAGAACGTGATCCCAAAGCTCACGATTGCTCAAATAGACGTTGATTATTCCAATTCAATGATCGAAGCACTTTTTTATAGACTGAAAAACGCGCATCTTTACATGCAGAAACTTTCAAGTCTTCACAAACTCAAGACAGAAACTGACTTTTACTTTATGCAAAGTAACGAGGTGATTCCACACAGCTCTCTTGGTGGCGCAACTCCTATTGAAATTTTCATCGGATCATGGACCAAAGCGAATATTGATAAACTGGCCAGCGACTGCCTAAAGGCAAGAAGCGCCAGGATGGCTTGGAATCTTGATCAATCCTGTGGCGCATGCCCGTCATAGAGAGACTAAACATAAACACTCAACTTATAGAATTCCAAAATGCCCTGACAAATACCGGGAAATACATTCGTTTCACACTTCAGAATGGCGAATATTCGTCAGGAAGATTTTAAAATGTTCTGATTGAACGCAGTGCTCTCCTTTCGAGGCGTTACGAAGACAATTCGAATGGTTGAGAAATATTTCATGGGTTTCAGAAAAATTGAAACTCGTGAAATATTTCCTGAGAAGTCAGCATTGGCAGGGTTTTGGCAGGGAAAGAGACTTAGAACCGCTTATAACTACTGACAGTAGCCAGAGTTCAGATTTGGACCTGTAATGTTTTTAGGTATTTAGATTTATTGATGGTTACCAATCAGTGTTGCTTTGCTTTTGAAATTCTGGAGCCCGGGAACGTATTTCCTACGTAATCAATGGTTTATAACGGGTTGATAGGTGTTGGTAGGATCTACTTGATCCTTTCAAAAGGAATCGTTTTTCCATCACTGTCTTGAGGCACTTTGATGTTTAAACCATTCATCTGGCCTTTCATATTGATGCCAGCAGAACGAAAATACACATCTGTTGTGCTCAGTTTAGCGTGTCCGACGTTTTCCTTTACGATCCCGAGCGGAACTCCATCGATTAAAGCTAGCGTAATATGCGTTGCTCTTAGCTGATGGTGAGTCACTTCCTTGATCTCGATCTCTCTACAAAACTCACGAAGAACTTTTGCTTGCTGCCCTATTTTCCAACTATTGCAATCAATGTTGATGACAAAATCTGAGGTCGCCTTTAGTTTCATTTTTTTTAAAAATGAAATTAGCGACTCGGGGATTGAGACCACTCGATCGGTCCGACTTTTAAGAACTTCAACAATGCCTTCTCCGGGAATCCATTGTCGCTGTAAGTAAATCAGACCATGTTTCCAGTCGATGTCGTCCCACTTCAGTCCAGCAAGCTCACTTCTACGAAGCCCCAAACTTAGAGTGAGCATCCATATTTCGTAATAGGGATGCATCCGTCGTTTTGCCTCTCCAAGAAGCTTGTTTGTCTCTTCATGAGTAAGAGCCTGTTTGCGTCTTCTTGGAACCTGTCGGGCCTTCATTCCTGTAAAAGGATTCGCCTTTAAGACTCCTAGCTCAACACCATAAGTAAAGACAGTCTTCACAAACTGCAAAATCTCATTTGTCATTAAACGGCTCATGCCTTTCTTTTCCTGCTCATCTAAATAAGCAGTTACAAACTGAGGAGTCACAAGCTCAAGATGACGATTGTTCCAAGCCTCGGTATGACGAGCGTAGCTTTGCTTTTTGCGAATAAGATTGTAGCTAAATCCATTGGGATTTTCTGGCGACCTTTGTCTGGATTCAATGTATCCAAAGTAATGGTCGATCAGGCTCTCCCACAACTTCATGCTCAAGCCTTCGGGCTTTTCTTCACGGCAAGCACTCCATAATTCACGATAAACACGCTCTGCTTTAGGAAGAGAGGTGATACCTCGTTTTCTCTTCTGCGTTCGCTTGCCCGTGTATTTATTTATGGAATCTGCATACACATGGTAGAACGTTTTTTTCACACCAGGTGACACTTCTTTTTCGTATGCGGTTATACCCATTCTTGATCTCCTTCTTTTAAAAGGAAATCGAGATCAGACTTTTTAAATCTCAAACTACGATCAAAGAGCTTATGCGCTTTGATCTTGCCCTGATATACCCAGTTTCTAATCTGAGCAGGGCTTGTCCTTAGGTATTCCGCAGCTTCACTTGTTTTCAACCACGATATTTCAAAGATCAACTTCTCTGACGAAGCTAGTTGATTTGTATTATTTCCTCTACTGAAAGATTTCATCTCTTTCATCGAGCACCTCCCTGAGTCAAGACAGCGAAATTCCTAAACAAAAAGCCCATGCATGGAGGAATGCCCCTGGAGGGAATCTGCACTTGACCACTTACCCCAGATTGGGGTAAAATAGTCCAAGTGATCAAGCATGTTGAGTTTAGCCGTGACGCTGAAAAAGATTTAAAAAAGTTACCTGAGCACATAGTTAAAAAACTCCTGTTGTGGGTAAATTTGGTATCTAAGCTTGGTCTTGAAAACGCTCGTAAGACGCCTAGTTTTCATGACGAGCCACTTCGCGGAAAGCGAAAAGGCCAACGTTCGATTAGACTTAATAAGGCGTATCGAGCGATTTATGTAATTAGAAAAGAAGAAATTGAATTTGTTTTGATTGAGGAGGTCAACAAACATGAGTACTGAAAAACAGAGTTCCAGAACACATCGAAGTGCCAAAGATGTTCTTGAGAATATGCTTGGTGGCCCACTAAGTTTTGGTGACGCCTTAAGGTCTGAAAGACTTTGCGAAGAAATGACCCTCAAAGATTTTGCCGAGATACTAGAAGTGAGCGCACAACACTTATCTGACATTGAAAACGGCAGACGTTTTGTGAGCGTAGACCGTGCGGCTGCATTTGCAAAAAAACTCAAACAGTCTGTTCCCCTCTTTGTACAACTTGCCCTTGAAGACGCCATTAGGCGCTCCAAGTTAAAGTTAAAAGTCAAAGTTGAAGCCGCGTAAGCTGCTTTAGAAATCACGACAATCTCCGATTCTCGCGCTGCCGAGCACAAGGCAGATCGGGCCTGAATCGGCATCGAAACCTCTAGGGCCTTGTGGCCCCTTCGGGCCAAGAGGGCCTTCGGGGCCTGAGTTTGCTCTTCGACATTCCTTGCGGTTGTCTTGCGAGCCAGCATCTCCACCTGCGCCTCCGCGTCCACCATCGCCGCCTTGGCCACCAGCGCCACCTCGGCCAACATTTACTTCGGTCGAGATGCTAAGTTGTGAAGGATCATCGATTTGAACGAAAACTTTTGCCGACTCTCCACCATTGCCGCCTGCACCGCCTGTTTGGCCCCTTGCGCCTTGGCCACCGCGTCCGCCGTCTCCCGTTTGTCGCTTGCAATACCAGCGCTTGAAGCATGGCCCAGGACGAGGTCGATCAGGGTCAAATAGCAATGAGATCGGAGAACTGAGCAAACAATCTAGCTCATAATCTGCTTCGCCATTGTTACCGCGAGGCCCCTTTGGACCACGCGCCCCCGTAGCGCCTTTGACTCCCTCACCGCCATTTTGCCCTTCGGCAAGGATTGTAAGATTCCCCCTGCCTGTGCGTGCTTCAATGTGAAGCGAACCGCCTGAAAGGCCCGAAGCGCCAAGCTCTGGCTTGTTGCTTTTAGGCAAGGTGCTGATCTTGCCGTTGTGAGAGATGATTTCATCGACCACAAGTTTGATATCCGCACCGTCTGTGGAGAGCACAGCATCTTGCAGAAAGATAAGTCTCCCGATTTTATCGGGGACTCCGCTTAGAACGAGCGTGGAGTTGACCACAAGGTCAATCCCTCGCTCTTGATCAGAAGAATGAAACTCTGACTTAGAATCCTCACCATCCAAAACTGGATCATAAGCACAGCCCAAAACCAAAGCCCCAAGCACTACAGCAGCCAAGAGTTTCATATCCTTATTTCCCCTAAATATATTCATATTCAGAACTATCCTTTCTTTAATTTTGTTTACCCATTTCCTTTCCCCAAGCCCCCTCCAACCTGACCACACTATCGATTAGACTACCTAGTCGTAGAGAGAGTGTGGTCAGGTTGGAAACAGGGGGCGCAGGGGAAACTTTTTTAACGAGAAAACAAAATATTTTTACACACTTAAAAGTTTTGAATCCTTAAAGTCCAATTGTCACGGAACGTGACAATTCAGCCGCACGAATTCATCTCTGCGATCCACATCCGCAAAGGCAAACAGTGCAATCCAACTACTGAGTGGAATCTTATGTTTGCTACATTTAATGAGCACCTGATTGGGATCAAACAGCCTATTAGGTGCAACTCCAAGAGCAAGGAAAGTGTCTTTGCCCCCTTCGATGCGATAGGCCTCCTTTGCGCCATCGTCATTGTAGAGCCGTCTCATCTTTTTGCTGGTTTTGAGTTCCTCGGCAGTTAAGTACAGCAGCCCATCAAAATTCGTATGACGTGAGTAGATGTTCATCCTTCGCGATATACGATCTCGACTACGATCAGTGCGATCCAGCTCAACTGCGATCCATCGATAAGAACCATCACTGAAGCCGGTGTTGGCGTCGTATGAAGGAACGCCGATGCACATATCTGGCAAATATCCATTGTCTCTTACGCGCTTTGAAATGATGTGAGCGGGTAAGTCTTTAAAACCTTCTGAGCCCTCTCGAATGATCCAAAGTCCGCGAATGCTTCGCTCAAATGATGCGTGCAGAATCGTGCAAAGGTTTTCATGCGGCACCTGTGACCAGTGCAAACGCTTATGGCGTAGATCGTCTGCACTCAGACCACCTTTTTTGAGTGCTGCCTGCTGCAAAATAGGCTCATTTTTTAGCATCCAGTAGTTTGCAGAAAATTTGTTTAGTGTGTGAGATTTCTTATGAACTAATCCCTTTAAACGCAAGTTTCTTAGCAAGTGCCTTATGTGCGAATCACCAAGAGAAGCTCCCATGAGCATCTTCAGAGTTCTAGTGTCCATCACGCCGTAGCGTGCAAGGAGAGACAGAATTTGATTTTCTCTTATAGCAGGCCTAGGCATTTTTCTTAGTATCCTTTTCGTCTTTAAGGTAGGGCTTCATCTGATTGATGAGGCGAATGAATTCATCTGCATCTTTTTTGGTTACTAGAGGTTGATGAGTTTTTACCTTGTTGGGATTGAGGCATCTCATGCGAACTTTATTCACATCTACGTTTGAATTCTGGAGTATCCAATCCACCACATCGGAGTGACGAACGTATCCTTCCTCGAAACCTTCATTACATTTATCTACAAGTTGATTTAATTTATCTAAGCTCTCATTACTGATGAGATACGACATTCTTTTTTGCTGCATGTGCTTTTAATTCTCCTTCTACTCTGACTGAGGCTGAATGAACCTGCTGTTAGCTGGGTTGAATGGATTAGGAGGCAAATCCCCGAAACGCAGACGCTCATCTTGCTGGTAGCGTTCAGTGGAAATTCTTTCCTCAACGTGATCGTGGAGCAGATATGAAGCGAGCAACCCTGCGCCAAGCCCAATTCCAGCTCCCATAAGCGTATTGCGATTTTTAATCTGGTTTTGCGGGCCGCTATAAACTGCCGATCCAGTATAGGCACCTAGTGCCACGCCGCCTGCTCCCCCAAGTATGAGGGAGCGAGATCGGCTCGCACACCCGCTGACCATTAATATCATCATGAAAGGAAGTGTCCATATGGCAACTCTCATCTTAATTAGTCTCCTTTGCTTTCTCCTCGCAGTAGACTGGAGGTAGTGGAAATAGAACTTTGAATACATCGCCTGAGGCACCAAAGGGCCTCAAGGCATGATTCATTAGGACAAACGCAGTGCCAGTTGGCAGTGACTTGATTTGATCAGGATCTGCACGAAACTCTTTCACATCGCGAATCGACATTGCACCAGTCCCGCTTTGTCCGCCAAGCGATCCAAGCACAACTTGCCTTGTAGATTTTGTGTTGTGTTTTGTGCCAAATGTCTTAGCCACGGTTTCTGCCGTTTCAGGGTCGTAAACACGCATGACAATTTTGGTAGATGAGTTGTCATTTACCTGTGAGGCAAATGTGTCTCCCGCTGCTTTCAAGTCTCCTAGGCTTTGGTGACTAAAGTGCAGAGCCATACCCGCAGATCGCGCCTTGGCGATAAGCTCCAAAAAGGCGTGACATGCTAAGCTTCCGAACTCATCTAAAAATACAGGAGTGAACACTGGCTTTTCGATCACACCAGCCTGCACTTGCGCCGAATAGAAAGACAGATCCGAGATGATCAAGCGTCCCAAGGTGATCGTTGTCACAGGGTCTACAAGTGCAGGAAGTCTAAAGTAGA
>Ga0100402_1003220_pt1 | contig 17865 bp, 13 predicted proteins | sample CryGeyme20150102_FD_80419 | JGI IMG/M metagenome (GOLD analysis project Ga0100402, IMG submission 80419) | Groundwater microbial communities from Crystal Geyser aquifers in Utah, USA - Crystal Geyser metaG 2015-0102 | ecosystem: Environmental > Aquatic > Deep subsurface > Groundwater | place...
AAGAGCTCTTTAGGTGGTAAAATGCTCCTAATTCAGCACAGCTTGTAAGTCCTTTTACTACTGCTCCAAATAATGTCAGAAAAATGACTGGAGCATTCATAAGCACTAATGCAAGATCTATCAGAACATGATAAATGTCAAGAAGTTATCGGTTCACCAGCAAATTACCTCATAGTATGTGTTGAATTTGAGAATAGCTTTGCTCCTCAAGCATTAGAAATCATTTGAAGATGAATTTATGAAAATGGTGTCCCTTCATGAACATCAGCTTCCATAAAAAATGCAACAGTTTCAAGAACTTGCAGTGGTGTTGTTGTAAAATTTAGGAGAAGAAAAAAATGAAAACAATATGAGCAAAATGATGAGACAGCTTAACATTGTGGCTGTCAATGCTTTCACTATTCAAGATTTCATGTGCGAAACAGATGGCGTAGCTATTGGAATTTACTCTCCCGCCAACTATCTGAATCACGATTGCCAGCCTAACTGCACTCAGTACTTTGACGGCCGATATCTCAACATTGTTGCCAATAGATAAATTCCTGCTAAAGAGGAATTATGTATCAGCTATACCAATCCTCTGTATTTATCCAAAGAAAGAAGAGAATTTTTGAGGCAGCACTATCTTTTTGATTGTTTTTGTTAGCTCTGTCAAGTTGAGACGATGGTGAATACAAAATTTAAATACATTCTTTGTCAGAAATGTCAGGGTTAAATGGAAAGAGGGTAGAACTAACAAAATGAACCGATTTATTAGTGCACAGTTTGTCATCAAAAAAACGACCTTGAAAAGATGGAAGCCCGCTGGAACTAAATTTAGACCATGATAAATAACTATAAAGCTCTAGATACAAACGAATACATTCGAAGCTCATTCTTTAGTTTGAAAAAAAATCTCAGCTTCAATCATCCTTTTTTTGCATAGGCTATTGATAAGGCATACCATGCTACAGTTAACTCCCTTTTTACTGCTTCTGAAGATAATAAAGATAAGCTGATGCATGAGGCCTATATTTTGCTTAAAGAATAAATCAAAGGAATTCCTAACTGGTACAGGCTTGAAGCAGGATAGGAGAAAAATATTAGATTTTTCCTCAAATACGCTCAGCTCGGAAAAATATGCTTCAATTTGCATAAACTACAGAAAGCTTATGAGTGTACTGAACTAGCCTATTAGATTATACGAAAGGCCAATTTGAAAAATACATACGAAGAGGTAAGCTAACTAGAAAAGCGGTTCCAAGAGATCAGGATAGAGTTAAGCATGGCCAAGGCACATACCTTCAGTAAATCGTGATAATACATCAGAATACAAGTATGAACATCAATGTGAATATCCATAGCACTATACCTACAGCTGAATAGGTGATTAGAGTGAAGAAGCCAAGAGTTTTGGAGTTATTGAGTTCCTTTACAGAGTCAGTTTATTTGGTGAGGTTCTTTGACACTTTGTCCTGCTTGGAGGCAATGTTCTCGATTATGCTATTATCTTTCTTAAGCTAATCACCCATCTCAACAGCTTGTGATTTGAATTGTTGTATCAAGTCAAGCATCTCTTAGTGAACCCTTTCTTCTTGCTACTCGTTTTCCTCTTCAGTTGCAACTCGCATTTGCACCATTTACTTGATTCGTTTTTCACTTTCTTCAAATTTTCTGGCCTTTGCGCTAAGCTCATCAATGATCTGATTGAGTATCTTTCTAACAGCTTGGCCCATCTCTCCACCTTAATCCCCCAACTATTTTAACTAATTATTGATTTTTCCTCGAAGATTCTGAATCAACAAGTATTTACTTTGAAATTTTTATGATACCGGGCAAACACTTGTCCATTTTTAGTGGGAGTATCTCTCAAGTTTGTTATGAGTTTATCAGCATATTTGAGGTAGTTGATCATATTTTTATTTCTCTGCTCGTCTATTATGAGTTGCTTGCGGCCTTTATTGTAGAGGGCTTCAATATCAAGTCGAGTCTAAAGCAACTATTTCTGTGAATTCATTAATTATATATCTATCATGACAACAAGGAAATATCATCTGAAAACTGCCTCGATTGTCATTGCTTGAGACATCAACATTTTCAGGAGTTAGCTCTATCCGTCTACTTTGGGAGGTTGATGAACTTCTATGATATCTTTGGTAAATGAAAGGGACGATGCTTGCTCAGATTGATATTTTTCAATAGGTTCCTCAGTCCTTAGCTCTTTAAGTATCAAATAATCCTGGTTTTCTTCTAGCATCCTGACTTTATCCAAAAGTCCTTCTATTTCAGATTTTGTCTTTGTCTTCTCGGCTCTTAAGATACAAATTTCAGTTCTGTAAGCTTAGGCTTCATCTGAAAGAGCTTTGAGTTGATTTTCTAGGATATTTTTTTAATTCAAACTATCCCGTAACTGTTCCTATTTCTTGTATACCAACATCTCTAGTTGATCAATCAGGGCTTCCTGCTTTTGTTTCTCTTTGGCCATCTCAAATTCCTTCTTTGTAGAACTTTGCTTGTCTTTTTCATCAATCATTGAGCAATACTGATTGAAGTAGGAAGTCAAGATTCGCAGTTTGTTCCTGTATGGCTTCATTTCTCGATCTTTGTGCTTTGAAAGTTATTGATTGAGAGATTTTAGAGCGAATTCATCATTGTCAGCAACCATATCTGCCAGCACATTTTTCATAGAAATCAACAATTCCATCATTTTTTGGGGCACACTCACCTTCTATTCTTTGTTCTAGCAACTACTATCACTTTTCTGGTAGAGATGAAGAATTAGCTAGTAAACAATGAACTTCAATGTGGATTCATATTGAATTTTTGATAGGATATCTGTTCGCATGACCTCTTCTATAATGCCTTAGCTGATATTCAATTCCTATATCATTTATGAATGAGGCGTTTGCAGTGCTGTCTTGATGATATTGAATACTGGCTGTAGCTTCTGATGTTCTTTTCGAATCGACATGCACTAAAATTAATACTAATTTTTAATCAAAAGAAGATAATTATAATTAAAAGGAAGAATGATCTAAACCCCTCAACCTGCTAAGGGCTCACCTCTTCTCCTGAACAAATCAATCCTGGCCAGAGACTCAATCTTGAAAAGACTAGATTTGAAAGGTACGTTCGCATCTGATGAGAAAGTCAAGGTATCTCAGATGTACCTGCAACTTGAAAGAAGAATATAAAATTCATATGAGAAGCATACCTCTTAATTGAAGGAGCTAGATAAGGTAAAGTTGATTATACTCAGAATATTTGTTGTATATAGGAGCAAATCTCTGAAAAAAAGGCGGAAGTGCATGAAGGAAAAATATCGTTATGGTAGCTCAAAAATTAGATTCTTTACCTCTAATAACTGCTCGAAAGATAACACTTGCAGTATCAAAATCAATTCCCAGAAGAATAATAATCATAGCTCGTTGAGTCATCCGAACCAGAAGAATAGTTATTTTATCAGCAATAACAGGAAGAATACGAATAATAAGAAGAGCAGGAATCAATAGGCCCTCAGACTACTCTCAACGACATATTTAGAAAATGGTAACAAGGCACATAACTTAGTTCATGATTTAAATACTAAATTAGCATTTCTATAATTTCGAATGATCAATCACTTGGAAACTGGAAAAACCATTCGCAGGCAAGTCAGAAACAAACATCAAAAATTAGTAGCCAAAATATTTCATATCAAGGAAGTCATCGCAGAAGGAGATGATTGGATTGTTATGCATGTTGTCGACCAGGACACTATGAGCCATTGCACACTCAAAATTATAGAAAAAAACGACAATATGCCAAAAGAAAGAAAAGATCAGATCTTTAACTAGATACAAAATCAGAAAAAAATGTCAGGACGGCAGAATTTTATAGATTTATTGGAGGTCTATGAAGATACCTCAACTGTATATCTTTTGATGGAAAAATGGGGGACACCTCTTGAAAAAATTCTGGACAGAAGACACACTCTGATGTAGAAGTAAGTTCAATTGATCTTCTGTCAACTTGTCGATATTCTGTAAAGTCTGCGTTCTGAAAACATTACACATGGAAACATCAACCTTCACTCTGTCCTTTTATCTCCAAACGATTCAAATAAACTACAGCTAACAAATTTCGCTTACTCAGAAGATCTGACACATACTGAGCCCAGTAGCAAGACCTCTTTCAAAAAATCATTTTCTGAGAGTCAACTAAAATCAAGAAGCAATATGGAGATGAGCTAATCTAATTTAGACATGGATGAGTCTGAATATGGAAAGAATAAAGGAAACATGTGTGAATTTAATGAATACACTTCTCCAGAGTAGTACAATCATGACAAGGAAATAAACAAAAGAAATTTATCAGAAAGAGATATTTGGAGTTGTGGAGTCATGCTGTTCAAATTGATTACTGGTAATTTTCCTTTCATCAATTAAAATGGAAAATTGGCAGCTAATAAAATCAAAAATGCTACTTTTAGCTTTCCACAACTTAGTCCTCTAAAGCTCTATTCGGAAAATAAATAATTTTGTTTTCAGGACAAATTTTACAATGACTTCATTTCTTCAGAATGGAAGGAGCTATTGAAAAAGATGATAGTTTTTCAGAGTATAAGAATTTCAATAAAAGAACTAATCAACCATCCATTCAAATAAAATTATCTTGAGCTGAAATCGATCATCCCTAATCTAAAGACTGCTCAGCCATCAATTAGTAACATGTTCTCAAAAAAGAAAACAAATAGATCCTAACTTTATAATCAATCTTGGTACGTTAATTTTGATGATAATTAAAGTGAATCAGATGATTAAGAGGAGCTTATCGTCCCTCATGCACTTGAGAGATAAAATCGATTTTCTGATACTTCCTCAGTTGAAAGTAAATCAATTCTTAAACAAACATATGCAGGGGTTGGCAAGCTTAGAGATAGTGAGGGTGATTCTAGAATGAAGGAAAACATGAAGCAATCTAATTTGTTCAGGATACACAAGACACAATATGGCTGTTCGAACGAATCTCAGAAACCAACATAGAGCAATGTTAGACATGAGACAGTGGGGCATACCATGAAGAATAATGGTCGAAAATAGAGGTAAATGTCTTATTTCTATCCTTACACTATAAACACTTACGAAGAAACTGTGGACATGACGATATCTAAACCTCCATCTTTCATAACGAAATTCAAGTACTTCAAGAAAGATAACTGGTTGGGATATATATTTAACAACAATATTGGAATTGTCTTCCAAGATGGAGAACACATCATCGGTCACAACAAGGAGTAGTACAAGTACATAGAAGGGCTTTAGGATATTGACTCTTAAATATTGCTGGATAATACAGATTGTTTCAACCAACCTGTTTCTTCTCTCAAAAAGGCAATCTTTCGTCCACGCCTCACCCCTAAACAATCAATATATAACAACTAATTACCTAAGAAAATTCCTCACTTTAAAAGCTAACAGGTTTCAACTAAACATATTCGCAATGACTCAGCTAATTTTAATTTCAAAGTCACAACTTCAGATCTGGCCAACCACTTTGATAAAAGCGGATCTCTTTCTATTAGCAAAATTAGAATTTACGAGAAAGCTCTTGACTATTTTGGATAAAGAGTAGTCAAGGGAAATTTTGATATATGGGTCAAGGAGTATTGGAGAGATGGAAACGTCTATATATTTTTGTTTAACAATGGCTGTTGGCAAGTGGCTTTCAGAGAATGGAAGAGGTTCAGGATATATGCAATTGACTAAAATGATATCGGATGGTCTCAGAACAAGGCATAATCACCTGAAATATTATTCAGGGTAAGGCAAATTATCAGCAAATATCGTTCTAAAGTAAGCAAGAAAAACTGCTCTTGATTGCCGTTATATTATCTTGTCATAACACCCTCTTCAGTCATCTGATTTGATTATATCAATGATGTGTATTAATAATAAACAACATGCAAATCAAAATATAGTAAGAGAGGGATTCTGTCAGGTTAGTCTGGAACTCTCTTCCCTCCAACAAAACTCTCTCGGCCAAGGCGGCCATTCCTCAAGCTCTGCATTACACTATTCTTGACCACGATTAGTATACCTTTCTGTCAAAGGATCCTCCACTTTGTCAGAAATGCTAAGCCTATATGAATCCATACAATCGAATTCATCTTGATAAAACCACCTATAGTTGCTGCATTTGCAAGTCAGAAAACACTGTACCAGTCAATTACTTTGAAGATGGCAATAAATTACCACATTAGCTTACGCTTGAACATAGCTCGTATATACTAGCCAGACACGTGCCTTTGCCTTTCAAGTATATGGCCTATCTCTTTGTTATTGATATGACTATTGACGAAAAATAGCTGCTGGCTGTAAAAAGAGCTGTTCTTGAATTGATAGAAAATATTGAAGATGAAAGAACAGTGGGTTTGATCACCTACGACAAATACGTTAATCTTTACGATTTGGGAGCAAAAGTACCATCAATCATCAAAATATCTCCTAAAGGCAGCTTTGATGAACAATCCTTTCTCAATCTTCTGTTTCTCAACAGGCCACTAGATATCAAACAAAGATATTTGATGAAACTGGGAGAATGCAAAGCTACACTCATTGAAAGGGTGAAAACCTTATCAAAAATTAAGCACAAGGTCTTCAAAAACTAAAGATAACACAGAGCTGTGGGACAAGCTCTCAGCATGGCCATCAATGTTTGTGACATATTCAGAGAACCTACCAGAATTATTTTACTTTGCGGAGGAGTATGCACTTCTGGTAATGGAAAAATCATTGATAACAGTTTTACTGTTCAAATGAGGTCTATTAGTGAACCCTTACCTACACAATCGAGATAGGCCATCAGATTTTATACAGGCTTGGGAGAAAAAATGAAAGTAAGGAATATTGTTATCGACTGCTTTATCTTTTCGGTTGAAGAAGTAGGTCTGACTGAGATGGCACCCTGCTTGAAGGCTACTGGAGGCCTGCTCGTGCAGCACTAAGAATTCGACAGTTAAGTTTTCAGATAGTCATTCAGAAAAGCCTACATCTCACGAGAGTAGGCAGACTCTTTGGTGCTAGCTACAGATACATAAATTGAAATTAAAACTTCCCCTGAAATAACGGTGACTTCTTTCCAAGATATAAACAAATAAAATATCCAAAAACATCGCAATAGATTCAGGGTGAACAATATCACTGAAACATCAACCGTTACTGTGGGCTTTGAACAAAAATAAGGCAATACTAATGCTGACGTACCTATTCTTACATTCAGGCCTTCTACATTCAAATAATTTCGAATTACAGAGAGGTTAATAATATCGATATCATATTTCACAGAATAACCACCATCAGAAGACCATTTGTTACTACCATTTAGGACCTTATCAGCAGTTTTGACCAAGAAGCAGCACTTCACTATTTGACCAAATTAGTGATAGAAAAATCCCAGCATTAAAAAAATGAAGCTGTCAGAGTTTGGTTAGATAATGTTATCATCAAATGGGCATCCTTGTTTGGAACTTACAAAAAGGGAGATACTCAAAGTTTCAAACTGCCAGAGACAGCTCGTCTTCTGCCACAATACATGTACTACCTGAGGAGAAATGCCATAATGAGAAAAAATAGAATCAGTTTCGATTAGGTAAACTTCTTTCTAACTTAGTACAGTTATATGGCAATTTTAGCAAAAAATTAGGCTACTTTAAACGTCTTGCTAATGATCCAGCCTGCTATTCTCTCCTACACACCTGAAGAGACTGAAGCACAGCCAGTAGCTCTAGACTAAAGATATATGGGAAACGAAAGTATTCTTTTGCTTGACTCTTTTATGAACATTATCTAGTGGAGAGGCAAAAATATATGCTCCTGGTTCTAGCAAAAATACCAAGAATCCGAAGAATATACCTACTTGAAGTAAATCAATGAAAATTTGACCAACAATGTTAAAAATTTGAAAAATTCCCGTTTTCCTGCTCCCAGTTTCTACGTCACATATCCCGGTCATTCCAAAGAGCGATTCATAAAATCCCGACTTTGCGTCAGAGAGGATGAACCTTAGGAAGGAAATCTTAGCGAAGAGGCCGATATAAACGCTTTTACTTCGATGTTAATTCACTTGGTTGTAGGAAAATGATATATGATGTGATGTATATTTATTATGAAAGATCATTGCTTTTTGATGGAAAGTTTTCGATTTAGTAGCTCCTTAATTGAAATGGCCCTTTTTTATCTATCGAGGACATGCATCGCTGCACTGCTACCTCTCCCATAGTTCATATCTGAAGATCCGTATTTTGATATCGATTCGATTGGTCTCTTCTCAAATATTTTATCATTTTTGCGACTCAGAGTAGCCACCGAAACAGGAACATGATTCAAAGTTACTGCATTTGTTGAATTGGATCTCCTTTTGAGATTGGAGGCACTAGTGCTCCTCGAAGGTCCTTTGCTGTTACTATTGCTGTTGGTGATCGTCCATTCATTGTTGGCATAGACTATTTTTCTGGCTGAAACTGACCCAGGCACTCCTTTCTTTAATTATTTAGTAGATTGTCTTGAAAGGGAATTTTTCCTTTTAGATTGTGATCTATTCATACTTTATTTAGTTGTCACTCTTTGTTTACTTGCACTATTCAGGAGTCTTCTCTTCATGTCATTTTGAGAAGATTTATAAATTTCAGAAACCAGTTTTTTATTAGACTATTGATGATTAATGTAGTTGACCTGATTGATCAAATTTTTCTTCCTGAATTTAGATTAATTTTTGCTTGCACTGTCATATTAAACGTTTGACACTTGGAAAGGTGGATGCTGTTGTTGCCCATGAGAATAGAACATTGCATTTTTAATTTCTATTTTTATGTTTGTGTTGTAAATGAATTTATCCTTGTCTTTCTTCTTAGCCTATCGAGAATCTCTGGTGTTAGTATCTCTTTCTCGAGATTTTTAAACTTCCTTTTTCCCTCTTTTTCTAAGAAGTTCCTGCAAATTCAATCTTCTTGACATGTGTCTTTGTTCTGCTTATTTATACCTATCCTTTAGCTTGGGCTTGAACCGACCTTCTTGTTTCTTTAGAAATTATTCGAAGTACCGACCTTGGTTGAAAGATTATTTGACCTCAAATTGGATGTTTTCATGTTTTTTGGACGGTAGAGCTTTCTAGATCACCTTGCACATGTCTTTTAGAAGATTTGAGTCTGACATCATATTGTCTGCATTGACCTATGTGTCCTCTAAAGCGTTGAGTAGGGTACTGTATCTAGATTTTCTTTCAACCTCTGAATCTCCGTTCATTGAAGACTCTGACTCCTGAACACTGCTAATGCTGAGTCCTTGTTCTTCTTTAAGAACTCTTTTGATTTTTTTATAGTCGATTTATCTCTTTTTGTCATAGTACTTGCCCAGTATTTTTTAAATCCGAGGTTCAATAACTCGAGGCACATCTGCATGAAATTTATAGTATTATGTCAACATTGTTATTTTTCCCCCAAATTCTTCTTTGGTGTACTATCTCTTCAAAAACTATTATTTTTAATCATCGATTTGACTCTCTTTATATTGATAGGCTGCCCAAGCTTCGAAAGCATTGCATGGTTATTAAAGTTTCATAATGACGTCGATATAGGCGATTAGACTATCTGACTGATTAGTTGCATGCTTAGCCATGAGAGCCTAGCCCATCATGACTGCCAGACCTGTTGCCTGTTATTATCCGCAGAACAAGCATTCGTTATATGAAAGGTGTGAACTTTACTACATAATAAATTAATAGCAAAATCAATAAACAAAAGAACATCCTGCTTTAATAACTTATAATTATATAACTTATGTCCAAAGTCAGACCAGACCAATTTCCAGCCTATTCCAGCGTATCAGTGATTCGATTCAGGCAGGACTCAAAAAAGATACGTTCGGGGTGTCTGCACAAATGTGCCTTCAACCTGCATAACGCGATATCCAGACACCTGAGCATATAAAAAAATATAGAAAATCATTCAAATAGCAGCACGGAGTCAGCATTGTACTAAAATATTAATCCAGCAACATTACGGTTTGGTTCAAGATCCACTACCTCCCAAATAGCACACATACGGTGTTGCCACTGAAAAATCAGAAGGAGCGAACAATGTGATGAAATTGGGCGACAAGGGAAGAATCGGACAATTTGTAAATGAGATCAAAGAGAACAAATACTATAGTTTGAAGAGATAACCTCTTGCTCGTACTGTGAACAGGAACTATAATTTCCCTGAACCTGCTAAACAGCCTGATTTTAAATTTGGATTGCCGACTGAGGATAACAAGTGGGGAGCCAAATAGACGATATACTCGGCTGAAAATATGCCTGAGACTTAGTAGATTAGAAAAATGTATCTCAAATCTCACAAGGATTATGATCCTGGAGAACAAAAAGAAAGACCTTACAACTGGCCTGTAGACCCTACTGATTTCAGATTTGGAAAAATCTAGAAAAATCCAGTTCACAACGAGATGAAGCAAATCATGGCTCCAGAGGCCAAAAGCGAATCAATGCCTCAGACAGTTTTTGTGAAAAGTAACCTTCAAGATTTTCTCGACAAGAAAGATGATAAACTTGGAAAAGGAATGAATCTTGGTCAAAAACAGTTCCCTCCTGATAGAGTTTTCGGAGTACGAGTTGAGGGAAACGAATGGGATGCTGGAAAATGCATCAAAGGAGAAGCCAACGAATATGAGGTCAGACCTGATGACAACCTTGGTAAAACTAACAAATACGGCTTCAGAAACATCACAAAAGAGGGAGATTAAGATAGACTCTTTGGTGTCCCCACCATCAGATACGATATCCCCAAGCCTGCTCAACAAAGTGTAGCTGACCCTAACGTATTTTTTTATCAATATAGAATTATGCTGACGAGACGACTGCAGTGGAGCTGCTTTTTCCAAAACAATTTGCTGGTTTTGGAGTGATTGAGGAAGACTTTTCAGTTCCTCGACCAAAAGCAGAAATTAGATAAATATTTGAAAACATCGGGTTCCAGTTCAAAGGAAACATTTTCAACGTCTTGTTTGAAAGGTCCAAAGCTATCCAAGGAACTATTCTAGAGAAAGTCAGCGTAAACAGTTTCAAGAAAAGCATCATTGAAATGAAAGGTTGATTGGTTTATTCTTAATCACATCTATTATGATCACACAATCAAAAAATATTGTGGGCTGTTTAGACTAATCCTGGGAATTAGCTGAAGGAGTATGTTTATTTGCTGTCTGGGTCAATTACATGTCCTGACCAGTATCCTTCAAATTTCACCATTTACACCTTCAGTAGTCCTAAATCTTTCATTTTGTGCTCTTTGGCCTTGATTTTGAACTAGAGATCTATTTGAGGTTCATTAGCTCTAAGTTTCGATAAAATATACGTGAGTTTGATAGAATCGAAAATTGTGGCATTGTCATTGATGATGTATTAAATTCCTTTGATTGGGATTACCTTGTTGTTGACCTGAATGACGTCTTCACCGATGTTGTTGATTGATCCAAAGTTAATGCTTAAGTGTCTGCCATTTGATAACCCCGTTCCCATTCCCCAAATCCACTACCACTACCAACCACTTCCTCTTAAGCCATCAAAAGCCACAGTTGTTTCCTGGTTCTCAACTCTTCTCCACAAGTCATACACCTTAACATTACTGTTTTCCACCTAGACTTGTAGAGTTCCTTCAGCGTATCCTCCATAGCATTTGTAGCTGATGATTCCTTTTCTTGAATAAGTCACACAGCTATTCTAAGGCTGAACATGTTTGAGGGTCAGATGAATGAAACTGTTATCTGACCTGAATATTTTGATGTGAAAGTCAGTTACAGTTTAGCCTTTGATTTTTTTGCTTTTGTAAAATAGTTCATAGCTGATTCCAACTTTGTTAATTTAGAGCGAATGGTCATTGAAATCTTCTGGAAGAGTAAAGCCTATATCTTTTTCAAAGACGTAGCTTCGGTTTTGGTAAAAGTAATTAGCATTCAGGACACTAGCGTACCCTAGGTCAACCAATGCAATCTCGACTTTATGCGCATTGTCTAGAACAAACACATAGTTATTGATCTTCTTTCGACTGTGTCAGAACAGGTGTACCTTAATTTATTATAAAGAGACAGGACAGGTGGCCCAGAGTAGGCTCCCACCTTGTACATATTATTCGGGTCGTTCTTGTCGTCGATATTCTAGGTAAAGCTCCACCTACCTGGAAGGGAGGATAATTTAGGTATTTATCATCGATGAACTTGGTACTCCGATAGATGAAGATACTTCCAACAACCAGAACAAATATCAGTATCACTTTGCGCAACATATAAAATATCTTTAATATTCTAATATAGAATCAATCAGTTCTTGCTTTTTGGTCATTCTGGCTTATCCTTTGATCCGAGTAGACAATCGAATTTCATGTTGCTGAGAGATGAGGAGTTTAAGGCCATTCGAGAAAGACAGTATGTTATAAGGTCAGGAATTCCCAGTTGGACACTAGCCATCAAGTCTTCAAATCTGTCCTTTGAAATTACTCCTCCTTTGGTTGTGTTTTACAGAGTGAATTCCAGCTTAGATCTTGAGTTTTACAAAATAATTTAAAACTATTGCTTCCTCTCTGTGAAGATAGGATACTATCCGAACAAATGCCGAATGATTGACTTGACCACAGTTCTGATATGCTCGTTGATATCATCGGTATAGACATGCTAAGTGTCAGCATTTTCAATTATGTATCTTGCCAGCATCAAGGCATGTTATTTACTAAGGTTCATGTGCTCTTAGAATATTTATCTGGTTTCCTTCATGTTTATGTAATCTTTTGACCACTCATCTTCACCATTGAAATCAAACTGGGTTATTAGCCACTCAAGGTCATGATCTTTTGCTATTAGGATTAACCTTCCGTAGGTGATGATATCTTCCAGCTCGTATGGTTGAACTCTTCTGTTTTTCACCGCATTTTCACTGTTTTTCTTATCTGCACTGTACGGTACAGTTCGCTTTTCTTCTTAGCTTGGAGAAGCTTCCTCTTCTTCCTGATATTTATTTTTGGGTATTAACTCTTCCATTTTTAATCGCTACTGATGATGAGCAGTGATATCCCCATCCATCGGCATACTATGAGTCTTTTCTATTTTACTTTTGTTTGTATCTTTTCCTTTGTCTTTCTTCGGCTGATGTTGTTTTTCTTCTTTCCAGCTAGTCACCAAATTATGAAGATAAGTGTTTTATTTTTGTAACCTGGCAACATGTTCGTGAAGTTCCCGATGAGACTAATTTAATCTTTCCCTCTCAAATTGTACATCCTCCTTGTGCTTTATCCTCATTGAATTTATTTAGTTTTAGTGAGCTTGATCAAATTTTTTAATGTTGATTTCAAGCAGAGTAATTTTTTATTTGAACTCATCTCTTTCTTTTTCGCATTTTTTGACATTTCGAAGTGCTGAATGTTCATTATTATCTTTTTCAACAAGTAATTTCTCCAAGAAAGCGATCTTATTGTTCGTCTGTTTCAACTATTGTCTCGTCGTTCTATTCCTTTATTTTAGCTTAGCAATCTTTCTTTAATACTGTTCTAATCTTTATCTTAGCCAAAGGACCATGGATACCGAGGCCTATTCATTTAGTTCTGGCACATTCTTCTTGATATTTTCAGATCCAGCAGCTAAGATGTTGTTTTCAACTTCTAAAGCTTATATATATGTCATCAATTCCATATTGTGACAGACGTCAACTGATTTCAAAAGCAGTTCATAATCTTCGCTTTTCTTCTGATAATCTAAATCAAGATACAGGTACTTTCTTTCATTTTTTGATACTGTAGTTTGATGCCACTGATCATATAGGTCTGGCTACCACTCCAATACATCTATTTATCAAATTCAGATTCCATTTTCTTGGAGAGTGGGTCCTTCTTGAAATGTTTGTTGATTGCTATGTGATCTAACTTTTTTTTCAACTCGTTGTTTTATTCAATTAATGTTCGTTTGGTCTTAGCTTACTTTCCAATGTTCATGAATGAGCTATTCATTGCTATATTTCTATTGATACTCTGACTTTTTCTTTGTTTGAAGCTCCTACCCCGATACTTCGTGAGAGTGTTCTCATCTTCATCAGCATTGTGAGCTGTTTATACTCCGTTTCTTATTTCAATTGATTTCTTGGTTGAATTTCTGTTTTTATCCATCATGGTAATGAAGGGATGTTGTTTTTGACGACGTTGGTTCAGTCTCATTAATTTTATTTTATGCTTATTATTGATATTGATATACGTAGCTTAATATCACTTCAGAACTGATAATTCAACAGCTTTAAGCATGGCCATACGATGCTTAACCTCAGTCAGTAATTTTTATCGGCCCATCTTCTCAATATCTGCTAAACTTTTTTGAAGCAATTTTCCTAAAGTTTCGCTTTCCTTAATGATGGGAATCAATTTAGGTTCTGTTTGGGTCTTAAGCAGTGATCTGCTGATGGTATTCTTGGTTGTTTTATTCAACTTTTCTATAGTCTTTTGTTCCTTATCGTCTTTGTCATCCTTTATCTGAACAGTTTTTGTGAAGAGCTCATTCTCTGCAGCTTTTAGTTGACTCAACAGTTCTACTTCTCTGTCTTTGTAGTATCGAATAACTTCTTAGCACTATTGATGTTATTTTTGAAGATTTTCAAACTGGATCTATGATCCTTACAATCTCTTGGACATTATTTCATTTTTGCGATGCAAAGATATGATTTAATCCTCAAGATTTATGATCATTTTATTGACCGCTTCGATTTCTCTTTGTTTTGCCTCAGCCAGCTACTCATACCCACATATGAGATCATGAGTTTTTGCTTCCCAAGTGGAACAGTTGGGACATACAATAGTCTTTTTTGGAAGCATTTTTTCTAACTCTTACGCCTAAAAGGTGTATTGTAGTTTCTTCCTTTCTCCTCTACTTTAAACTGGCCTATATGTCTACTTCATTATTGATAAAAATTATTACTCGAATAGCATATCTGATATTCTCATTATAATAAATACTTCTCTTTAAACAAGGTTTAGTCTCTACTTTCTACTTCAATAAATTGGTCAACATCATGGATCAATGGATTGACCAATGTTAGTTATATTTATTGCTCTGATAAAAAATTATAATGGGAAATACACTGGAAGAAGTGCTGGCCTAGCGCGTTCGAAATGATAAAATGATGCATTGTCCTCACTGCAAGAATCAGTACAATCTAACTAACAAAATACCCAAGATGGTTTGCAGCAACCAACACAATTTATGTGGCGAGTGCCTATAATAATTGAAGCCGACAAACTGTCCAGAATGTAACTAGCTTCTCTGGGCAAAAAAAGACAAGAATTTGGTTATTTGCTACATTCTAGAGATGGTCTCCAAGAAAAACAGAGACAAAAAGGAGGTCGAAGTATCTCCAATGAAGAGACAAAACAATCGATACAATGAAGGCGAACCTTCAGCCTTCAACAATATTGACTCCTCCAGTAAGAAAACTATCAGGATGAAGACTGTGAGACAACAAAGTATTCCAAACCTGAACTTGGAGCATTACAAATAGAAACAATAATTTAAGAAAAAATACTCAGTTGCCAATATTTTTTCAATCTCAAGGATGGAAAATGGATCATTTCTAAAAAACAGGAATAAATAATATACTTTTGAATAACTTTTGTCAAAAATAGCAGAGGAACATCATACGAATGCTTTTAAGGAAATCATTGATATGAACAAACAGCCTGAATAAGTTGAGACACTTGATTTTACACTTTCAAGAATGACCAGAATATTCGATTTCATTCTAAAATTTACCTCCCTCACTAAATTAAACCTGAGTAATTATTTTCCTATGAAGCCAAAAACAAAATAGGTAAAATTGAAAATTTGTCATCCTTGTCCAAACTCACTTATCTTTCACTGTCAGACAATCAAATAGAGTATATTTAAAATTTAGACAATCTGACTCACCTTAGGAATCTTTATCTGAATAAGAACAAGATCTAAACTATCTAAAATCTCAACAACCTCAAAAATTTATAATTTTTAGGAATCAGTTCAAATAGCATTAGCAAGATTCAGGGGTTAAACAATCTGAATGAACTTAGGTGGCTTAACTTAGATATGAACTACATTAACAAGATTGAAGGAATTGCTCATATACATAAACTTGAGATCATTCATCTAAGTAACGGTCTTGATATGAAGGTTCAAATGATATCACTGTTATTGAAGGACTGTCGTAACTTCCAGCTCTGAAAGAGGTCTACCTTGGTAAAAAAAGATGTTATTTAGATAACAACAAAATACAAAATGTCAAGGTGGCTCTTTCCCTCAAAAATCTCAGAAAATTGAGACTTGATAATAACCCAGGCTTACATGAAGATAATAACAAATAGTATGAACGACTCTTATAATATTTGGATAGTACCAGTTCCTCTATTTAGCAAAGCGCAAATAAGATGAAAAAAATGTTGGTCAAAGGTAAGCAAAAGAGCTAAATAACAATCAGCTACTTGGTGGTCCACATCAAAAAATCGCAAAATAAAAGAAAACTGAATAGGAATGTATGATTTATTGAATAAGAACTGATGTGCATATCATTAACTCTCATTAACTCTTTTTACTGAAATAACCTTTCTTCCTACAACCAAAGACCAAGAGATAAATCGATAAACTGATAAATATCAGCTCAGAAAAAGCAATAGTAAAGTATGCTATTCCGAAAGGCCAGGCCCCGTTTGGAATTTGGTCGTCATTGAATATGATAAGCGTGTATACGAAGAAAAGGGGATAGTATATGACTGCCTCTAGACTATTGTATATGTAGTTTATCATTGAGTATATATTGATGTTTTTGTGCATTCGCATGTCCTTGATATACAGAAAAGAAAGCTCAGGAGGAACAAAACCTCTTAATATGGACTTAATTAGTTTTTTGCCATCAATGACCTGAAAATACTCGAGGTTTTAGTTTTCCTACAAACTATTAAATGCTTCTTTGAGAATATACTCACTTTGTGTTTCGGGAGCTTTTATTGATATTTTGACAATGCATGTAAAGTATACCATAGCTGTTGACAAAAGAAACAGGATCCACTCCCATTGTCTGAAATTAGATTCAATCATCAAGTAGACAAGAGTCATGATTGAAAAATACCTGATCAAAATTTGAAGAAGAAAAAGGACCATCAGGAAGGTGGAGTTAATGTTGGAGTTGATGAGACTGTAAGTGAGGTCAAGGACTTAGTATTTATCGAAAACAAACTATGAAGGAATGTGGATGGAAGATTTAAATTATTCAGGTTAATTTTAGACATTCATCCCGACCGATTAAGGTTAGTAGAAATGAGCCTCCAATAAAGAAGGATTTCTTTTTCTGGCTTGAGTTTGAACTAACCGATAGTGACCAGAATCATGCTTCTTGCTAGAGTTATCAGCTCTTTAGCTTTTGGTCAAATCGATAGATTTTTCAACTCCTCTTTCAATAAGCGGCAATTGCAAAAACACATCTTTTCCTGTTTTTGATAATCTAGCATCAGCCATCGTCTTATGCTGGTGATAGTTGTTTATAATATACAATTAGACCATTGAATTATCATGAATAAACCGTTGACTTTACAATAGTACCTTGATATGATCAGCTTGCAAAGAAAAAAATAGTTCTTTATGATGAATGAAGTAAGAAATATACCCAACCCAATCAACCTCGATACTCAAAATAAAATCGATACCATCATTGCCTAAATACTGGAGTATATCAAACATCTCATTGGAGAAGGGCCTCTTTTCGGGAAGTTCCAATACATGATGTAAAACCTTCACAAAACTTTTCAAAGATAGCTTGCCTAACTCACCAGTGCTGCTATATACAAAAAGACCAACAGCGACAAAA